>Ga0181568_10000116_pt1 | contig 62061 bp, 56 predicted proteins | sample 101ome_20_FD_133758 | JGI IMG/M metagenome (GOLD analysis project Ga0181568, IMG submission 133758) | Coastal salt marsh microbial communities from the Groves Creek Marsh, Skidaway Island, Georgia - 101404AT metaG (megahit assembly) | ecosystem: Environmental > Aquatic > Marine > Intertidal...
GCTCCTGCGTAGGCTATTAACGCATTTAAAACACCTTGTAAAGGAAGGGGAATATGGCAACGCCTAAGAATATTCGCTGTGGGGTAGTAGGGTATGGTGGCGCATTTAACATGGGGCAGACTCATCTTAATTCGATGACGCGCAACCGCCGTATGGAAGTAGCGGCCGTGTGTGAATTAGACACTGCGCGTCGCAAGGTCGCCGAAGAAGATTTTCCCGGCGTGGAAACGTTTGCCCAGGTCGGCGATATGTTAAAAAATGCCGAGCTAGACCTAGTGACAATTATCACGCCTCATAACACCCATTCGCCACTGGCTATTGAGTGTCTAAATGCCGGAGTTAATGTGGTCTGCGAAAAGCCGCTTGCCATCACGAGTCGGCAGGTAAAGGATATGATATCGGCGGCCAAGAAAAATGGCGTAATGCTCTCGACCTTTCACAACAGGCGCTGGGACGGAGATTTCCAGACGCTGCGCGATTTGGTCAACAAGGAGAAGGCCATTGGTCGCGTACATCGAATAGAAGCCGGCTTTTACGGGTACGGTGCCCAGGGGAATTGGTGGCGCTCTGATCGCAAAATATCGGGTGGAGCGATCTATGATTGGGGGGCTCATTTTACGGATTGGATACTTAATGTCGTGCCTGAAAAGATCGATTGGGTAAGCGGTTACCAGGTTAAAAATCGCGCGTGGAAGGGCTATAGCAACGAAGACCATTCGGAATACAGCATGCGCTTTGCTAGCGGAGCTATTGCGACGCTGACTATATCGAACCTGTCTATGAGCAGTCGTCCGCGCTGGCGCGTCTTGGGTGAGCGGGGCTCGATTGAAGACCTCGGGGGAAAATTCCTTCTAAAGACCTTGGTCAACGGTCGGCAGATGAGTGCCGAGGTGCCCTATGCCGAATCGAATTGGCATGCCTACTACGAAAACGTATACAAGCATCTTCAGGGAAGAGCCAAGCTCATTATCACACCCGAATCCGCCGCGCGCGTTATCGGCGTCTTGGAGGCGGCCAATATTTCAGCTGAGCGCGACTCTAAGCCCGTTAAGCCGGCCTTCTTATAAACGCGCGTGCAAACGCTGGATGCCCACCGTGCGGCCGCCCTATCGTCTCTTTTGGCGATTGGCTGCCGTTCGGGGGATACCGTCGTAGGGCTGTCGAAGCTTCGACGCTGTGAACGCCTTGCATATGTCTTTGTTGACAGCAGTTTGGCAGAGCGCACGCTGCGCGAAATGGCCGCGTGGGAAGAGCGCGGAGCGCGCGTTTTTCTCGTGGATGAATACGTTCGCTTGACCGAGGCCTTTGGTCGTCAAGATGCACGCGTAGTTGGCGTTCATGCCGGATCGTTGGCCGATGGAATTGCCGGTCGCCTCGCTTGAGAGGGGGCCGGTTATTTCTATATCCCAAAATCTGTTTAACCCCGGAGCGAGCCTTTTGATTTTAGCGGAAATGACTTCGCCCGATATCGACGCACTGCCGCGCGATATCGTCGTGCTGATGCCCGTGGCATCCTGCGAACAGCACAGCCTCCATCTGCCCGTATTTACCGATTCCATGATTGGCGAAGAGGTGGCTCGTCGCGTTCATGAATTGGCGCCTGACGACGTTCTGGTATTGCCCGTTCAGTGGTTAGGCTATTCCCAACATCACATCCGCTATCCCGGTACGCTGAGCGCCGTATCCGAAACCCATCTTTTGCTCATGATGGATATCGTGTCCTCCGTTGTCGGTTACGGGTTTAAAAAAGTGTTGATCCAGAACAGCCACGGTGGCAACGGGGCGAACATCTCCGTTTTGTTACAGCGTTTAATGGAGCGCTATGGCGACGATGAGATTGAGTTTTACAGTCGCTGGGCATGGGCGGGGAACGAGACGTTAAATTCGATTCGAACATTGGGCAGTGTCGGATCTGGCCATGCGGGAGAGACTGAAACGTCTATGGTAATGGCTCTGCGTCCCGACTTGGTGCACGCGGACCGTTTAGCGCCCGACGGTGAACGGTCGGGGATGCGGGTTGAGGGGGTAGCGTCTTATCATCGCTTTGACCAGCGGACCCAGCACGGTGGGGTCGGTGATCCTCGACCGGCAACTGCGGAAATGGGGGAACGGTTACTGCAGGCTTCTGCAGAAGAGGTAGTCGAGCACGTGCGGGCAATAAGGGCGCTGCGTCCCTTTGGTTAAATCATTTTCAAAAAACAGTGAAAAAAATAGGTGAGACAACCCGCTCGGGATGTAAAGCAGGCTTGGCATAGAAGGTAGAGCATACATTCTGCGCATTGGAAGCATGATTGAAAGAGAGTATAGATAGCATGAAAATAGCGACTTATAATGTCCTCGGTCTAACGGGATATCCCCCTCAAGAAGCTCTATCAGAAGTTGGGCCGCTCGGCAGCGAGAAGCATATAGACCATTTTGTTCGGGTGTTTACGGAGTTAGATAGCGATATAATTGCCCTGCAGGAGGGGGTTGCGGTGCGGCAGATCCAGCAGGTGGCCAAGAGAATGGGCTACTTTTTGGCGACCCATCCCTCGCCCATAGCTTGGCCGGGCCACGTGCTTTCCCGCTTCCCCATCCTTGAATCGCGCACTTTTAGCCACGCGGATCCCTGCGTCGATGTCCCCCCCTTTAGCCGTACGGCCGGCGCTTCGTTGGTCCAAATAAACGAAGGAGAACGTCTGTGGATTGTCGACGTGCACCTGCATCCGGGCGATGTCGAACTGCGCAAAGTTGAGGGAGAGGTTCTAAGGGAGCGCGTTGAGGCGCTCCTTATCGATACGCCGAACGTCGTTGTTTTGGGAGATTTTAACAGCGAGGTTGATGAAGCTGTGCACGAATACCTGCGCGAGTTGGGGTTTGTAAACGCCATGCAGCAGGTGGGAGGGGGCATTCAAGCGACCATGGATACGGTCGGTATTCAGACGCACTATATTGACCATCTCTACTTTAGTCCACAGCTAGCAACGCACCTCGTTGCCGCGCATGTGGTGCGTTCGGATGGATTCAGACATGACGGGCCCCAAGCTGAAGGATGCTGGGTCCACTCAGACCATCTGCCCGTCGTCGCTGAAGTCGACGGGCACTTTGCCTAGGGAGCATATCATGAGCGAACGGATTCGGGTGGGAAGCTTAGAAATTGATGCGGAACTACACACACTCGTTCGGGATGAGATTGCGCCGGGCACGGGTGTAGATCCCCAACGGGTTTGGCGCGGTTTAGAGCAGCTTATAAAAGAACTCGAGCCAACGCATAGCGCACTGCTGGAAAAGAGAGATCAATTTCAGACCCATTTAGACCAGTGGTATCGAGCACAGGGGGCAAAAGGGATAGACCCGCAGGCCTACAGACAGTTTCTGCGCGAAATCGGCTACCTCGAGCCGGAAGCGGTTGGCGTAGAAGTGCGCACGGAAAACGTCGATCGCGAAGTTGCTCAAATCGCAGGTCCCCAACTGGTAGTGCCCGTCGACAATGCACGCTACTGTCTCAACGCGGCCAATGCGCGCTGGGGAAGCCTCTACGATGCGCTGTATGGAACAGACGTCGTTTCAGAAGCTGACGGGGCTGCGCGCAGTGCTGAATACAACCCGGTCCGCGGTGGGCGCGTCGTGGGCTACGCCAATGCTTTTCTCGACCAGACCGCGCCTCTTGCTCAGGGATCCTACGACGGCGTGCGCGGCCTGTCCTTGGGCAAACGAGAGGGTCAAACGGTATTAAATATCGAGACAGATGCAGGGCATACAGAACTTAGCGACCCTGCACAGTGGGTGGGTTATAGAGAGGATAACGGATCCCTTTCCTGCGTTCTATTGAGAAATAATGGGCTACACGTTGAGATCCACATTGATCGAGAGGATCCCATCGGCAGGACCCACCCTGCCGGCATAAAAGACGTGGTCTTAGAAGCGGCTATCACCACCATACAGGACTGTGAAGATTCGGTAGCTGCGGTCGACGCGGCTGATAAGGTCCGCGTCTACAGAAACTGGTGCGGTTTGATGAAGGGTGATTTACAGGCGGAGTTTGATAAGGGCGGTGTTGGAGTGACGCGCCGACTCAGCTCAGATCGAGCCTACAGCGATCCCGAGGGCAGGCCTTTTACTCTGCCGGGTCGCAGCCTGCTACTCGTCCGCAACGTAGGTATTCACATGTATACCGATGCCGTATTGACCGAAGAGGGAGAATCCATACCGGAGGGTTTTTTGGATGCCTTACTTACCGGTCTGGCTGCGCTGCACGATCTGCGGGGGGAGGGAGAGATAAAGAATAGTCGGACAGGTAGCGTGTATATAGTGAAACCGAAAATGCACGGACCGGCAGAGGTGGCGGCTACCGTCAAGCTCTTTGGTAAAGTGGAAGAAATCTTAGGAATGCCGCATAATACGCTGAAGATTGGCATCATGGACGAGGAGCGGCGCACTACGGTGAATTTGACGCGGGCCATTGGCGAAGCAAAGGAGCGCTTGATTTTTATCAATACGGGTTTCTTGGATAGGACAGGCGATGAGATCCACACCAGTATGGAAGCAGGGCCTATGCTGCCTAAGGGCTTGATAAAAGAACAGCAATGGCTGCTGGCGTACGAGGACTGGAACGTCGACACGGGTATTGGGACCGGACTGGTCGGACGCGGTCAAATAGGGAAGGGCATGTGGGCCATGCCCGATGCGATGAGCGATATGATGGAGAGTAAGGTCGCGCATCCACGAGCCGGGGCAAGCACGGCTTGGGTGCCTTCGCCAACGGCAGCCGTGCTCCATGCGATGCATTATCATCAGGTTTCCGTAGCCGACCGCCAGCGCGAGTTGGCCCAGAGGTCGCAGGCGGCTTTAGAGGACATCCTCACGCCTCCGTTGCTTGTGGACGCGCTGAGTGCAGAAGAGGTCGAAAGAGAGTTGGACAACAATGCCCAGGGAATTCTCGGGTACGTTTCTCGCTGGGTTGGGCAGGGCATAGGGTGTTCAAAGGTCCCTGATATAAACGACGTGGGTCTTATGGAGGACCGAGCGACGCTGCGTATTTCTAGTCAGCATATCGCCAATTGGTTGCGCCACGGCCTCGTCGACGAAGCGCAGGTAAGGGCGACTTTCGCTCGCATGGCAGCGGTGGTTGACCGTCAAAATGCCGACGATCCTGAATACAGGCCGATGGCGGATAATCTTGAGGGCAGTCCAGCGTTCCAAGCTGCGCTCGATCTGGTTTTTGACGGGCTTCGTGAGCCCAATGGATATACCGAACGCGTGCTTCATGCGCGCCGACGGCAGGTAAAAGCCCTGTAGTATGGCCCAAGAAATCGAGCGAAAGTTTCTCGTAGCGGATCCCTCTTTTTTAAAGCCGCTCACGGGGTACCAAGTCAAGCAGGGCTATATACCGGGAAAGGAGCGGAGTGCTGCGCGCATACGGATTCGGGACAGCAGCGCCTTTTTAACGCTCAAGAGCGAGACCAGAGGCATTACGCGCAGCGAGTTCGAATATGAAATACCGTTGGCAGACGCAGAAGAAATGCTGGAAACGCTCTGCGCGCCGCCCCACATAGAGAAGACGCGCTACGTTGTGGAATGGAAGGGGCACACGTGGGAAGTCGACGTGTTTCACGGAGGAAATGAAGGGCTAATCGTGGCAGAGATCGAGTTGGCTGCCGCGGACCAAGCTTTTGAAAAACCGCCGTGGCTTGGGCGCGAAGTGTCGCAGGACGTCCGCTATTTTAATTCAAATCTCGCTCACTGCCCGTATGGGAACTGGCTTGACGAGGGGCGAGCCGGCGTCTGAGAGTGCGAGCTGCTCCACTTACTCAAACAGCATGCTAAGATCAAGTGCCGGCGCAGAATGGGTCAGGGATCCGATCGAAATAAGATCTACGCCGGTGTGCGCTGCCGTGACAACGGTTTCCACCGTATAGCCCCCCGTCGCTTCTATGACGATAGATGGGCTCTTTGCCCGTATATATTCTACCGACTGGCGCAGCAGTTCATCGCTCATATTATCCAACATGATCCGGTCTGGGTCCAAAGACGTCAAACTCATCACTTCTTGTATCGTCTCTGCCTCGACAAAGATAGGCGGGTCGATTCCGCGCTGTGCGGCCGCAGTACGCACGCGTCGCACGGCTTCTGCAACGCCTCCACAGGCCGCCGCGTGATTTTCTTTGATTAAGACGGCATCGTAAAGACCGATCCGATGATTTACGCCGCCCCCTTGTATAACGGCCCACTTTTGTAGGTGCCGCCAGCCGGGTGTCGTTTTGCGCGTATCGGTTATGCGCGCGGAGGTCTCGGCTATCGCATCCACAAACCGTCGGGTTTGAGTGGCCACTCCGGACAGTCGCTGTAAAAAGTTGAGCGCCGTGCGTTCTCCGCACAGCAGCGCTCTGGCCGGGCCTTTAATGCGCATAACGACGTGACCGGCTTCTACGCGCTGACCGTCTCTAACGGCGAATGAACACTCAATCTGTGAGTCGAGTCGTGTAAATGCGACCTGAGCTAGCTCTAGGCCAGCGATGACGCCTTCTGTGCGAGCAACGATATGGGCTTGCGCTGGCGTATCCCGTTCGAGCGTCCACGATGATGTAATATCGTTCTGAAGGTCAACTTCGCCCCCGAGATCTTCACTGAGCGCATGCTCGACGAGATCTGTATACTGGGTGAAATCTATGCTGTGATATTGATGGGTATGATTCATGCCAATGGTCTTACGGCACGAGGCCGTTTCTGGTATGAGAATGGTCGAAAAATCTTTGTATGGACCGTGCGCACGAGAACATGCTAAGGGAGCAACGTGCCGTCAATTAGATAAGCTAATAGGCTTGGATTATATCCCCACCGAGTGCCTCTGTTGGGGGGTAGACAAGCTCCCAGTGCGGGTCTATTATTCAAATAAGACAGGGCTATTATGCTTCCACCGTAGGCAAGGTGGTGTAAGAACTTTCCGGAATTGAGAAATGGATTCGACTGTAGTAGATCATAAGGCAATGTATGGGTGGGCTGAAATAGAACCTGCTGGCCGCGTAACGGCGGGGAGTACAACTTCCTTTACCTTGGCCTATCACGTGGGCCGCTACGGTATAGACGATGGAGGTACGCTTAAGGTTTGCGTGCGCTTTGCCTCGGATTGGGGTTACCCTCAATTTGAGGATCCCGAGGGGCTAAACTATGCGACGGTTGAGGCAAGCGGTCGGGGCAAGATTCGGTATCGCTTTGACCTAAAGGGGTATATACGGCCCTATCAGAAGTGTATCGTAATCGACGTAGAGCAGTGGGCGCTGGCAGAAGGAGACGTGATTCGCATCGTATTTGGGGACCAGTCCCAGGGATCACCGGGGACCGTGGTGCAGACGTTTCGCGAATATCAATTCCAGTACAAAGTTGCGGTCGACTGCTTTGGCACGGGGCAGTTCGTCGAGCTAGAGAAGCATCCCCAACTGGAAATAGTGCCTGATCGGGCGGCTAAATTGGTGTTGGTTGCACCTACTCAGGTTGCCGTAGGTGAACCCTTGGCCATAGGCGTTAAACTCGAAGACCAATGGGGCAATCCCGCCGAGAGCACACGTGGAGAAGTCCGCATAGAGGCTGAAGAGGCACTAAAAGGATTGCCGGAGCGCTGCGTTTTTACCGCTGACCACAGAGGCGTTTACCGGGTAGAAGGTGCACAGGTTACGGCACCAGGCGTATACCGAATTCGGGCTAAAATGGGCGATATAGAAGCCGAAAGTAACCCGATTGAATGCTTGGATGTCTTGCCTGACCTGCGCCCTTTCTGGGGAGATCTGCACGGTCAGAGCGGAGAGACGGTTGGGACGAATACGGTCGAAGACTACTTCCGTTTTGCCCGCGACGTAGCGCTGTTGGATTTTACGGGACACCAGGGGAATGACTTTCAGATTACGGCGGAGACGTGGGCTGAAATAGGTCGATGTGCACGCACGTTTTATGAGGCCGGTCGATTTGTGTGTTTTCCTGGCTATGAGTGGTCCGCCAATACGCCGGCAGGGGGTGATCGCAACGTATACTATCTGAAAGACGGCGAAGACATTTTTCGCACGAGTCACTGGCAGGTAGCCGATCGCGCCGATCAGGATACGGATCGCTATCCGGTGCAGTCTCTATTTGACGAACTGCGCCATCGCGATGCGCTTGTTGTGCCTCATATAGGGGGTAGGCCCGCAAGCCTGGAGTTTCACGATCCGGATTTAGAGCCCGTTATTGAGATTTATTCGGCATGGGGGCAATTCGAGTGGCTGCTACGCGAGGCGATTGAACGCGGCTATAAGGTGGGATTTGTCGCTGGTAGCGATGATCATAAGGGGCGTCCCGGCGCTAGCTACCCAGGTTCGTCTTCTTTCGGCGTATATGGCGGATTGACCTGCGTGCTGGCGCATACATTGACGCGCGAGGGCATTTGGGAAGCGATTAAGGCGCGTCGCTGTTACGCTACAAGTGGCCAGCGCATTGCTTTGAACGTGCAGGCAGACGGACACCCAATGGGTTCTGAGTTTTCCGTCTCGGGGTCACCTCGTATTCAAGTTGCTGCAGAGGGGACAGCTGACATCGAGGAAATATGCATCGTGCGGGGGCTTGAAACCGTTTACACGTTTCCCGAGGAGATGCCTCGAGATCAAAGAAGAATACGCGTAAAGTGGAGTGGTGCACTTATACGGGGGCGCGCGCGTATTGCGCGCTGGGACGGTAAACTGCGTGTCGAAGGGGCGCACATCCGAGCCGTCGAGGCCTTTGCCTTTGACAGTGCGGCTGAGTATATAGCCTCTTGGGATGCGAACCATGTCGCATGGAAATCAGTCACTTCGGGAGATGAAGATGGGCTTGTTCTCGAGCTCGATAGAGAACCTGGGGCTCGGTTGTACTTCGACTCTGAGCAAACGACGTTCTCCGTACCTCTGGATCAAATTGGTGAGGGCGTTCATTGCGTAGAAGTGGGCGGTGAAGAACTGCGCGTTGAAGTTGAATTTCTGCCGCTGGGTCTGGCAGCCAAGCGAGCCGAATTTGAGTGGTCTGACGGCAATGCTCTACCGGGATGTCAGCCCTATTATGTGCGCTTGACTCAGGTAGACGGCGCCCGGGCTTGGAGCAGCCCTTTTTACATCCATTGCGAAGGGTAAATCAATGCGAACGCTAGTACACGTTACGCACGAAGCGGTGCATCAAGCTGGGGGAATAGGCACGGTTTTACGCGGATTGATAACGGCCTCAGCCTACGGTGAACAAGTGCAGCGCACGCTCCTTATTGGTCCGCTAGGAAGCGCGGAATCGGATCCACTGGGTGCCGATGGCGTCGTTCTATACGATGCGCGTTCTGGGATACAAACCGCAGACCTCACCGCTTTGTTTGGTCCTATCGAAACCCAGTATGGCACGCGCTTAGTCTATGGTCGTCGCCAAATGCGCTTTGAGGACCGATCGGCGACCGTAGAGATTGTATTGGTAGACACAGAGCGCGCCCCCAATGGCTTGGACGATTTTAAGTATTACTTGGCCCATGAATTTGGCATTGATTCTCGCCGTTATGAGCACGAGTGGGAATACGAACACTATCTCCGGCTGTCTGAACCCGGCTATGCTGTGATCGACGCACTCTGTGCCGATGAGGCTGGGGCGTGTCATATTCTGGCCCATGAATTCATGGGTTTGGGTGTTGCGTATAAAGCGATTATGGCCGGCAATCCTCGCTATAAAACACTATTTTACGCACATGAAGTTGCAACCGTGCGGCCCCTTATAGAGGACGGAGTCGGCGGCGACATTGCCTTTTATAATACGCTGCGTAGGGCCAGAGATGAAGGCCGCTACATAGAGTCCTATTACGGAGATCAAACGGCCTATTTTAAGCACGCCTTGGTGCGGCAAGCATGGCGGTGTGACGCGGTCTTGGCCGTGGGGGATCTTGTGGTCGAAGAGCTTCGTTTTCTCGCGCCTGAGTTTGCCCATAAATCCATAGATCTCGTTTACAACGGCGTGCCGGCCAAAAAGCTGAGTATCGAAGAGAGAGAAGCCGCGTCTGAGGCGCTCAAAAATGTATGTGCCAACTTGCTGGGATGGGCACCGGAATGGGTTTTTACGCACGTGACTCGCCTAGTCCGCAGCAAGGGACTGTGGCGTGATTTACTCGTACTAAACCATCTGGATGCCCTACTGGCTGCACGCCGTCAGCGCGCGGTTCTCATCGCGCTGACCTCGGAGGTTGGGCGGCGCAGCCAAGATTCGGTCCGGTCTATGGCCAAGGAGTATGCGTGGCCTCTCGTTCATCGCGAAGGGGGCACTGACCTCAGTCCTGGTGAGCTCGAATTTGATCTCCAAGTTCGCGCATTTAATGCACGTTCCCGCGCGGTTAGGGTGCTCTTTGTCAATCAGTTTGGATGGGATCGAGCTAGCTGCGGTGAGTGGATGCCCGAAGAAATGCATTTTGAACTGCTGCGTCAGGGCAGCGATGTTGAGTTTGGTCAATCTATATACGAACCGTTTGGCATTGCGCAGGTCGAACCGTTGGGCTTTGGAGCCGTTAGCGTCGTTAGCGATGTATGCGGTTGTGTGGGATTTGTGGAGCGGTGCAGACCGGCTCAGGATGAATACGACGGTTTTATTATTGCTCCGTATACAAGAATGGCAGAGGACATAGCCGATCCAACGGCAAAAATAGGGTCTGAACAGGTTGAATTGAACGAAGAGGTGCAGAGCCGTGCGGTTGCAGACGCGATCTCCGATGCGCTGCTGGGAGGTAAGAGATCGCGTCAGGCCCGCCTGCGGAATGGATTTGCCACGGCATCGGCAATGAGCTGGGAACGCGTGACGACGGACTGGCTGGTGCCCGTGTTGAAACGGTTGGAATAGGTGCGCAGTTTTATTGCTCAGACAGCGGGTCGTTCGAGAGGACTTCGCGCACTCTTGTTAAAAGCAGCTGGCTCTGAATGGGCTTCTTTATCACGGCGTAGACACAGTCGGGCTGATGTATAGCCGCTTCGTCATCGACCCAGCCTGAAACGATAATGATCGGAACGTTTTCTCCCTCGTCGCGGACCATAAAGAGAAATTCTTCTCCGTCGAGATCGCCAGGCATGTGTAGGTCTAGCAGGATCAGGTCGTAGCGACGTTCGCGCAGCTGCTCGAGCGCCGCATCCGCACTTTCCACCTGCTCAGATTGGTATCCATCCGTCTCTAATATGCGCGCAATCAGCTGACGAATAGCAGGCTCGTCTTCTACGATTAAGATAGTTTGTTCTGACATATTTTCCCGCTTGATGGGTAGTTTTCCCAAAGATACTGTTTTTCTACGCTGTGCCCCAAATTATTTAAGGCGTTGGCGGCGCGTCTGCCGCACAGCGAAATCCGAGCGAGGGATCGCGAGTGCTGGGGACAAATGCGAATCGCACCGTCGTCGTCAACACTTCTTGGGGTATACCGAGCTTCCAACTCGCACCGCGCACGACGCGCAGTGCACCTTCCGTCGGTCCCTGAGGGTTAGTTGTTGGGCTGTTTGTATAGTAATCAGCTGCGTAAAAATCTCCCGTCCATTCCTGCACGTTTCCGCTCATATCATGCAGTCCAAACGGACTGATACCTGAGGGATAGGATCCAACGCGCGTAGTCGAACCTATGTTGTTGTTGAAGTTAAGCAGGTCGCGGCTGGGGGGATCTGCTCCCCATGGAAACGTTCTCCCGTCGTCTCCCCTAGCGGCGCGCTCCCACTCTGCTTCCGTCGGCAAGCGCTTCTTAGCCCAGAGACAGTACGTGTCGGCCTGCGCCCAGTTGAGACAGTTGATGGGATGATCCGACCGCTCGTTGGCAACGGAGTTGCACCCGGCTGTGGTGCCCGTAGGTTCGCAGGTGCCAGTTTCTACACAGGCCTGATACTGTGCGGAAGAGACCTCGTATTTGTCTATCCAGTATGCGCCGAGCTGTACGGCGTGCTCCGGTCCCTCATCTGCAGCGCCCGTCGCCGAACCCATGACAAATGTGCCTGCGGGAATTTCAATCATCCCAGCGACTTCGTTGAACAGGCGCTCTAAAACCGTAATGGTTACGATATCCTGTAAACTGGTCAGGTCTCCATCTGAGACCGAAAGTCCAAAAACGTACTCGCCAGGTCGTTCGGCTGTAAAAGATGGGCGCGTCGCTGTGCTATCTGACAGGGAAACGCTGCCTCCCGGCACGCGCCCTATGCTCCAGTGATACGTCAATTCAAGTCCATCGCCGTCCGGGTCGCTGCTTCCGCTGCCGTCTAGTTCAACGAGAGATCCTTGGGCTACCTGCTGGTCTTCACCCGCATCGGCAATAGGCGGTAGATTGCTAGCGGTGCGCACCAGAATGCTCACTTCATCTTCTGCACTCAACTCTCCATCGCTAACGCGCAGGCGGAAGCGGTATTCACCTGCTGCAGATGAAACGAAGTAGGTCTGCACGGCCGTTGAATCGGCGATTTCAACGCTGTCGGGCGCTGAAACTACGGACCAGCTATAGGTTAGCTCATCTCCATTAGGATCGCTGCTGTTAATGCCGGAAAGGGGCACGTTTGCACCCGTTCCCACAATTAAATCGGGTCCTGCATCCGCTATCGGAGCGCGATTATCGCTGCTGGCTGCCGTAACGAGTACGGTGTCGGGGAGGCTTAACGCCTCGCCATCATTGACGACCAAGACAAAGGTGTAAATACCCGCAGTGGTGGGAATAAACTGGAAGCGCACCTGGTCGTCTGGCGAGATAACAACCTGCGTGCGGTCGCTGCCGGCCTGCTCCCAGAGATAGGTGAGGGTGCCGCCTTCTGGGTCGCTACTTTCGGCCCCGCTAAGCGTCGTGCGCGTTCCCGTTTCTACCTGTTGGTCTTGACCTGCATTGGCAACGGGACGCTCGTTGGGAGCAGGAGGAGCAGGTGGGGCACTGCAGGCAGCTGCCCAAACCACAAAGGGCAGGAAAAGTGTGCGGCGTATCCACGGAGGGATCATTCGGTTTTTCATCGAGTTAGGTCGGCGTAAAGTACGGGGGGAGCTGTAGGAAGAAAAAGGTGAGTGGGTAGCCCTATGATAAAAGTAAGTAAGCAGACTGTCAATTGGATCTATGTGCTGGATGACAAAAGAGAATGCGACGATTATATTGGACGCCGGAGGTGTTAACGTTTGTGACCCATTTGCCATGTCGTCAAGACGCGCACGAGGCCAACCTCGGTCTCTTTGATGGAACAGTGCCTCATCAGCGGGTTAACCATGCCCTAGCAAGAGGTCAGAAAACGATTCTGCTCGGTGAGCAAACGCGCTTGCCCTATTTTCCCGATGATGATCGCCTGCCCAAGCTGCACGCTGGGGATCCGCTTGTTTTGCTGCTGTGGAAGGTGTTGCGAAAGATTCCGGAGAATTTGCGTCAAGCTATTTTGGACGCACCTTTGAGCTTGACGTTGCTGCGCAGCGATCACCTGCTCTATTTTGACACGTATCGGTGCCATCAGGCGATTCACATTGGGCGTCGCCGTCGGACGATCTACCTGCCCGAACGCCTCTTACACTCTGCCGAAGAACGCGGGTATGACTATTGGGCACTGGCAGAAGGAATCATTTTTGCCTCTTGGCAACTTCTCGATTATCTGCTCTTAGTGGATACCATCGGTGCGTATCAGGCGCTGCTGAAAAAACTCCCAGCCCATCGGTTGGGAGAGGCACTGCAGCTCAAGTTAATCGAGACGCATAACCAGCATCGGCGTGACAGCGTGGACGCCAACCGTTCAGAGCTGGGAGAATTTGCCGATGCCTATCGATCGCGGCTCTTGGCCCTGCGCCCTGATAGAGTTGTTAGGGAAGATTGCTTCGGTCTTGCGCACGAGCTATTTGACGTTGAGATCGAGCGAGCTTGGGCGCTGGATAAGATGGAGCGGATAGCGCAAGTTTTTGAATTTCCCCGCCTGTTTCACTTTGACCGCGATATCATCCACGGATTGGCTCGTGAGATGGCAGAGGCTCGTCAACAGAGCGTCGATCCCGGAACATTTGCCGACGTGCTGCACGACTATCGCGATGCGCTGCGCTTTGAGCGAGATCCGCTCAAGACGACTTTGGGTAAGACCGTTATGCCCAAACCACGGGCAACTTTTTTACAGGCCGTTGTTTTTCTTGGGGCGGCAGGGATACGCAACTTTTTTATCGCTTATGCGGAGGGAGAAGAGGAGGATGTAAGGGCGCTTATGCATCCGCTATGGATGTATCTCTGTTCGCTTAGCTCCGATCCGGCGGGTATTTTTTCGCGCATTGGCCGATGCCGAGCCATTGGGCGAGAAGGGCTCGAAGAGGACTGGGAACGGCTCCTGGCGGGGATTCTTATTCGACTCGATCGAGCGGACAACTACAAGCAGTTGGTTGCTGAAGTTGGCGCGATGGGTACCTGCGTGCGTGAAGAACTGCTCGCGCTTGTTCGCGCGCAGCGTTTGGTAGAAGAAGATGAGTGGGAGGTATTCAAAGGACAAAAGCAGGGTATCGTTACCCATGCTTGTATCGCGCTGGACGCATTAGATGAAGTTAGCCCAGAGGTCGAAGCGGTCGATTGGCACAGCGATGATATAATTTGCGCTGTCCTTGCCGATCGCCCGCACAGGTTTAGCTCTGACCCCAGCGGCATTTTAATGTATATGCGCACATATAAAAATACCATGGAACGATTTGGGGGTGGGGATCCCGACAGCCTATTTATACTGGCTTCTATACTAGTGCGTATGGATAAATCCGAAAAATATGACAAACTGCTCGAGTGCGTATATGCAATGGGAAAGCCCGCTTTTTCTGCACTACACGCCGTATTCGAACAGATTCCAGAACGCGATATGGAGCGGCGAGAAATTCTTAAGCAGTCGCGGATTCTGTGGAGCCGAATGATGGCCCGCACGCGAAAAAGAGCGGTAAAGGGTAAGAAATCATGAGAAGATGTATATGCAGCTTCCTCATTTTTTTAGTGGGATGTGCTGCCCTGGGAGGACGGCCGGGAAACCGCAAAGAATTGGTTGATGCGGTCGGGGAAGGGCTTCGCCAGCTTGACCTTACTGGAGAAATTGTCTGGGTGGGGCTGAGAGATGCGGCGGGCAAAGAGACGGCGTCCACCCAGGCGATTGAAGAATATATTTTATCGGGATTAGTCCGTATGGGCGTGTCTTTCTCCATACCTGAAAGCGTTCCTAGTACGTGGCCTGATGGCGTCATACCCTGGGAGGAAGGCGCTCCTGAACGTCGAGTACTGGGTGGCCAGCTGGTCGAAGATGGATCGTGGGGATACCTCCGACTCTCCGTCGTGGATGGGGCACGAGGTGATAAAGTACAGGCTGCTGTGCGAGGCGTAGAGATGCGGCATATCGAAGACGAAGTTGCACAGCGCGCGCGGGCCGACGGAAAGGGAGACGAAGGGCTGCCAATAGAGGTCGAATTGCACTGGGTCGTCTTGCGCAGTGAAGGAGATATTCGTCGTCAGATTGAGCTACGCGAAGAGAGCACGCTGCGCGAGGGAGATCAGCTGCAGGTGCGTTTCAGGCTCAACCGAGACGCTCAGGTATACGCCTTTCTATTTAGCTCAGAAGGAGAGCGTATTTCGTTAGTCACGGATGAGTATCGCTATTCGGGATTACCGTATTACGGTCCAGGTGAAAATAGCTGGGTAACGATGACGGAACCAGACCGCGTGTATACCGCTTATTTTATGGTTGGAGCGCGTCTGTTAGAAGAGAATTCCGCTGAGTTTTTTGAACGTCTCGATGAACTCGTAGAGCAGAGGCAGGTCGACCGGTATGTGGGTTTGGAAAAGCAGGATGCTACGCTGGTAGAATTTGTACAGCGAAGCTTCGTCAACGGGCTACCCATTCGCGTAGTGCGGGGTATGGAAGAAGTTACCCCCGGGCGGGTAGAGACGATGGTCTATACCGATGGATCTCGGATCCAGAGCACTGCCGAAAAATGGAATGCGCCGGTGATCGTGCGCGCCTTTAGTTTTTCTGTTCAGTGATACACTTAAATAGGAGCTATAAATATGGCACACGTTAAGATTACCTACATTGGGCACGCCTCTTTCTGCTTTCAGTCGCAGAAGGGTACGACCATCTATTTTGACGCCTGGCTCGATGAGAATCCGCTATCGCGGCTCAAGCTTGCGAAAGTGGAGAGAGCAGATGTCGTTGTCGCAAGCCATGGCCATAACGACCACATTGGCGACAGCTTTGCGCTTTGCAAGAAAACGCGAGCAAAGTTCGTGGGCAATTACGAACTCTGTTTAGCCGCCCAAGCCAACGGACTGAAGCTGGGGTCGCGCGCACTGCCTCTTAATCCCGGTGGATCGACCAAGGTGAAGGATGTGCGCTTTACGATGGTCCAAGCTTTCCATTCACTGTCTCTCTCTCCGCGCGTCTTGCCGACTGTCCCCGGAGAGGAGTCCGTGTTTCATGCCGACGGTGCGGTGGGTGGCTACGTGATGTCTTTTGATAATGGCATTAGCATTTACAACACTTCGGATACCTGTTTATTCAGCGACATGCAGCTTATCGGCCAGATGCACGGGCCGCAGGTGGCTATCTTGCCCGTTGGAGGAAAGTTTACGATGGGCGTTCGCGAGGCAGCCCGTGCTACCAGCTATATTCGTCCGGACATCGTCATTCCCTGTCACTACGGAGAACCCGTGGGACAGCCTGCAGACATAGATGAGCTAAAGGCGCAGGTCGAGTTTCTTTCGCCGAATACGGAAGTGGTGGCTCTACGTCCCGGACAGTCCGTTACTTATACGGCGAGCTCATACCGAATAGGGAGATAAGCACCCGTCGACGTGCAGTCAGTCTAGAGGACCGAAGCAATAGCGGTACACAGCACGTCCATATTGGCACCCGTCATTCCGGCCACGTTAATACGTCCCCCGCCGACAATGTAGATAGCATACTCTTCGCGCAGTCTTTTGACTTGCTCATCGCTCAGTCCCGAATAGGAGAACATGCCGCGCTGGCGGGCGATAAATGAAAAATCTCCCTGCGCCCCTTTTTCTGCCAGCGTGTCGACAAAGAGTCGGCGCATTCCGTTAATGCGGGCCCGCATTTGGGCCACTTCATCCTCCCACTGGGAGCGAAGAGCTGCATCTGATAAAATTTCTGCAACGATCGCCGAACCGTGGGCGGGCGGATTAGAATAGCTCGTTCGCACGGCAATCTTTAAGTGGCTGAGACCTCGCGCTGCAGCTTCGCTGTTTTTTGCTACGAGGGTAAGGGCGCCAATGCGTTCTCGATAGAGGCCGAAGTTTTTGGAAAAAGAGGAGGCGATCAGCAGCTCCTGTCCGGGCCGACAAAGGGCTCGCAGTCCGGCGGCATCTTCCTCGAGTCCGTCGCCAAATCCCTGGTAGGCAAAATCTACTAAGGGCAGCCAACCGGCTTCCCCGGCGACGTCTGCAATTTCTTCCCACTGATCTGATGTGGGGTCTACGCCGGTTGGATTGTGGCAACAGCCGTGCAAGAGCACTATGTCTCCGGCCGGTACGGCCCTTAGTGCTTCGATCATAGAGGCAAAGTCGAGTCCATTGTTTGATGGATCAAAGTAGGGATAGGTCTGGACGTCGATTCCAGCAGACTGAAAAATCTTGGGATGGTTGGCCCAGGTAGGCTGACTCAGCCATAGGCGCGCTGAGGGGAAATGGCGCGCGAGAAAATCCCCGGCGATCCGCAGCGCGCCCGTTCCACCGGGGCTTTGCACTGTCACGGCGCGTTCGCTGCGAATAATTTCGTGATCTTCGTTTAGGAGAAGCGTCTGCACGGCGCGGTTGTATTCTGGCGTTCCGTCAATGGCCAAATAGCTTTTGGAGGTCGCACTGGACACAATGCGCTTCTCCGCCTCAGCTACGGAAGGTAAGATGGGTGTTTTCCCTTCATCATCCTGGTATACGCCCACCCCGAGGTTGATTTTTTGTGGATTACTATCGCTTTTGAAGGCGGCGCTGAGTCCCAATATGGGGTCCGCGGGAGCCATATCTAATTTTTCAAACATTGCGTACCTTTGCGTTAAATAAGAGTGATGCTCTAAAAATAATAACAGATAGTTCGAGAGGGAAACCGTGTTAAAAAAACTCGTTCGAGCGTGTGGGTATGATGTGCGTCGACGCCGGTGGAGACCGGAGCATCTTGCCCGATTGGTCGAAGCGCGGACGGTGGTAGACGTGGGGGTTGCTTCTGGCACGTGGGAACTGTACAAAGCCTTTCCCAACGCGCGCTTTGTCCTAGTGGAACCGCTGCGCGATTATGAACCAGAACTGCAGAAAATAGCGCGTCAATATCGATGCGACATTGTGTATAAGGCGCTAGGGGACGTTGAAGAGCGGCGAGAAATATACGTGGATTCTGAAATACGTACGCGCTCTTCTTTGCACGAAAGGACGGAACTCACGCGCACTGGATCTGTTCTAGAGAAAAGGGAAATAGAAGTAACGACGCTGGATCGACTGCTCGAATCACATCCCGATTTAGAGGGGCCACTGCTTCTAAAGATCGATACAGAAGGATACGAGTTAAACGTGATACGAGGGGGAGTGGCTTTTCTACGTCAGGTTGACGTGGTTATAGCCGAAGTGTCCGTTGCCGAGCGTTTTTCCGGTTCATATGCCTTTGCCGAGTTTATTGGCACGATGGCAGAAGAGGGGTTTGACGTCCATGACTTTTTACGCCTGAGCTATCGCCGCGATGGTACGGGCACTCAGATGGCCGATATTGCCTTTGTAAATCGCGACCGATTAGGCTAACGTCGACGGTAGGTAGCAAAGGTCAGTTCATCCTCGCTGCGGCATTCGACTCTATTCCACTCCGTCCTTTCCCAAGACGGGAAAAAAGCATCTCCTTCGACCTCTTCTGGTATATGGGTCAACACCATCTCGTCGATTTGAGCTAGGGCCAGTCGATATATCTCAGCTCCACCTAGTATAAATACTCTACCTTTGGCTTCCCGCTCGGCGCGTGTATAGGCAGCTTCTAGGCTGGTGAAGACTTCGGCGCCCCCCTCTGCGGAATAATCCGCGTTCCGACTGAGGACAATGTTGAGTCGGCCGGGAAGCGGGCGGATCTGAAAGGATTCATACGTCTTTCTACCGGCAATAACTGGATATCCGCGGGTCGTATCGCGGAAGTGTTTCATATCGGCTGGGTAGTGCCAAGGAATATCGTTTTCGCTGCCAATCACGCCGTTGCTACTTATGGCTGCGATAATGGTTTTTATCACGATGATGCTTCTCCAGGGTGAAAAAAAGGGTAGACGACGTCGTGCGTTGAGCGCTGTGCCTCTCCGACGGAGCCGGAAAATACCACTTGGCCCTCATCTAACATAAGGAGTCGTCCGTCGAGTCGGTCAATGCTCAGCAACTCGTGCGTTACAATAACGATTGTGATACCCAATGCTCGATTGAGCGTCAGCAAGAGTTCATCTATTTCCGCTGCCGTAACGGGGTCGAGTCCTGCGCTGGGTTCGTCGCAAAAGAGAATTTCGGGATCTAGCGCCATTGCACGAGCAAGTGCCACTCGTTTGCGCATGCCCCCCGATAATTCGCTGGGCATGCGATCCTGCGTTCCCTCAAGAGATACGCTGGCCAGCCGCAAGCGGACAATTTGTTCAATCTGAGCAGGGGGCAGATCCGTATGCATTTCTAGGGGAAGAGCGATGTTTTCGCCTACGGTAAGTGAGTTGAGTAACGCCCCGTATTGGAACATGACGCCAAGGCGCTTGGCCAACTCAGACTGACTTTCTTCATCGAGGGTAGCCGTATTTATGCCTAGGACCTCAACGCGCCCTTCGCGCGGCTCAATCAGGCCGGTTATGGTCTTGAGTAAGGTGCTTTTGCCGCATCCGCTTCCCCCCAGTATCACGGCAATTTCGCCCTTCTCAACCTCGGCATCGATACCTTTCAGAACAGGAGTCTCGCCGTAGTCGACGCGGAGATTGGCTATGCGAATGGCCGTTTCCATGCGGGCACTAGTAGAAAAGCAGGTTAAAGGCGAGGTCGAGGACAATAATCCCGACGAGTGAACTGACGACTGCCGAAGTTATAGCCCGGCCGACTCCCACCGCCCCGCCGCTAAAGTTGACACCTCGATAGACGGCTATGACTGTGATGATCCACGCAAAAAAAGCGCTTTTGACCAACCCAGTTAGAATGTCTTTCAAAAAGAGTGACGAAAGGATTTGCGTGACAAAGGCTGCCGGTGAAATACCCATGGAGAAGACGCCAATAACCGTGCCGCCGAGGATGCCTACAAAGTCGGCCATGACGGTTAGTAGTGGAACCGTTGCAACCATCGCCCACATTTTTGGAACAGCGACAAAGCGAAGGGGTTCAAGGGCCATGGTGCGAAGTGCGTCTAGCTCTTCGGAAAACTTCATTGTGGCGATCTCTGCTGCTATCGCAGAACCGGATCGTCCAGCGACCATAATTGCGGTCATAAGAGGGCCCAGCTCGGTGGTGATGCCAATGGCCAGCAGATCGGCCACATAGATGTCTGCGCCAAACTGGCGCAGCTGAGCTGCTGACTGTAGAGCCGAAACGGCGCCGATTAGAAATAAGATGAGCCCGATAATTGGCAGGGCTTGAGCTCCAATTGCATAGGCCTGGTCAACAAAGGCATCTCGTCGAATAGCGCGTCGATTCCATATGGCCTGGACGCTAAAGTAGCTGAGATCAGCCATGAGATAGAGAAAGTCTGCTGCCTGTTCGATGAATCTATAAACCGAAGCACCGAACCGCTCTAAGAAGGGGATACGCGCCGGCGTTGGCTTGGCCTCAGCAGGAAGAGGAGTGGCAAATTGAAAAATAGACTGTAGATGTTCGGGGAGGGGGCCTAGTTGCAACGAGCTTTCATGCTGATTAGCCAGCGCTGAAAGCTGATGGAGAAACAGAGCACCCGCCGTGTCGAGACGCTCTAGCGTGTCGAGATTTACCTGCCACTGAGCTGAGGGATGTTCGGAGAATAGCAGGCGAACGGTTTGGTCGACTTCGGAGAGGTTGGTAAGGACCAGTGCATCGCTGAGAAATAGAGTTGACCCTTGGATATAAACGGAGCTCATAGCAAGTAGACGAAACGCAGCAATGCCTGCTGCTCGGATTGCAGGCGCAGGATGGGTTTTCTGCGCTGCACGTCGAGGACCAAATCGAGGTTGATATAGCGACTAAGCTGTATGCGCCAGCGGTTTTCTAGGGAAAATTCCCAGGCCTTTGTTCGGAGGCCGGGGATAAGCAGCTCGAACTCGGAGTCGAGGCTGACAAAGCGCGAAATACGCGAGTCGAGAACGAGCAGCGTTTCCAAACCGGTGCTCGTGGCAGTTTCAATTTGACGTGCCGTGGTCCGGTCCTGGCTCAGGTCATAGGTGTCAAAGACATAAGTTTGTCGCGCACCGAGACCAACGCGCATGGCTAAGTTGAGCGGGAAGCTGCGCACGAGCTGAGCGTTTATGCCGAATCCCTGGCTAAATTCAAGGGGGCTGAGCGCGGGTGAAATGGCGAATTCACTGATGTTGAACAGCGCGGTGGTATCGCCCTTGGCGTTAATTTGATTGAGGCGTTGGGGTTGATCAAATCGCGCTTCAGTAACAAATAATTTGGTCGATATTTGTCCGCGTAGGTAGGGGCCAAATCGATCGGAGAGGCCGCGGTATATATACGTGCCGCGCAGGTCGAGGTCATCGATCGATTTACGAAATGCGTCGCCTTCTTCGCGCGTGAAACCCTCTTCGACAATAAACCGTATGTTGGCAAAGGTGTTTTCTGAGTTATAGCTAGTTCGGCCAAATACCTGAGCTGAAAGCGAAAAGATAGACAGGTCGTTGCCCGTCGTATTTTGCGAGGTGGTAAACTGGGTAGAGCCGCTCAGCTGCCAAGAAGTTTTCCAATTTGAGGAGCGGCCCTGCCCGAGCAAGCCCTGCAAGGTGGGCGGGTAGAAGCCGATAAAGCGGAGCGTGCTGGTGTCGACGACGAGGTTGCGCTGTATGAGTTCTCCCGGCTCGAGGCGCACGCTGAATTTGCGCGTTGTCGATATGTTGTCGCCCACGCTGAGCACCGTGTAGACGCCCGGAGGAAGTAGCCATGTTTTTACAGCTTCTCCGCGTTCTTCCTCAATCCCAAATCCAATGCCGTAGTTTTCTCGCTGGTCTTGCCAATAAAGCTCGTAAGACTCATTTACAGAGGTCCGATTGTCGTCGATTACGTTAATGACAAGCCCCGACCAAAAAGGCTTAACGAGCGTGGTCATTCCTTCGCGGACCTCAACGGTGCGGCTCATCATTTGAGCGATCGACCCCGAACCGATAAAAACCTCATAGTAGCCAGGAGCAAGCATGACGCCGGTGCCAGGGTTGGCCTCGGTCACCTCGTCGTTACCTTGAAATACGCGGTAGCTAGGTTCGTTTAGAGGATTGGACATTGCGGGGACAAAGAGAAATCCCTTCCCCTTGGGTATGAGCGAGGGGTCGCGCTCTAACTGCGCGCGAGAAGGGGGCGAAATCCAACTATAGCTCTTGTCTTGGGCCTGCGTAAGTGAAGCCCCCATGAGGGAGATGATAAGGAGGTGTAATAGGCGCATAGCGTTCATTGTGCGATTTTACCCGGAATGAGCTCGTAGTCTTCCTCATCGGTTTTTAGTCTATTGTCTTTTAGATCCTCGACACTGTTGGAAGGTGCGACTTGCAGAGAATCTATGTTGAGGTCTTCCGTAGAGTTCCCCCGCTGCATATTGAGAAAGAGAAAATCAATCTCGCGCATGGAGGTTTCCATCTGCTGTCCCAGAATCTGGCTAAACGCAGCTACGGTGTGCTTCATTTTGGGAAAGAAAACCTGACGTTCATCGTCAAAGTCTTTTTGCCATATGACTAGGGCATCTTCTTGGCGCACCAGCTCCATACTCATTGCAAGGTGGGCAGCCCAGACGTCTCCGCTGTCGAAGCGTTCCACTGCCTTGACTACTCCACTTAGCACATAGTCTGGGCGCCGGTCGTAAAAATCGCGGTCGCCACCTACGTACGTAAAGAGGTCGGCCTGACGTAAGTACTGCTGAACTGCATCAGTAAAGAGATCTCCCGGTCGCGTGATCCAACTGTGAAGCGGATCGCGGTGCAGTTCGTATTGGTCGCGGCGGAAAACGATTTCCGTGCGGTTGTAGGCCCGCTGAACATCGAATGTTTTAACCTGGACCTGAACGGCGTAGGGGCGCTCAGACTGAGCTAGGCCACCTTGCACAACTTCGGTGCCAAAGTCGTAGAAACGCCGCTGAGGGAGTTCCGCGTTGCCCCCGAGAATTTGTGCACAACCGCTGCATGTGAAAGCGATTGCGAGATGCAGGACATATTTCCGAGCGTTATTCTGAGCCACTATTACGTCCTCCCCCGCGGATGAGTACGGCCGGGTTCTCGCGGATTAGCTCCGTTGTTTCGCGAACGTTTTGTAAGGTCTCTTCTAAATCCTGCATGGCGCGAAGTAGGTTTTGTCGGCTTGCGCCAACCGTTTGGTCAACGCCGACAAACGTTCGGTCTATGTTCTGCACCATGGTGTCGGCCCGCGCTATGAGTAGGGGAAGGGGACCGTCCATCTGCAGGCGGATCGCTCGCATAGTTTCACTAAAGTCGTCGACCGAACGCTGCACCTGGTCTCCGGCTAGCAGACTGTGAAGTGAATCCATCGTTGCGTTCATGCTCTGAGTGGTCGATGTGAGTAGCTGGCTTGTTTGACGGATTTGGAGAAGCGTGCTGTCCAACGTTGAGCGGTTGTCCTGGACAAAGTCGTTTGTCGTCTCGACTAGATCGCCCGCATTGGACAGTAGGCGCGTAAAAACGCGCTGATTTTCTGCGCTGAGTAACTTATTGAAATTGTCGACGGACTGTTCAATTTTGACGGTTAAAACTTCTGCGCGCTCTTGAAGGTTGCTGAAGAATGTGTCGCCGGCCCTGATGGGAGAACCGGAGGGAAGTGGAGCGGCTTCGTTGCTCCCGCCGTATAGTTCAATGTACTTGAGGCCGGTTATTCCGAGCGATGCCATGCGCGCTTTAGTATCTACGCGAATCGCGTTTTCCGCGCTGCGCTGCTCAACGGAAATCTCGACTACGACCGTATTAACGTCTTCAGCAGAAATGTAAATATCTTCGATTCTTCCTACGCTATAGCCGAGATATTTGACGGCTGCCCCCTTGTTGAGGCCGCTGACGGGCGTGTCGGTAAATTCAATGGTATAGAGGTCTCTTTTACCCAGGAGCTGGGTCCCGATTACCGCTGCAAGAAAGAGCCCTAGCGCGGAGAGGGCGACGAGAAAAAAAAGTGCAAGTCGTACTTTTTGTGCCCTAGTGGCCATGGAATGTCTCTCTGTTCAAAACAGAGCAGGTCGAGTGAATGGAGTGCATTTACTGTGCCTTGTGGGAATATGAGAATTGTACAAGTCTTTTGCAAGCGCGTAGATTGGTCTGGGCGGCTATGCGGTGGGGAGGATGACGCGCAGTGCCTTTGGAACCGAAGTTATCCTCAGCGGCGTGGTGCCACAGCGCTCACCGTCGGCAGAGAACAAGCATTCGGTTTCGCCTGAAATTTCCAGCGCCTCTGTGCGCACTATGTGCACGGATGGGTGGTGAATATGGCGACCGAGAAATACGCTGGGTAGCAGAGATAGGGCCTGTGCATAGGTGAGCGGCTCTATGATACACACGTCGAGTAGGCCGTCCTGTGGATCGGCATTGGGCGCAATTTGCATGCCGCCTCCGTAAGAGCGGGTATTGGCACTGGCAACGAGAAAGACAGGCCCTTCAAAACGCCCGAACGAACCGATTAGGGTTGTTTGGGGTGGAGTAAAATGGCGCAAATGGCGCAGTGCTTGCAGCACATAGCCCGCCGTCCCGCCTAGCGGAGCCTGCCCCGCCTCCATGGCGGCGCTCACTTCGGCATCAAACCCGTAGGCGGCAACGGTGGAAAAATAGCGGTCTCCGCAGCGACCCAAGTCGATGGGTGCTGCGCGCCCCTCGACGAGCGTTTGCACGGCTTTGCCAAGGGTGCGTGGCACGCCGAGTCCCCGTGCAAAGTCGTTGGCAGTGCCAAAGGGCAGCAGGCCTAGGGACGTCGGCGTGTTTAAGAGCGCTGGTACGACTTCTGACAGGGTGCCGTCCCCTCCGCAAACGGCCACTGTTTCAACGCCCTCAGAGACGGCCTGCGCAGCGAGTTGGTAGCCGTGTCCCTTTTGATGGGTATAGTGCAGTTCGAGGGGTATACCGTCCCGCTGTAGCTGCAGGGCGGCCCGTTCAGCAAAGCGTCGAGCACGTCCCTGGCCTGCTACGGGGTTGGCTAATATCCAAATCATGGTTTGCCGTTGTAGAAAATGGAGTTCGTTCCTATGTATGATACGATAATGTGGTCCCATTGCCCACGGGGAGAACGTCTTAGTGTCTGATGCTACAGAGGACAACATAAAGCAGGACAAGCGGGAGCTGCGCGAGCAAATAGCGCATCCCTATATAACGAGGCAGCACCTGAAGCCCCCTCGTGCCAAGGAGGAGAGACCCTCGGAGGACAGACGGGGCAAAGGGGCCAAACCTTGTGATTGAACAGACTAGCTCCTATATTTACAAGTCTAAATATTTACTGTATTTATGAGTCTATTTCGCACTTTGTGTAGTCGATAAAACTGGGCTTTTACCGAGTAATGATAAGAGAATTCTACGAAGGAAGAACGGTATTATTGACCGGGGGCACGGGCTTTTATGGCCAGGGTCTCTTGGCTAAGATGATGCGTTCTCTACCCGGTATAGCCAAGATCTACGTGCCGATTCGAGCGGCTAAGAACCGAGACGGGACGCACATTCCCGTAGATCAGCGTCTGCGCGCGCTACTTGAGGAAGCGGCCGTATTCAATCGATTTCGCGAGGAAGATCCCGAGGGCTTTGCGACATCAGCTCAGAAGGTGGTCGCCGTCCAGTGCGATATGCTCAAACCCGGTTTGGGACTCGAAGATGCGGTGCGCGCTCGGCTAGAAGATGAGCTCGATATACTCGTGAGCTGTGCAGCTACGGTCTCTTTTGACGATCCGCTCGACCATTCTCTCCAGCTGAATACGCTTGGTCCGAAAGAGATACTCGAACTGGCACGAGGGTGTAAAAAGAACCCCACGGTAGTGCACGTGTCCACGGCCTACGTAAGCGGTCGACAGGCCGGATCGATAGAAGAGGAATTACTGCCTGTCGATCGAGATATAAAGCAGATTATGGAAGGGGATCACGCCGGTGAGCCCTTTGACGTGGAGCGAGAGATCGCCGATGGACTGTCGCTCTGTAGTGAGATTCGGACTCGCGCAGAGAGCGTCGAGCAAGAGACCCTATTTCGTCGCGAGATTCTCGAACAGAGCCGATCTGGGCCCCTTTCAGACGCGCGACTGGCCAAGCTAATGGACGGTCATCGTCGGCGCTGGATCGAAAGCGAGTTGGTTCGCGAAGGCATGGAGCGAGCCCAAGCTCGTGGCTGGAATGACGTTTATACGTATACCAAGGCAATGGGAGAACAGCTTCTGGTTAAGACGCGCGGTCAGGTGCCGCTGGTAATCGTGCGTCCGGCTATTACCGAAAGCAGCCTAAATGACCCCGAACCTGGCTGGATTCACGGCCTGAAGGTAACGGACCCGCTCGTCGTCGCCTACGGGCGCGGTATGGTTCCCGATTTTCCGGCGCGCCGCGGGGCCGCTATGGATCTCGTGCCAATCGATATCGTGATCAATGCGATCGTGCTGGCGCCGACTCGGGCCGATGCCGATACGGTTCGCGTTTTTCACGCCGCTACGAGCGGTCAAAACCCGCTTTTGAATACGCAAATGTTCGAATATGTGAAAGGCTATTTCTCGGCGCACCCTCTGTTGGCTAAAGATGGCTCGCGTCCGGAATTGGTAGAATGGACCTTTCCCAGTGTGAGCGCCTTTCGCCGCGCGCTTCGATGGCGATATATGTATCCGATTGAAGTGCGTCAGTGGCTGCTCGATAAACTGCCGGAAGGACAGAAGGCCAATCGAAAAAAGAGGCGATTGGGCGCCATTAAAACTCGGCTGAAACGCGTTCTGTATTTTGTCGATCTATTTAGTCCCTACACGACGCTGGACTGTCGCTTCCAGATGGTAAAAATGCTCGAGTTGTACGAGTCTTTGTCGCCCGAAGAGCAGCGAATTTTTAACGTGGATGTCCGCCAGATCGATTGGGAACAATACTATCAGCATACGCATCTGCCCGGACTGCGTCGTCACGTGCTCAGGGAAGAGGGTGCAGTTGACCCCGTCATGGCCGATGTCGACGACTAATCGTCCTCGGCGATAAATCCCTCTGTTCCCCGGGCTCAGTTTTCCATGTACCCATACCTACTACACATCGGACCCATAACCATTGCCAGCTTTGGCCTCATGGTCGCGCTGGGGTTTTTGGCGGCGCTAGCCGTGTTGACGCGAGAGCTCAAACGTAGAGAAGTGCCTGAAGGAGAGGAGCTGGCTTCCTCTATTATTACCACCGCTATGATCGGCGGATTGATAGGTTCTAAGCTGTACTTTGTGCTCTTTGAGACGCCATCTGATTTGGAATGGGGCGAACTTTTCGATGTGATATTCTCCGGCTACGGCTTGACCTGGTACGGGGGATTTATCGTTGCCACCGCTGCGGTTATGTGGCAGATGTATCGTCGGTCTGCTCCGCTTTTAACGGTGGCAGATGCGGGAGCTATGGCCCTTGCTGTGGGATATGCCATTGGGCGAATAGGCTGCCAGCTTGCTGGTGACGGAGATTATGGTGTGCCCACCGATCTTCCCTGGGCGATGGCCTATCCCGACGGAGTCGTCCCCACGTTGGAAAAAGTGCACCCAGCGCCGGTCTATGAAACGCTGTCTCATCTAGCTATTTACGGCTGTTTGTGGAAGCTGCGAGATCGCCTTGCATTGCCAGGTTTGGGGTTCAGCCTGTACCTGATTCTATCGGGAGTAGCTCGTTTTGCCGTGGAATCTATACGCATCAATCCGCGCGTTGTATGGGGCCTTAGTGAGGCACAGCTCATCAGCGTTGCGATGATCGCTCTGGGATGCGTTTGGGGCTTGTCGCTTGTCAGGCGAGCGACCGTTAATAAGGAGAATGTCGAGTGAGTGAAAAAGTCCGTTATCCGCGCGTTTCCAGCTTTAAAAGCGCCGAAGCTTTTCGTTCCCATCTGGCCTCGATTGGCGTGAAAATGGGCTGTGATGACGAAGTGATGAAAGACCCTGAATCACCGCTTGCCGATGAATATACCTTGGGAGCGTTTACCGTGGGAAATCGGTTTTGCATACAACCGATGGAGGGATGGGACGGCACGGAGGACGGTGAGCCAACCGATTTGACGCGTAGGCGCTGGCGCAACTTTGGGCTGAGCGGCGCCAAGCTGATTTGGGGGGGAGAAGCTTTTGCCGTAGTGCCCGAAGGGCGGGCAAATCCAAATCAACTCATGGCGCGCCCCGGTTCTCTGCAAGCCATGGCCGAGCTTAGACAGATTTTGCTCGATGCACACGGAGAGGTGATGGACAGCACTGATGATGTGCTGCTGGGGCTGCAGTTGACGCATTCGGGGCGTTTCTGCCGTCCTTTTAGCAAAGATCGGATGGAGCCGGCCATTCTCTACCGTCACCCCATACTCGACGGCAAGTTTGGCCTAGACGATGACTATCCTCTCATGGAAGACAGCTATATTGACGACCTCATTGGTCACTATGTGCGCGGGGCTAAGCTAGCGTGGGAAGCGGGCTATCAATTTGTCGACGTCAAGCACTGCCACGGCTACCTTGGGCACGAGTTTCTCAGCGCCTACCAGCGGCCCGGTCCCTACGGCGGATCCTTTGAGAACCGCACGCGTTTCGCCCGGCAAATTATCGAAGGTATTCGAATAGAAGCGCCAGGCCTGCAGGTGGGCGTGCGCCTAAGCGTCTTCGACTTTGTTCCGTTTCGACCCGACCCAGAAGGCGGTGATGAACGGCGCATGGGCAGCGGTATTCCCGAAGATTTTGCCGCCGCGCTCCCCTATGAGTACGGCTTTGGTCTTGATCCCTCTGATCCACTGCGCGTCCATCTCGACGAGGCGTTTCAATTTATCGAGATGCTCAGTGGACTAGGCGTCGAACTCGTCAATATTTCCTGCGGCAGTCCCTATTACAACCCGCATATTCAACGACCGGCTCTCTTCCCACCCTCAGATGGCTATCAGCCGCCGGAGGATCCGCTCGTTGGCGTGGCGCGTCAGCTCGATGCCGTCGCCTCCGTAAAGGAGCGCTTCCCGCACTTGGCCGTAGTAGGGTCGGGATACTCCTATTTGCAAGAGTACTTGCCGCACGTGGCACAGCACTACGTCCGTGCTAACAAAGTTGACTTTCCCGGGTTGGGCAGAATGGTGCTCTCCTATCCGGAGCTCCCGCGCGACGTCCTATCAGAGGGCAAGATGGCGCGAAAGTTGATTTGCAGAACATTTAGTGATTGCACGACTGCACCTCGCAACGGCATGGTGTCGGGATGCTTTCCGCTCGACGAATTCTACAAGGAGCGCGAAGAGGCAAGCGCGCTTAAAAAGTTGAAGGCGAGTTAGACGCGATGGGAGGCTTGGATGGAACCGTTGCCGTCGTCACAGGAGCGGGTACGGGAATCGGTCGCGCCGTCGTCCATACCCTGGTAGAGGCCGGTGCGCGAGTCCATATGTGGGGACGTCGCCTTGACGTCTTGCGCGACGCTGCTGGTGCGCTCGATGCCGATCGGGTATGCCTAGCGGGGTGTGACGTTTCCGACCGAGACCAGGTGCGGGAAGCGGTCGATAGAGCGCTGGGGTATTGGGGAGAGGTCGGGCTCCTCGTCAATAACGCGGGCATCAATACGAACCCTCGATCTGTAGCCGACGTAGATCCGTCCGACTGGGATCGCACGGTCGACATCAATCTAACCGGAGTGTTTAACGTCACGAGGGCGCTGTTGCCCTCGCTGCGAGCGCAGCGGTCTGGTACCGTCATCAACGTTGCGTCGGTTGCTGGTTTGCGTGCGAGTAAAGTGGCAGGTGCCGCCTATTCAGCGACGAAACACGGCGTCGTTGCGCTGAGCAAACAGCTCAATGAGGAAGAAGTAGAAAACGGCATTCGCGCCTGTGCAATTTGCCCGGGTGAGGTAGAAACGCCGATACTCGACCAACGAGTAGAGCCTGTAAGTGCCGCGCGCAGAGCGGCTATGCTGCAGCCTGAAGACGTCGCAGAAGCCGTGCGCTTTGTGGCTGCCTTACCCGGGCGCGCCTGCGTGCCGCTCTTGGTTATCAAGCCGACCGTACAGTCTTTTAATTAAATCAATGATAGCTGGATAAGAGGGCTGTGCATGCCCACTAGGTGAGGCCTTTTAGCCCGTGGCCCGACAGAATGGCGACGAGCTTTTTATCGGGACCGATCGGGTGTTTTTTGCAGTAGGTGCGTATACCTTGCCATACTACAGCCGAAGTAGGCTCTGTGCAAAGGCCTCCGCGGCCCAACGCTTCGAGCCCCTGTTCTATGGCCGCTTCCTCTACGGCTATAACGTCGCCGCCCGATGCGCGTAGGGCTGTCAAGAGCGCCCGGCCACGGATCGGTTTGGGCAGAGCGATCCCCTCGGCGCGCGTTGTCTGTGGATTGGGGAAGGGCATCACGTCTTGCGCCTCCTGCAGCCAAGCGGCATAGAGCGGGGCGACGCGTTTGGCCTGTACTGCCACTAGCTGGGGTAATTTATCAATTGCACCAGCTGCGTGCATTCGAGAAAATCCCTCGTATAATCCAAGCAGAATGCTGCCGGCTCCGACAGGACAAAAAACAACGTCGGGCGCCTGCCAGTTCAGCTGCTCGACCAGCTCAAATGCCAGCGTTTGAATTCCGTATACAAAGAGGGGATTCCACAGATGAGAAGCATATACGGCATCGCTTTGGGCGATATGGTCGAGGAGGGCTTCGGTGGCTTTAGGTCGGGCTCCTTCGACTCGGACGAGCTCTGCGCCGTAGCGCGTTATTTGTGCGAGCTTGGCAGGCGAAGCAGAGGCAGGGCAAAAGACTTTCAGGTGAATGCCCGCTCTGGCTGCGTATGCTGCAATAGAGGCGCCCGCATTGCCTGAAGAATCTTCTACGGCTTCTCGTACGCCGCGCTGCTGTAAAAAACGCACCAATAGGGCGGAACCGCGGTCTTTATAGGATCCAGTGGGCTGAGCCTGATCGCATTTGAGCAGAACAGAATGTCCGTCCACGTCGAAGGGCACGAGCGGTGAGAGGACTTCTCCCAGGGACAGCTCGCCCGCCCATTCGGGGAGCGCTTCAGCATACCGCCAGGGCGTGGGTGGACGCAGCGCAAGGTGCTCCTTGGGAAAAGATGCCGGCTCTTGTCGACAAGCGAGGGGACCGCTGCAAGAGGGGCAGCAATAAGCGCGCAGGGGGTCGGCTACAGGACTGCTGCACTGTGGGCAGTACAGATCCATTTATCAGACCGCCGCCAGTGCGCTGCGCGTGCCCTCGATGTCGAAACAGGCGAGTTGGTTTTCGCGCATTAATCGCTGCGCTAAAGCCATTGCTTGAGGCTCGTTTAAGAATCCGTTGTCGATCTCTGCCTGTAGGGATCGGTTTAACCAGCGTCGTGCTTGAATGGCATAGGCTGCCGATGATGTAGGCCAGCCCGTATCCCCCCCAAAGGCAAAGAGTTTGTTGGCGGGAGCGGCGTGGATAAATTGCCGCACAAAGTGCGACGAGGAGAATGGGTCGATGGACCAGGCCCAGCATAGGTCAGCCCAGACGTTTTGATAGTGTTTCACTAGCCCGATTAATTCGCCGCTGTAGGGGTATGAGATGTGCATAAGAACAAACCGGCAGTCTAAGTAGCGAGCCAGGAGCGGGCAGAGATGACCGCTGCGAATTCGATCGACGGGCATATTGTTGTTGCCGGCGTAATAGCCCGTATGGATTTTAAAGGGCAGATCGTATTCTATGGCCAATTCGACGCCGCGTGCCCAGCACCAATCGCCGAGTAAGAGGCGATCCTTCTCCGTTAGCGTATCGCCCTTTAATGATTGGATCAGCACGCGTTCGGCGTCTTCATCGCTGCGCTCCTCCCAGCGCAGCGTGCGGTTATAAGCATGCTGCGCTTTTACCGCGATAGCGCATCGCCCATGCCGGGCAAAGAGCGCCTGCATGGCTTGGCGCAGCGAGGTGAGGTTAGTGACCTCAATGTCGGTCTCCTCGTGCAGGGCGGCAGCGTCGATCTGACCGCTGCAGAAACCGGCCCAGGATAGATCGTAGAGAAAGAAGTCGCGGCCCGAAGGGTCCGGTGGACAGGGCCAGCAAAAATCATCGGTCTGCACGTGGTCGAGACGGGCTTTATCCCGCAGTAGGTGTAAACGGCCGCCGGGCTGGCGCCATTCGAGCAGCTGCGCCTGAGCACGCTCTAGGGACGCGCCGCTGAAATCGTCTATGCCGTAGATTTCGTTGGCCAGAACAGAGACGGCCTCACCATAGCCGGTGTGCTGAACGGCCTCCCAGGCGCTCTGTATTCCGGAGAATCGAGCTGAGAAATCTTTGTTACTCGCATCGTTGAGCGCCTGCATGGCCTCCGGTGTTGCTCCCGCGGAGATTAAATCTGCGGGAATGTAATTGCCGAAGAGGTCTTGCAGAATGTCGGGGCCACGATCGGTCCAATCGTCCTCTTTGCGCAGGTGCTCGTGAGTATCAACCAGTGCTGTTTTTTCGATGGACTGCTCTAAGTCGGTTTTCATTAGCATGCTTTGTTTGAAGGGCCATTGCTGCCGATTTGATGGGGTGCGCAGTTCTGACCGGTGATGATATTGCGCAGGTCTCAGTATGTCAATAAGGGGGTTGTGTGCCTCCGTGTCGGATTCTATAATGGAGCCACTATGGATATACATCCGCTCGTAGTGCACTTTCCAATCGCATTGATACCTCTCGGTGCCGTGCTCGATCTATATGCGCTGTGGCGCGGGGGCAGGCTTTGGCACCAATTTGCCTATACGACAATTGTCGCGGGCGTACTATTTGCCATGATTGCTGTGCTGACGGGCAATGCCGCCGCCGCAGATCACTGGGAAAAGAGTGAGGTTGCAGGCGTCCTGTCTACGCATGAAGACTGGGCCACAGGGACGCTTTTCTGTGGATTGCTTCTGGTATTGGGGCGATTGCCGCTCCAACTGAAAGGCGATGCCGAACAGAGAAGGTGGGCTCTGTGGACGGCTGGATCAGCCGCCGCCGGTGTGCTTGTATTGGCTACGGCTTACTACGGCGGCGTGCTGGTATACGAATATGGCGTAGGAGTGCAGGTCGGAGGCTGAACAGCCTTATTGGTTAACCAGAGTCGGTAGATGCGTTGCCAATTCGGGATAAAACCACAGCGATAGTAAGAGAATGCACTGTAAGCCGATAAAGGGAATGGCACCTCGATAAATCTGCGGTGTGCTGATAGCGGCAGGGGCCACTCCGCGCAGATAAAACAGAGAGAATCCGAAGGGCGGCGTTAAAAAAGAGGTTTGTAGGTTGAGGGCAATCATGACGCCAAACCAGATGGGGTCGAGTCCCATGCCCAGTAAGACGGGGCCTACGATCGGCACTACGACAAAAATAATTTCAAAGAAATCTAGAAAAAAGCCGAGCAGGAACATGGCGACCATGACTACGAGAAAAGATACGGCCAGGCCTCCGTGCATACTTTGCAAGTGATGTGCTACGATGTCGTCGCCTCCGTAGCCGCGGAACACAAGTGAGAAAAAAGACGCCCCAATGAGAATTGTGAAAACCATGGCGTTGATCTTGGTCGTTGAACGCATGACATCGCGGAGTACGTCTCGGGTAAAATGCCCCTTGAGTTTCGAAAGCAGCATGGCGCCAACGGCACCTACTGAAGCTGCCTCTGTGGGCGTTGCTATGCCGAAAAGAATAGAGCCAAGCACGCCGGCAATTAGGGCGAGCGGTGGGGCCAAGACCCTAATGAGATGGCGTAAGAAGGTGAGGTTGGCTACGTCCTGGCGTTCGTTTTGGGGAAGGGGTGGGACCGCTTCGGGCCGGAACAAACCCAGACCGACTATGTAGAGAATATAAAGTGCCATTAGCAGTATGCCGGGCACCAGCGCCCCAAGAAATAGGTCGCCTACAGAGATTGAAGTGGGAGAGAAATTGCCCAATTTGAGCTGGGCCTGTTGATGAGCAGATGAAACGACGTCTCCTAGGATCACCAGTACGATGCTCGGAGGTATGATTTGACCCAGCGTGCCCGAGGCGCAAATAATGCCCGTGGAAAGCTCTGGCGAGTAGTTCCTGCGCTGCATTGCAGGTAGGGAGATCAATCCCATCGTTACCACGGTTGCCCCGACGATGCCCGTTGAGGCGGCGAGTAAGCCGCCTACGAGGCAAACGGAAATGCCCAGACCGCCTCGCAGACCGCCAAAGAGCTGTGACATGCTCTCGAGCAGATCCTCCGCTATTTTTGCTCGCTCCAACACAACGCCCATAAAGACGAAAAGCGGCACGGCAATGAGGGTTTCGTTACTCATGATGCCGTAGATACGCGAGGGCAATGCCGATAGAAAGGCGCTGTCGAAGTGTCCGGTTAGCAGCCCAAGGCCCGCAAATATCAGGGCCGTACCGGCCAGACAGAACGCCACAGGAAAACCGGAAAGAAGTACGATAAAGGTGGCCACGAACATGGCTACGGGATAGAGTTCGTTCATGAATTATTGCGTAGCGTAGAGATACACTGACGAATCGTTGCAAGGGCCTGCGCAAAGAGCAGAAGGCTGAAAATCGGTATGGCCGTTTTGAGGAGAAAGACCGCCTCCAAACCACCGCCGTCTTTAGATCCTTCTAAAACGGACCAAGAAGCAATCACGTAGGGATAGGAATGATAGGAGAGCACGGCGCACATAGGAATGAGCAGAAATAAGCTACCCAGTAAGTTGATCCAAGCCTTTTGCTGGGGAGAAGCTGGGCGATAGAGAATATCTACGCGGACGTGCTCATCGCGCGCCAGCGCGTATCCAGCGGCCAGTAAAAAGGTGAACGCGTGTAGGTAGATCACGATCTCCTGCATCCACACCCAGCCACGCTCAAATGCATAGCGCAGCACAACGATAACAAAGGTGACCAGAACCATACCTAGCGTACACCAGGGGATGGTGCGGCCGATAAACCGATTGATGCGCTCCATCAGGCTTCCGTGAGCGCGCGGGCCATCGTATACGCTTCCTCGGAAATGCGCGTGTAGGACACGGACTGACTGCGGTAGGCGTTAAAGGATGCATAGATGCTGTTTGAGAGCGGATCCTTGGCGGCAATTTCACCTACTACGTCACGCGCGACGCGCCCTATTTCGGTGAGGACGTCGTCCGAAAAGCGCTTTAGCTGCACTCCGTGTTTCTCGACTAGCGTCTTGAGTGCCACTCCGTTTCGAGTAGTAAATTCCGCGAGCATATTTTCGTTGGTTGACTGACAGGCGTGCCGCACAATGTGCTGCAGATCAGTCGGTAGGGCCTCCCAGGCGGTTCGGTTGATCATTGCTTCCATCGTAGTGCCCGGTTCGTGCCAGCCGGGCCAGTAGTAATATTTTGCCGCCTGGTGAAAACCAAATGCGAGGTCATTGTACGGGCCAACCCATTCCGTAGCGTCGATGGCACCCGTTTTGAGCGCTTGAAATATTTCCCCGCCGGGCAGGTTTTGCACCGTTGCGTCAAGGCGCCGGAGGACTTCTCCGCCTAGTCCAGGCATGCGCATGACGAGCCCGGAGAAGTCGTCGAGGGCGTTAATTTCTCTGTTAAACCAGCCGCCCATTTGCACGCCGGTATTGCCAGCGGGAAAAGCCTTCAGGCCAAAACCTGCATACAGCTCGTCCCACAGTTCTTGGCCTCCTCCATAGCTGAGCCAGCCGTTGATTTCTTGCGCCGTTAACCCGAAAGGGACTGCAGAAAAAAACTGGGTTGCCTCGTGCTTCCCCTTCCAATAGTAAGCGCTGGCATGGCCCATTTCGGCAGTGCCGCCTGCGACGCCGTCAAAGACGCCCATGGCCGGAACGAGTTCGCCCGCTCCATATACCTTGACTTCTAGCTGGCCGCCTGACATGTCCCCGATGGTTTGGGCTAGGCGGTTGGCGCCCGTACCTAATCCCGGAAAGTCTTTGGGCCAGGTCGTAACCATCTTCCACTTGAAGTTTTTGCGCGTTTGAATGGAGGGCGCATTTCCCTCCTGAGCCTGACCGCAGGCTACCAGAGCGGCTGAAGCGGCTAGCGGCGCTTTGCGCAGAAAGGAGCGGCGCGAAGATCTAATGGGCTTTTCCGACATAGTATCTCACTCTTAGTGCTTACGTTATGAGGTAGGTGCGTCTTTCTAACTAGGATTAATGAGTCGACAGCTGCCGTCTTCTGCTCCTACAATGACCAGATCTGTCAGACCAATAAACAGGCCGTTTTCGACCACGCCAGTCAGGGCGTTGATCCAGCGGTCGCAGTCGGTCGCCTGATCGATGCCGGATGGGAATGTGCAGTCGATAATGAAATTTCCGTTGTCAGTTTCAAACGGCGCCCCGTCTGTTCCTTTGCGCAGAGCCGGCTGCAGGTCTCTCTCTGTTAGGTCGCGTTGAATAAGGGGCCAAGCGAAGGGGATAACCTCAATGGGTAGAGGAGCCTTTGTGCCCAGGCGTTGGACGAGCTTTGAATCGTCTACGATTATAATTTGCTCTCGGGTTGCTGAGGCGACAATTTTTTCCCGTAGGAGTGCACCGCCCAATCCCTTGATGAGGTTGAGTTGGGGGTCGACCTCGTCCGCTCCATCGATGGTTAGGTCGATGACCGGGTGCGCTTCCAACGTGGCGACGCGTATGCCGAGTGATTCGGCCAGATTGGTCGAAGCAATAGAGGTCGATACGGCCGTTATCTTTAGGCCTTCTGCTGCGCGTTTTCCCAGGGCGCGTATGGCAAATTCAGCCGTTGAGCCCGTTCCGAGACCAACAATCATACCGTCCTGAGCGAATTCGGCAGCCCGGTTTCCTGCCACTTCTTTGGCGTTCATTGAGCATCCTTCTGTAGTCGCATGACGTAGTGAATCTGGTGGGCAACTTCCTCGAAGCCTACGTCTGGATAGAGATGAGATCCTACGGGGTTCTGGGCCAGCGTCTCAATCTTGGCGCACTCCATGCCCTCACTGCGCATAAAATTGATTGCGTGTTCCAGAAGGTGGCGGCCAATACCCCTGCCTTGGAGATCGGGATCTACCGCTATATTTGGAATGCCGCCAATCTTACTCTCGCGATCGATTCTAGTCGTCACATAACCTCCCACGCGGCCGTTTTCTTCCCACACAAAAACGCCTCGTGCTCGCTCTCCTGACACGTCATCATCGATGTGGCGGAGCTTGCGCCAGCGCCAATCGCGGTCGCCCACGCGGCCAAATCGCTCTTCGATATTGCGATCTATAGAGACGCCGTCAAAGCATATGGCCGTGATTTCTTTGATTCGTTCTAGGTCTTTTTCTTCGTACGTTCTAATCATAACGGTGGATAATATGGCTTCTGCACCTGCTGTCAGCAAGCGCGTTGGGAAGGCGCTTGTCGCGTCTCCAGGGTGGATGCCTGCCAAAGTGCGTCAACGAGAAATTTTGTGCCCCAGTTTAGTATGGCATGCGGGACGTAGGCACCCCTGATGGGATGTGAAGATGGCAAGCCGCCGCGGATGCCAGGGTGGCGACGATTCAGTGGATGATGGGTTTTAAGGCGATCAATTAGGGTGCGTGCCGCACGCGCCATCGAGTCTTCAGAGTCGGCTGATAGGGTAAGGAGAACGAGAGCTAGCTGGGCGTTTCCCGTAAGGCACATATGCGAAGCGCGCGCCTGCCAGCCGCTGTCCAACGCGCCGGCTAAGTAGCCCGTTTGGCCGATCGTAGGATGGCGTTCCATAATCTCGTTAATCGACTGCTGTACGGCCTGTTTGGCGTGCGTTCCCGATGGACCCAAGAGGCGGGCACATTCGAGGAGGCCGCGCAGGGTATAGGAGATGGTATGGGTGATGGGAACCTCGTCTGGGACGAGTGCCATATGCGGAAAAAAGCCGTTGTCTAACTGCTGTGGTAAGAGCCACTCGATAAAGGCGAGCGCGCTCTTCCGATAGCGCTCGTCTCCGCTGAGGTCAAAGACTTCCAGCAGCGGCCATGCAACGCGACTGTGATAGGCGCGGGGGGCCTCTAGGTAGGTTGACCGAACCCATTTGCCATCTGGGTCCTGCGCGTCTACCAACCAATCGGCGGCTCGCATGGCTGCGGATAGATAGCGTTCGTCCTTCGTGTGTCGGAAGAGAGAGGTCCATCCCAAGATAACTTGGCCCGTGTTGAACACGATGGGATAGGCGTTGAGGCCAATGCCGCCGCGCACGGCGCCCGAGGGCAACTGTACTTCTATTTCCCAGTTCCCCATGCGGCAGGCCCTGTCTTCAAGGGAAGGTTCCAAACTCCGGCAGGCCAAGAAGGTGGGTATGATATAGCCCGTTGTTTCTGGGTAGGCGGGCATCCACCCGCGGCGTAAAAAGTAGCCGGCAGAGACGCCCTGTCCGCCGCAGGCATCGTGTGCTCGGCAAAGCCAGGCCAAAGCGGCTTGTATGTGGTCTCGATCTGAGTGCGAAGAGAATGGTTTACTCTGTTGGACAAGCGTACTCCAGTGGCCGGGGTGGCTCACTAGGCGGAGTTGCTCATAGAGGGAGACGGCAAATAGCTTGGCTGTACGGGCCATGTCAAATTGACTGTTGCGCGGGTGAATGCTCTTTGCAAGGAAAGAGATAACATAATATTTTTCAGTGTATTATGGTAGACTATTCATCCACGCGATGGCTCTCATGGTAAAAGAGTTAGTGCGTCGGGCCTTGCCAAGAACCGCGTATGGAATGGGCCGGCGTCTGGTCAAACGGGTGCGCCGCAGGGAGAGTTTGGAGCCGATTGAGGAGGAAGCCCTCGCGGGGATTGTACGCGATGAGCTGGGTTTGAGAGAGGGCGACCTAGCTATGGTGCATTCTTCGGTTGATGCTTTGGGCTTGGGGTTTCCCTTTGCGCGCCTCCTGCCGCTGCTTCGTCGCATCGTTGGCGCTGAGGGTACGCTACTCTTTCCTGCAACTCATTTATTAGAGCGGCCAGAGCGATGGTTTGAGCGAGATGAGGTATTTGACGTTCGACGAACGCCTACGGCGATGGGGTTGTTGTCCGAGATGGCGCGGCGTCAGTCCGACGCTGCACGCAGCTTGCATCCGACGCATTCGGTTGTGGCAGTCGGACCTCTTGCCGGAGAATTGGTCGCAACGCATCACTTTGATCCCCATCCTTGCGGCCAGAAGAGCCCCTACTCTCAGGTAGCAGAGCGCGGCGGGTTGATCCTTGGTCTCGGCGTGGATGTGGACGTTCTGACGTCTGTTCACTGCGTCGAAGATATGGGACGGGTGGCGTTCCCCGTGGACACGCACCGCGAGCGACTCTATGAAGGACGCGTGCGCTCGGAGACGGGGCAGGAGCACACTGTTTCGACGCTAGTTGCTCACCCGCGTATTCGCTGGCGATCAATGCGCCCCTTTTTTAAACGACACATTAGCGATTCAGTGTGTCATCGCTTTGAGGTTGGGGGAAGATCGTTTTATCGGGCAGATGCAGCGGCGCTTTTAGAACGCATGGAGAGGCTTGCAGAGCGAGGTGTTACAATGTATCGAAATGGCATATACAGAGGTCATTTTCTGGAGCCACTGCTCAGCAGATGGGCAGAGAAACTGGAGGAGAGGTAAGGGTGGAAACTTCTTTAGCAGAGCGGGTTGTAGCCGAAGCGGTTGCAGACCTCAATTTACAGCGCAGCGCCGAAGACCAAATTGGAAAAGATCCCCATGCCCTGCTCTTTGGACCGGGTGGATCGCTCGATTCTCTCGGCTTAGTACAGCTGATAGCTGGAGTGGAAAATGGGGTAGAGGATGCGAGCGGCCAGCGCGTTAATTTGGCCGATGAAGCGCTATTGGAATCCGCGGAAAATCCGTTTAAGAGCATTGCATCTCTGTGCGCTTATCTAGTGCGATGGGTATGAGGGCTCCGTGATGACGACATCGTGCCTGCTCGTTTCCGATGCAAATATAGCTCCGCTTGCGGGGTATTTGCGCAACGATATGGAGAGCCCGCAGGTGCAAGTGATCGAAGCACCTTACGGGATAGTCGAACCCGTTTTCCTCTCAGAGCACGAGATTTGGTCGCGCGTGGACGGAGATACCGCTGCGCTCGTATGGACGCGCCCACATATGGCTGTTCCGGCTCTTGCTCAACTCGAATTCGGCCGCGCCGTTTCCAGGGAAGAGCTAGCTTCTGGGGTAGATCGCTTTGTCGAACTGTTGCTCGCCAAGAGAGACCGGCTGAGCGCCCTTTTATTGCCTCTGTGGACCTTGCCACCGACGGCTAGAAATCGGGGTGCTGGCGATTTGAAAAGGGGTGGCTGTCAGTGGGCCGTTCAGCAAATGAACGCTCGCTTGGTCTCGCTGGCTGAGGATAGCGCCCTGATTCACCTGCTCGATACGCACTCTATGTTAGCCAGCTGTGCGGAGCGCGTCTACGACGCTAAGCTGTGGCATATGGGGAAGATTCCCTTTGCCAATTCCGTGTTTAGGCGGTCGGTTGGCGAGGTTAAGGCAGTCCTTCGAGCGCTGACGGGGCGGGCAAAGAAACTTATTGTTCTCGACCTGGATGATACGCTGTGGGGGGGGAGCGTGGGCGAAGTTGGGTGGGAACAGATCCGATTGGGAGGGCACGACTACGTCGGCGAGGCCTTTGTCGCCTTTCAGCAGGCTCTCAAGGGACTCTCCTCGCGCGGAATTATTCTGGCCTTGGCAAGCCGCAACGAAGAGAGGCTGGCCCTAGAGGCGATTGATTCCCATCCGGATATGGTGCTGCGTCGAGATGACTTTGTCGCGTGGCAGATCCACTGGGGAGACAAAGCGACCAGCGTAGCGTCCTTGGCAGCTGAGTTGAATATCGGTCTGAGCGAGGTCGTTTTTATCGACGACCACCCGGCCGAGCGCGCGCGGGTTCGCGAAGCGCTGCCCGAGGTGATGGTTCCAGAATGGCCGGAAGACCCAGCGCTCTATGCGGATGCGCTGGCAGAGTTACGCGCTTTTGATGCGCTAGAGCTAAGCGGAGAAGACGGCAGACGGGGGGCACTCTACGCAGAGGAGCACAAGCGCAGCGCCTCCCTGCGAGAGGTCGAGTCTCTGGAGGTTTGGCTGGAAAGCTTGGAGCTTGTCGTAACGGCAAAAAAGCTGATGAGCGACGATCTTGGACGAGCCGCTCAACTGCTCAACAAGACCAACCAAATGAATCTTCGCACGCGTAGGATGACGGAAGACCAGCTTGCATCTTGGGCCGAGGCCGAGGGTCGCGAAGTGTGGACCGTTCGCGTGGCCGACCGCTTTGGCGATGCCGGGCTGTGCGGTTTGCTGGGCTTGAAGGGACGAGAGGGAAGGGGCGATGTGACAGACTACGTCTTGAGCTGTCGCGTGATGGGGAGAGGCGTTGAAGAGGCTTTACTATACGTGGCCACTGTGCGCGCGCAGGCCAACGGCTGGTCTTCGCTTCAGGTCGAAATCCTGCCCACAGAAAAGAACAAGCCGTGTCGGGCTGTGCTCGAACGCCTGTTAGCCGAAGGTAAACGGGGGGAAAATAGCTGGGATCTCGAGGGTGTGTTTCCCCTGCCCCAACACGTGGATATGCGCATGTGAAAACGGTTGCTCACTGTATTTCACCCTATTTGCAAACGGCGGGTCCTTGGGTGTATGAACAGGTTTGTCGAGCCCGCTGCTACCGACCAATCGTCCTGACGCAGGGCGCGATTAACCTAGACGCGTATCCGGTTGACACCCTGTATAGCGCCGAGGCATTCCCACCCCTTGCGCGCTGGACCAACCGCTTATGGCGTCGCGTGCAAAACGAATATCTCTTTTACGAAGATATAATACGGGATGAGGGAGTCGATCTGCTGCACGCGCATTTTGGCTACGAGGGCTGTCGTCTTTTGCGCGCACAGCGTCGAACCGAACGGCCTCTGTTGACGACCTTTTACGGTGCCGACGCAACGGAATACCCCCGATATCCGCGATGGATGCGCCAATACGAGATCCTTTTTGAACGCGGGGCCCTCTTTTTGGCTGAGGGAGGCGCCATGGCCGAACGGCTCGTTGCGCTGGGATGTCCTGTAGATCGAGTGCGCGTTTGGCATCTTGGCGTAGACGTCGAGCGGATCGCCTTTGTCCAACGCCAGAAAGGCGCGAAGGTGCGTTTCTTGATCTGCGCAGGTTTCAAAGAAAAAAAAGGTATTCCCTACGCGCTCCGCGGTTTGGCGTTGGCCCATAAGCAGCGGCCCTTTGCGTATCAGCTGACGCTGATTGGAGACGGGGCCGACAGGGCTGATATTGAGCGCGAGGTAGATGCACTCGGCCTGAGACCGCACACCGTTTTTCGCGGTATGCTGCCCTATGCGCAGGTCGTAGATGAACTGCCCGAGCACGACATTCTCTTTCAAACCAGCGTGACGGCGGCCAACGGCGACGGCGAGGGGGGGGCTCCGGTCATTTTACTAGATGCGCAGGCTTCTGGTATGCCGATCGTCGCATCGACCCATGCGGATATACCCGAATACGTGCGCGATGGAGAGAGCGGTTTTCTCGCTGAGGAGAAGGACGTGGAGGGTATTGCAGAGCGGATCCTCTACCTGGCGACGCGAGCCGAGGACTGGCCGCGCATGGGACTGGCCGGTCGACAGCACGTCGAAGCCTCGTACAGCGCTGAGCGCCAGGCGCGGGCGTTGGAATCGATTTACGACGAGGTGCTGTAGATAGAAGATGGAATCAGTGTGTGTGGAATGCGCCCGCTTACTCTTCTGCAAGCCAGTAGCGCTGGTATTCCTCGAGATAGGTCAGCGTATCGAAGCCCTGCATTCGGTCAAGAAATAACGTTCCATCTAGATGATCGACTTCGTGCTGCAGGACGCGAGCAAAGAAATCGCGTGCACTAAACTCTACGGATGCGCCCAGTCTATCGTACCCGCTTACGGTTACCTCTACCGAGCGCGGCACGACGCCGCGCACCTCGGGAATGCTCAGACAGCCCTCCCAGCCAGAGACACTCTCTTCGGACATGGCAACAAACTGTGGGTTAAACAGGACGGTAAGAGGGATACCTTCGCCGTCGTCCTCTGTCGTGTCCGGGTCGCCTACGACGATTAGGCGAATACTTTTACCTATCTGCGGAGCCGCCAGGCCAATGCCTTCGTAGTCTACCATGGTTTCTATCATATCGTCGACGAGGCGCTGCAGCTCGGGATGGTCTATCCGTGCAGGATCGACTTCGGCTGCCTGCTCTCGCAATACGGGGTGTCCCATGCGCGTTACGCGAAGAATGGACATGCGAATTACTCCCTGGAAAGGTGGGTAGGCTTTTTAAGAACTGGGGTGGGGCAGACCGTGTCAAACGGCTTAACGTGCGCTGAGTTGACGAATGCGGCGGCGGATGCGATCCGCCCGTTGGGGGTCTAGCCCTGCCAGCGCAGCCTGCCGCTTTTCTGACTTGAAATAGCGCAGCGTCTGCGCAGCCGTCTCGTCATCAAGAGCCTGAATTTCCTGGATCATGGTGGCTGTTGGCCGATTGGATAGCACTTCAGCGAGCGATTGGATCATGGCATCGCGGTCTTTTTTTAAGGCTCCAATCTCGCGGCGCAGTTCCCCCTTAAGAGTAGAGAACTCGCGCAGCGTAGTCGGATCGGGCTTGAGAGGCTGTCCAGCTGGGGGCCTGCTTGGTGTTGGCTGAGCCGGCTGGATGCGGTCTGCAGCCAGAGCTGAAGCTTGCTCGGTTGAGCGGGAAGGGATCGAGGTCGAGGGGGCGCGGTCTGTGCGGTCTTTTGCGGGCTGCGTCGAGGGTTTCTCAGGAGGGGAAGCAGTGCTAGGAGTCGGAGGGACTCGCTCAGACAGGACAATGCGCTGCCTGGACGCAAGCGTTTTTTTTTCGGAGCGTCGGTCTCCGACAGTGCTCATCATGATTCCTAACATGAGTGCGAAAGAGAGGCTCATGCCGCCGACGAGGAGTAAGAGAATCTTGGTATTCATACTCGGGAAAAAATTGGTCAGTCTGTTTAGGTATCAAATGGATGCAACCTGCTGGCCTACATGGGGCTTGTACCTCCTTTAACACTTCCGAAGAGAGCCCTTGTTATTAATAGAGCAAAGAGTGGGCCAGTTGGCATGCGTTAGGGACGTCGGTCGGTCGGGAGAGACGTCGAGCGGCAGCAGCGAAACCCTATGAGGTCCAGGCGGTATTCTGCGTCGAGATAGCGGCCGTAGCGAACCTCTGTCCGCGCCATATTCGCGCTGTGGAAGTACGAACCACCGCGCACTATGCGCCAGCCCTTTTCTCGCGCATACCAAGTCGATGTCCATTCCCAAGCATTGCCAATCATATCGTGCAACCCGTAGCTGTTACTGCACTGGGCGAAGGATCCGCTGGGCGCTAGGCCACGGCCTCCTATCCAAGCGCCGTCCTGCAGCAGGGGCGTGTTGCAGCGGCCCGATTCAAAGCGCTCCCCGTATCCGTAGGGGTAGTTTTCGGGACCCGTTGCAGCGCGCTGCCATTCTTGCTCGGTGCACAGGCGCTTTTCTCGTTCAGCGCAGAGCCTCTCCGCTTCTCCGTAGGTCACGTTAACGGTAGGAGCCGTCCCCAATACGTTGGGGTACTCGTACACGTCAATGTAAAACTGATCGATTTGCACCATTGGACCGTCGGGAGGCAGGGCGTGTGGTCCATCTCCGGTCGCAGGTTGGGCAGCTTTGGCCGCAGTCAGGGCCAGCACAACGTACATAGCTGAGACTGTTTGTTTCATCTTCTAATCTCGTATTATAGCTGCATTAAAAGGCGGTACGTACCGCCTGTCCTACGGGGCAAAATTCACTACGCCAAAGCGAGCGGGATGATGAAACCCTCGTTGGAAAGTCTCGCTCCACGTGTTGTATTCCGTCTGATCGCCATACTGCTCGTTGGCATTGCTCACCGCCTGCAGGGCGGCTTCTAACTCGGAAAGCGTACTCTGGTCTTGAGCGCTGAGAGCAGATCGCTCTCCGGGCTGTGCGCCGCTTGTCTCCCAAAGGGTTTCGATCGCCTGGCGCGTTGACTGTGCTGCTTCGTTCATTTCGTTTATGCGCATTTTAGCCTGGCGGCCGGCTTTTCGCTCAATCCTATAGAGATTGAGGCGCCAGTCCGTGCCGGGCGTCGGCCGCTGTCCACCGGTGATGTCCTCGGCCATGGCCGACCAGGGAATGGCGATTTCCACGCTCCATCCAAGATCTGTATCGCTGTTGTCGTTGACCGTTCCATAGGTCTGGACGGCCGTTTGCAAGCCTTCTATATCCCATTCGACGGACGAGCGAAACTCGGGTTCCACTGAATAGATTAGCAGATCGACTACGGTGTTGGTAGGACTCACTTCCAATTCCAGATAGTTTTTTCCATCCCCATCTGGATCGATAAAGACTTCTACGACCTCTTCTTCCCACAGTTTGTCGTCTTCCTGATCGTAGATTGCCCACATATCCCCATCTGCGCAGGTGAAGGCAAAGTAAAAATACTCGTCATCCCAAAGCATCTTAGCGTGGGTCGGCCATTCCACCGCGTCGTAGTTATTGAGAATGCGCTCAAATTGATTGATTTGTGCCGCGCGTTCCCACGCGTATTCGTCGAGGTGTCCATCGATTAAAATGGGTGAAACGGCGCGCTGGACGCTGTAATGAGAGACTGCTCCCGCGCCATGAACAACGGTCTGTCCGGCCCAGATGCAGGTCGTCCACAGGAGGGATACGAGGGTGATTTTATTCAGCATAATGAGTTCCTTTCGCTATGGACGACAATATAGGTATGGATTGAATGGGCCTGCAACTAGGGGCTTGCGAGGGAAATCATTTCCCCTCCAGACGTCTTTTCCATACCGAGCCTCTTATTGACCTAAGTCCTTGTAAAAAAGAGATAAGCGAAGAGCTATAGGACGTATTGGGATCGTGGCATAGGCCTTGCTGAAAGGAGAGGTGTGGAAATACGTGACACATTTTACCTGTGGGTGTGAAGGATGATAGAGGGACTGTTTATATCGGCATCGGGCATGTTGCCCAAATCGACGCGCCAGGAGGCCATTGCCAACAACCTGGCAAACTCAGAAGTACCTGGTTTTAAAAAGGATAACATGTTTTTGCGCGAGATGCGCGAACAGATGAAGCGCCAGTCTGGTGACTATCCCGACTGGCGTATCAACCGCTTTGAAGGCGTCTGGACAGATCACGAGCAGGGCGCGATGCGGCACACGGGAGACGTGTTTGATATGGCGATTAAGGGAAAAGGTTTCTTCGCCGTGCAGACGCCGGAAGGGGTTCAGTACACTCGCAACGGAAACTTTTCGAAAAATGACCAAGGCCAGTTGGTGAACCCCTTGGGCTATCCAGTCTTGGACCAGGCGGGCGCGCCTATAGCAATCCCCGAAAATTATCAACGGCCAGAGATCGACGCTTCTGGGACCGTGCGGGTGCGCGACGAACTGCTCGGAGAACAAACGGTAATAGGTCAGTTGCAAATTGTTGATTTTCCTGAACTTTACGATAGCAATGCGGCGGCTCAAACTCCCTATCAGACCCCGTTGAAGAAGGGGCGTGATGGCCTGTTTATACCCCATCCTGCGACCCCGCAGACGCCGGCAGACAATTTTGTGATATCACAGGGATTTCTCGAAGAATCTAATGTACAACCCGTGCTCGAAATGGTGAAGATGATCGATATCTTCCGCTCGTACGAGGCCGAACAGCGAGCCGTTCAAGTGCAGGACTCCACCTTGGAACGCGCGGTCAATGACCTCGGGCGCGTCGGTTAATTGAGGGAGCATAAACGATGAGTAGAGCGCTTTATACGGCGGCAACGGGCATGATTGCCCAGCAGATGAACGTCGACAACATCGCCAACAACTTGGCAAACGTTAATACGACCGGCTACAAAAAGAGCAAAATGGAGTTTCAGGATCTGCTCTATCAGCAGCTGCGACTGGCCGGTGCCACGCAGGCCGAAGGCGCTCAGGTGCCGGTCGAACTGCAGATAGGCTATGGAACGAGACCCGTTGCTACGCAGCGCATTTTCTCACAGGGGACCATTGTTCCAACGGGTAATCCACTGGACGTCTCAATTGACGGCGATGGCTTTTTGCAGGTGACGCTGCCCGATGGAACGACCGCATACACGCGCGACGGAGCGCTTAAGGTTTCCTCAGATGGAACCATTGTCACCTCTGATGGCTATGCACTGGAGCCGCAGATTACGCTGCCGCCCGATGCTACGGACGTAAATATATCATCGAATGGCGAGGTGGCCGTAAAGCTACCTGGCGATGCCGCTTTTCAAACGGTTGGCCAGTTTGAGCTGGGCCGCTTTATCAATCCAGCGGGTCTAAAAAGCATTGGGCGCAACCTCATGTTGGAAACCCAAGCTTCTGGTAATCCCATTATAGGTGCGCCGGACGAAGAGGGGTTTGGAAAGCTCTCACAGCGTTTTCTCGAGCTGTCCAACGTGGAAGTAGTCGACGAAATGGTGAGCATGATCGTGGCGCAGCGCGCATACGAAATCAATTCGCGCGCCATACAGACGTCAGAAGAAATGCTGTCTAACGCCAATAACTTGAAGCGCTAATAGCGAGCGAAGAAAGGTATGGATGCCATGAAATCGCTTTTCACTGTGATTCTCGCCCTTTATATGAGCCCAGCGGTTTGGGCGGAGACCACAATCAGTGCACGGGAAGTGCAAAAAGCTGTGGAACAGTTTGTCCTGACACAGGTAGAGTCGGAACTGCCTGAGGATGCACGTCCAGTCGTGGATGTGCGCTGGCAGGGAGACTTGGCCTTTGCCATAGACGGAGCACCTCAAATCCGCGTTCGTCGCACCTCGTCGAGGCCCCTGCGCGGTCCGAGCGTGGTGCGCGTTGGCATCGATGTAGGTGGTCAGACCCAGCGCTCGATGAGCGTAACGGCGGATGTGCGCATATGGCGTCCGGTCGTCGTCGCCAGTCATATGATTAAGCGGGGTGAAGAGATGGCACTGGTTGGCTGTGAACTTGCCGAGCGAGACGTCACGAAGGTGCGCGGCGCCTATTACTCTGACATACAGGTTTTGGAAGGAATGCAGGCGCGCCGCACGCTTAGTATGGGCGATATCATTACGGATGGGCACATAGAAAAAATTCCGATTGTGCGACGCGGAGATGCCATTCGGCTCGTTGCACGCGCAGGTCGAATGAATATGTCTGCAGCTGGAGAAGCAATGCAGGACGGCGGTGTCGGAGACCGCATTCGCGTGAAGAATAGCGACTCTGGCAAGGTCGTATACGGTCACATACTAGAAGACGGCGCGATACAGGTGGGACTATGAGCCGGCATACACTGCGCGCATTGGTTGTTTGGAGCTTCGGCTGCCTGCTGCTGTTTCCCCAGCTGAGCATGGGGCAATACCGTTCGCTCTATTCGGATCCCAAGGCCAGCCGCATCGGTGATGCGCTGACGGTAATTATTCAGGAAAATGCCACGGCTACCAACCAGACGGCCACGGCCACGGGCAAAAGCAACAGTGCCTCAATTGGAAGCGCAGTGCCGGGCGGGGGAAACCTGTTCGACTTTATTCCACTACACTCACTTAACAGCGACTACAGCAACGATTATCAGGGACAGGCTTCTACCTCGCGCAGCGCTCGCCTAACGGCGCGCATGACGGTTACTGTAACCGGTATCAAGCCAAACGGTGACCTGATTGTCGAAGGGGTGCGCACGCTGAAAATAAACGGTGAAACAGAGGCCATCTACCTAAATGGCTCGGTCAGTCCGCCCATGGTGCGTCGGGACAATACGGTGCTATCGTCGAGTATTGCCGACCTGCAGGTTGAATACACTGGCAAGGGTACTATCACACAGGGCACGCGTCCGGGTCTGGTCGCGCGTCTGATTAATTGGGTTTTCTAAAATGGGTCGGCGCGGGATGTTCAGAGTTTGGGTTTGGATAGGCTGCCTGGTCTGGTTTGGCGCTGGTGTAGGTTCGGTTTATTCGGCGCCTGCGGTGCGAATAAAGGATCTGGCCAACGTGCAAATGGGTCGCGAGATACCTCTGACAGGTATGGGGTTGGTTATCGGATTAGAAGGGACGGGGGACGGACGCCGCTCTGAGTTCACTTTCCAGATGCTATCCAATATGATGCACCACATGAAAATTGCAGTTACACCAGAACAGGTGCGTGTGCGCAATGTAGCAAGTGTCAGCGTTTCGGCTACGCTTTCTCCATTCCACCGCAACGGCGGCCGGATTGATGTGCAGGTTGCCTCAATGGGCGATGCCTCTTCTCTACAGGGGGGACAGCTTTTGCAGTCTCTGCTAGTTGGTCCCGACGGCACTCCGTATGTCACCGCACAGGGCTCGATATCAATCGGGGGATTTAACCTGGGTGGGGGCGGTGCTGGTTCAGTGCGAAAAAATCATACGGTCGTGGGGAATGTGCCCAACGGAGGGATTGTAATCGAGGAGGCACCCCGACTCGAAGAGCTGCAAAAAGACTTAACGCTCATGCTATACCAGTCCGACTGGACGACCGCGGCACGCATGGCCTATGCCATCGACGAACACTTTGGTGAAATGAATCTCGCGCAGGCGGTCGACCCTTCGACCATTGTCATTCCGTTAGATCCGCTGCGCAGCACGCCCCAGGCCATGGTTGAATTTGTAGCTGAATTAGAAAAAATACTCGTCGTGCCGGACCTACCAGCTCGGGTGGTCGTCAACGAGCGGACGGGGACGGTAATTATCGGCGAGAACGTGTCGGTGTCTGCCGTCGCCCTATCGCACGGCAGTCTAAAGTTGAAAATTCCGGGAGACGCGGGTGGAGACGTTTTTGGCGGAGGGGCTGAAGTGGTTGAAGAGCCCGACCGCCTACATCCCATTATTAGTTCGTTTGACGTAGGCGCTATGCCCACCGTGCGCGAATTGGTCCGCAACTTGAACGCGCTAGGGGTCACTCCGCGAGATCTCATTTCCATTTTGCAGTCTCTTAAGACTGCAGGGGCGCTGCGCGCCGAACTCGTTATCCAGTAGGGGAGTGCGCTATGGGATTGGAAAATACGCTACAAATGCCGATGTCAATGCACGGCGCCGATCTGAAGGGTGCCTCCGACAAGCTGGACGTCCGGGCTTTAAGTGGCAAGGGACACGGTACGGTAGAAGAGCGACGCACAGCGCTGCGTCAGGCTGCTCGCCAGTTTGAAGCGGTATTCATCAATCAGATGATATCGGCCATGCGTAAGACGGTGGGCGAAGGGGGATTGATAAACAAGAGCAATGGCCAAGACATTTTTGAGGGCATGCTCGACGAGGAGTGGAGTAAAAAACTGGCCAATAAGGCCGGTCCAAACAGCCTGAGCGAAATCCTTTACCGCCAGCTCAGTGCGCGCTTGGGTTTAGATGATAAAACAAGCGGTCCCGAAGAGAGTCGGGAAGGTGAGGGTGCTTCTCTGAGCGCCCTCAGAGGCGCTGTGCCTATGCAACTGCAGCGCCAGCAGGTGCGAGATGAATGAAGAGTTGATCAGCGATCTGGCGCACGTCATAAATGAAGAGGTGCGCACGTTTCACAGCTTGTTGGACGTGTTGCGCAGCGAGCAGCGCGCTATCGTGGAAGACGATATTGAAGCGATTGAGCGCTGCGTGATAGCTCAGCGCGAAGTCGCCGTGGCTGCACACGAGTTGGAAGGCAAGCGCGTGCGGGTGGTCGAACGGATAGCCGAGCAGTCCAATATGGGCACCGGAAATGTAAGTCTCGGAAGGTTAGTCGAGGCGTTAGAAGGGCCAAGGGCTGAAGAGCTAGCGCAGATGCGGGAAAAGCTGCTTGAACTCAATGGCAAAATTCGTTCAGTGAGCGCAAATAACGCCTTTTTGATTCGCCAGTCTCTGCGCTATACGGAGCGCTGCCTCGATATTATCACCGGTCAGAGTGCAGCCCAGCGCGGAGTTTATGGGCAGTTTGGCAAGGTGCGGCGCGACTCGTCGGCGCGTTCATTTCTCAACCAGACGGCCTAGGGGACAGAAATATGCCTGTTAATTCTCCAGCTCATCACGGTTTAGAAATTGGTCGCCGCGCGCTGCAGGCCCAGCAGGCCGGGCTCAACGTCACAGGGCACAATATTGCCAATGCCAACACGCCCGGCTTTTCCCGCCGTCAGGTAAATCTTGAAAATGCAATCTCCGGCGTTAATGGCGGCATAGGAAGCGGTTCGGACGTTGCGGACATACAGCGACAGCGGAGTCGTTTTGACGACGCGCAAATGCGCGTGCAGCAGCAGGTGCTGGGGCGTTGGGAGTCGTTGGAGCAGTCGTTGGGCAGTATCGAAGCGATCTTTAACGAACCGGCCGGCGCCGGTTCGAGTGAAGCTGGAACGATCTTTAACGAACCTTCAGGTCTTGGATTGAGCGGTTCGATGAGTCGCTTTTGGAATGCATGGCAGGATCTTGCCAACGTGCCCGAGAGTGGAGCCGCCCGCGCTGCCGTGCGCCAAGAGGCCGATTTTCTCGTTACAACTCTGCATCAGTATAACGCGAAGCTGAGCCAGACGCGGGAAGACCTAGATGAGCGCGTAATGCAAGAGGTCGCTGACATAAACGAAATTCTCGACCAACTGCGCGATATAAACGATGCGATTCCGGAAGCGGGATTTAACGGGGGTGATAGCAACGATTTGCAGGATCGGCGCGATATACTGCTCGATAGACTGTCAAATAAAATCGACATCTCCCTCGTTGAACGCGAGAACGGTCAAGTATCGGTCTTACTCTCTGGACACATGCTAGTTGAAGGCGATACCGTATCGCATTTGCGCATTCGTCAGATCCCGCGCGATGGGCAGGCCGTCAGCGAAGTTGTATTTGCCGATGACGGCAGCGTTGCTGCTATAAGCGAAGGCCAGCTGCGCGGGCTGATCGACGTCCGCGACGGCGTGGTGCCGGATATGCTAGGTCGACTGGATGCGATGGCGGAAGGACTGGTCACTCGCGTCAACGAATTACATCGAGGCGGATACGGCTTAGACGGGAGTAGGGGCACAAACTTCTTTAATCCAGAAAACGCGTCGGCTAGTAATATCTCGATAGATACTGCCATTCTTGAAAACTTAGATAATATTGCCGCTTCAGCTGACGGAAATTCCGGAGACAATGGGTTGGCTCTGGCTATCAGTGCGGTCCGAAATGAGGAGGTCCTCGATGAGGGCACGCAGACGATGGAGGGGTTTTACAATGAAATGCTGGGGGACATCGGAGCGCGCAGCCGTGAGGCGCAGACAATGGCCGATAACAATAGGCTATTTGCTCAACAGATAGAGAATCGCCGGCAGAGCGTGCAGGGCGTCTCTCTCAACGACGAGGCTTCCCAGCTAGTGCTTTTCCAGCGGGCGTATCAGGCTGCTGCGCGGGCAGTTTCGATTATTGACGACCTTATGGAAGTCACGATCAATATCTAAAATGTGCAGAGAAGTGCTCTGATGATAAAGCAAATGGACATATTTTACCGACCCCATTATATTGGGGGCATCTCCCAGAGGAGATAGGCAATGCGCGTCACGACTAGAATGGCCGTAGGCACGCTGGTGAGCAATCTCGATCGCTCATACGAGCGGATTACGCGCTTCCAGGCGCAGCTTTCTTCGGGCACGCGACTCAACTCGCTGTCGGATGATCCGGCAGCCGTTGAACGCTCTCTGGCGCTGCGGTCTGAGCTGCGCAACATTGAACAGTTTCAAAAAAACCTGAGCGATGGAGCCGGCTGGTTAGAGCTGAGCGAAGCCACGCTGGGAGAGTTAGAGACCCTCTTTGTCGAGGTGCGAGGGTTAGCCGTGCAGGGTGCGACTAGCACCTATAACGCCTCTCAGCGCAATGCTATTGCAGATCAGGTCGACCAGTTTTTGGAACACAGCTTGAGCCTGAGCGAGACCCGGTACAGAGGGCGATACGTCTTTTCGGGGACGCAAACGGGCGACGTTCCCTATCTGCCTCAGCGCGATGCAAGCGGTCAGATCGTAGAGGTAGTCGCACGGGGCGATGCGAGCGGTTCGATTGAGCGCGAAGTGAGCGATGGCATCGTAATGCAGGTGAATATTCCCGGCCGCGATATATTTGAGAACCCGCGCGATATTCGCCTGCCAATCAATGCTCTTGCCGAGCAGGTGGGACAAGTTGGACAAGAGCGCATTGTTGAACTTTTCGGTGAAGCCGGACAAATAAGAGCAGAAGATGTGCGAGACGTGCTGGATGATGCCGACCTCGACCCGCCTCTAACTGCCGATGTTCGTCAGGTGCTTGAACGCAGCGTGGAAAATTTAGAAGCGCGAGAGACCAACCCCTTCTCTGCGCTTATTGAACTGCGCGATGCGCTGCGCGCTAACGATCCGGAAGAAGTGCGCGATACGTTAGACAAGCTGTCTAACGTGCGTGAGCACATTTCCTCTATGCGTGGTCAGATCGGTGCGCGTGTAAATCGCATGCAGACCACGCAGAATGTGCTCGATCGGGTCACGGTAGAAATGACTTCTGTGCTGTCAGAAGATGAAGACGTCGATTTATCGGCGACTATCGTAAATTTGACGCAGGAGCAAGATGTCTTTCAGGCCGCTCTGGCCTCGGGGAATACAGTTATTCCCCAGTCGTTGATGGACTTTATTTAAATGATCTTCCCCCAGGACGTCCTCCTCACGTCCCCTTCACGTCGGTTGCCATGTGACGCTAGTCGTCTCATCGCCGTGTACCGCGGGATACGAAAATAATGAGTGAAGCCGAAGTTCAGTCAATTACGTTTAACAACGTTAAGTTTGGCGAAGTAACCGTAGACCAGCGAGACGTATTGGAATTTCCATACGGCTTGCCTGGCTTTGAGCGCTTTAAACAATTTGGACTCATCGAGTTAGAGGAAGAGGCGCCATTTTTCCGGCTTCTTTCGCTGGATGAGCCGCGCCTTGGATTTGTCATTTTGAATCCAATGCTCATCTGGCCCGACTACGATCCCGACATAGGTAAGGATGACTTAGAGGGATTGGGAATCGAAAAAGTAGAGCAGTTGGCCGTATACTGTATCGTTACCTTAGGCGACGTTCCGCAAAATGTAACGGCCAATCTCCGTGGGCCCATCTGTATCAACACCGATACAATGCGGGCCAAACAGATGATCTTAGTCGACGAGCGCTATCATACAAAGCACTCGATTATAGAGTCCAAAGCTGGATAATAAAAATGTGTATTGGGTCGCCCGCGCGGCGATCCTTTGCCATCAGGGAAGATTACCATGCTCGTATTAACGAGAAAAGCTGGTGAGAGCATTGTCATTGGCAGTGATATACGCGTCACCGTATTAGAACTGCAGGGGCGACAGATACGCCTAGGCATAGAGGCACCTTCTGATGTCTCCGTGCACCGAGGGGAAGTGTATGAACGCATTCGCGAAGAGAACGAACTGGCTGCAAGCGCGGACCACGAGCAGCTCAAGTCGCTGAGCCAAGCGTTCAAGTCCCGTTAGGAGATTGCGTCTAAAGGGAGACACGGAAGGTTCCCGGACGCCCCCGTCTTTCAACGATTTGAGACCTGAAAAAAGCACATGAAAACCTTCCGTGCCCTAAGGCGAGTATTGGCGTTTGATACGACCTATGCTGCGCTACCTGCGATAGCCCACGCGGGCTTTGCAATTGACCTAATCCCGTCTACAAAAGGAACGTATAGCACCTCTCAGTGCGTGTTCCCGCCCTTGTCTTCGATGCAGACTGTCGGCGTCGAGTGGGCGCAAGAGCAGCTGCGGAAAGAGGCGTATGACTGCGTTCTATGCGCAACGCTTGAAGACCTGCAAGCTGCGAGGGGGTGGGACGTGCCCACCGTTTTTGTTCCGCAAGCTATGCTGGGAGAACTGGCCGGAGTAAGCGGTATGGCGCGTCTTCACGGCCGCCGCCAGCTCGAAGGATTGCTCGAGGGTGTAACCGAGGTTTTCCTGTCCGAATCGCAGCGGGCAAGCTGGTTGGGAGAGGGCGTTGTGATACCCATCGGCGTCCATGTAGACCGTCTGGGGACATGCACTGGGCACGTCGAAGAAATCGCCTGGACGGGAGTGGATTCAGCGTCGTGCGCTCTCCGCGAAGGGCATGGCGTGCGCGATGAATTGACGCAGGGCGTGGTCGATTTGAGGAAAATCGATCTGCGGGTCGAGCGCGGCATGACTTGGGACGGTTGGCTCGAGGAGGTCCGGGCAGTGCGAGCGATACTCTGCACCGAGTCCCCCGGGCACGGAATGGCCCCCCATTTCTTTGCGCTCTGTGCTATGGGCGCAGGGGTACCGCTCGTGTCTCTTGCACATGAGGATTCGCCCATCGCCGACGGCGAGAATGGGTATGTATCCAATGACTACGACTATCTACGCCAGACAATGCGCGGTCTCTTAATGGATGAGAACGCGGCGCGCCTAATCGGAGCACGCGGCCGCGACTGGATTGCTGAATACCGTGGACTGGAAGAGAGTGCCGAACGCTGGAGAGCGTGTATCGAAGGACTTTCCAGCTCGCATGGTGGCGGTGCTGACTTAGCTCAAACGCCCCGCGTCAGCATCATCATGCCCCTTTACAACAAAGCCGAGTATACGGAGAAATGTCTCTACGCACTGGCGGCGCATACCGGCGAAGACCCCGACTACGAAGTGATTATAGTCGACAATGCTTCAAGTGACTGGACGAAGTATTTGCTCCTGGCATTTGAGGGCGATGTCGAAATTCTGCGAAACGATGAAAACGTCGGATTTGCTCGAGCGAATAATCAGGGCGCCCGGTCTGCTCGCGGGGAATACGTCCTTTTTCTCAACAACGATACGGAGCCATTTGAAGGCTGGCTGCGAGAAATGGTCCAACTGGCCGATAGCGACGAGCGCATTGGCGTGGTGGGCGCCAGGCTACTCTATCCGCAGAACGATACCGTGCAGCACGCCGGCCTCGAAATGATAAACGGCATCCCAGATCACGTTTTCCGCGGCGTAGCAGCGGAGGATGATCGCGTTTTACATTCGCGCGACCTCGATATGGTTACGGGGGCCTGTATGCTCGTACGTCGAACTCTTTTTGAGGAATTGGGCGGGTTTGACGAGGCCTATCGCAACGGAGTAGAGGATGTGGACCTATGCCTACAGGTCCGCTCAAAGGGGTATCGAGTTGTATACTGTGCCGAGTCGGTTCTCTACCACCACGAGGGAACGAGCGAAGGCCGCTTTGACCACGTCAATGAAAACCTCCAGCGCTTCTTTGCTCGGTGGCAGGGTCGCTTTGATGGACAGGGCCGTTTTCGCGTCGATCCGGAGCACGGAGAGACTGGGTTTGCAGCGATGAATTCTTCCCAATTCCACCCTCTGCGCGGCTATTGGGAGGGCCCATTTTTCGTCTATTCGAGTCTGGCACACGTCAATCGTGAGATGGCGTTAGAACTGCTGAGTAGCGGAAACTGCGACCTAGGTCTGATCGCCAGCGAGCCCGACACCTTTAGCGGATCTTCCGAACGGCGGTTCGCTCCGATCGTTGAACGGATGGGGCAGGCCATAGAAGAGAACGTGGACTTTCACATACGTCATCGCTGGCCTCCAGACGTAGCCCGTCCTGCACAGGGGAAGCTCGTGCTCATACAGCCGTGGGAATACGGCCGAATTCTCAAGAGTTGGGTTGAACCCATGCAAGCAAACGTGGACCAAATTTGGGCCTATACCTCTTATGTTCGTCAGGTGTATATCGACAGTGGGTTTGATCCGGATCGGGTCAAGGTCGTGCCGCTCGGCATAGACGATCAGCGCTTTAAGCCGGGGGTTGCTCCCATGGAGCTATCGACGGGCGGAAAGTTTGCCTTTCTCTTTGTGGGAGGCACTCTCCAGCGAAAGGGCATTGATCTACTCCTAGAGGCTTTTCGCAGCGCTTTTTCGCGTGCGGACAACGTGTGTCTTGTCATAAAGGACATGGGGAACCAAACGTTTTACCGGGGCCAGACGGCCGAGCGCGAGATTGCCGCTCTGCAGCAGGATGAAGAGTGCGCCGAGATTATCTATTTGGATGGAGATCTGCCGGCCGAGGATATTCCCGGGCTGTATGCAGCCTGTGATTGTCTGGTGCATCCCTATCGAGGAGAAGGGTTTGGCCTGCCCGTAGCTGAGGCGATGGCCTGCGGTCTGCCCGTCGTGGTCACTGAGGGAGGGGCCTGCGATGACTTCTGCAACTCAGAGAATGCCTTTATGGTTCCGGCGCAGCGTCGTCCGGTAAAATTCCCCGAAGAGACCGTTGGTCAGGCGTGGATGCTCGAGGCCGACGTGCAGGCGCTAGCTGCTCAAATGAGACAGGCCTTTGAGCAGCCGGAGCGTGCTCGTGAGATGGGACGGCGCGGTGCGAAGCGCATTGCGCGCGATTTTACCTGGAAACGCGCTGCCGAAATTGCCCACGATACCCTGATGGAGCTGTGTCGGCCGGATATACGGCGGGAGGACGTGATTCCGCTGTCGAATCTGCAGGTTGCAGAGCCGTTGGATATTGATGGAGGAGAAGAGCGATTAGATCCGCTGGCGGCAGGTGGAGAGGTGGCCCCCGCCGCCATCATCGCGTTGGGGGGGGGCGGGGCGGAGATTGTGCGCGAGATGGAATGCGTTTTTGAGGGCACGCTCGCAGGGTTTGACGTTGGGATTTCTCCCGACGTGGGACTGGGAGACCAGCTTGAAGTCATTCGGGAGAAGTGCAACAGTCCCTTTGTCGTCGTAATAAAGCAAGGGGTCTTCCTCTCAAGTGAGTCGATGCGTCTTATGATTCGGCGAATGGAGGAACAGCCCGATATCGTCGTGGCAGAGCCGCTGTCTATGGTTCGGGATCGCGGCGTTGGGGTCGAAGAGGTGGAAAAGGTCGAGGGGCAGATATTGGTTTTTCGCCGTGAAGCGCTCGATGCGATTGGCGGATTCGATCGCTCTTTTTCTACCGTGGCAGCGTTGGATGAAGTCGTGCGCCAGCTCCGTCGGCAAGGGGGACGAGCCGTGCGTATGCTCGAGTGTCGGGCCGAGGGGACAGCCGTGTTTGGGGGCGAGAGCGAACGGCTCGCTGCCGATCGTGAACGAGAGGCCATTGAAGCCCTTGATCGAGGAGATCAGCTGCGCGGTGAAGGGCAGCGTGGAGCATCCTTGGACGCCTACCGTCTTGCGGTAGAGAAAAAGGACGACTTTGTCGAGGCTCTGATCGTCCTGGCGGCAATGCTCATTGAGGAGGAGCTGGCCGGGGAGGCCGTAGAGGTCTTGCAGCGCTTGGTTGCGCTCGATGAGCATGCTCATCAATCCCATAACTATCTGGGAATGGCCCGTCACAGATCGGGCGATCGAGTGGGGGCACGGGCCAGCTTTGAGCGCGCCTACGAACTAAAACCAGACAGCGTTGAAACGTTGGTAAACTTAAGCGTATTTGAATGGGAAGAGGGACAGGTTGAGGCCGCGGTAAGCTATCTGGAGCAGGCGGCTGAATTTGAGCCAGACAACCGCGACGTCATTGTCAATACCGCGGTAATACAGGTGCAGACGGGGCACGTCGAAGACGGCATGCGCTTGCTTGATGAGCACGTCGCCGCGAATGAATCGGACGTCGAGGCCGTTTGTATCCTCGCCGATATCTACTGGCAGCAGGGGGGTGTTGAACGGGCGAAAGCGCTGGCAGAATCAGCGCTCAGTTGGCACGAAAGCTACGCGCCAGCTCTGTCGTTATTGGAGAAAATCCGTGGGTAAAAAAAAGAAACGAACCAGTAGGCGGAAGATCAAAAAATCCGCCCAGCGGACAGGGCCGCTCATTTCGCTGTGCGTTATTGCGCGAGACGAGGCCACTTTCTTAGACGGATGTCTTGCGAGCGTGAGTGGATTGGTCGACGAGATCGTTGTTGTGGATACGGGATCGGTCGATCACACCCAAGCGGTGGCGCGTCAACACGGTGCTCGCGTATTTGAAATGGCGTGGGAAGACGACTTCTCTCGGCCACGCAATCACGCGTTGGAACAGGCTAAGGGAGAATGGATCCTCGTCTTGGACTGCGATGAAACGCTCTCTCCTGCCGATCGAGATCGCCTACAAGACCTGCTGCGCGATGGCGACTGTGACGCATATCGCATGACTACGCGGAACTACAGCACAAGCACGCAGCACGCGGGATGGACCCGGTGTGAAGGCACTTATCGAGAAGAGCGCTCGTACGAGGGCTGGTTTCCCTCAACAAAAGTTCGCCTATGGCGCCGGCGGGCAGAAATCCGCTTTGAAGGCGTGGTGCACGAATTAGTAGAACCCGCCCTCATGCGCGCTGGAATACCCATTGGGGATTGCTTGGTGCCTGTTCATCACTATGGATATGCAGAAAAGGAGCGCGCGGGAGACCACTATTTGCGCGCCGGCGAGCGCAAGGTGCGAGAAAATCCCAACGACATAAGAGCTCGCTATGAGCTGGCGATTGCCTACCGCAATGCCGATCGGCAAGACGAGGCTCTTGGTGAGATTGAATCTGCACTATCGGGCGCTTCCAAGGCGGATTCTGCGGCCCTGATTTACGTGCAGGAAGAGCTGATGCTCTTGGTGCGTGCCGATATTCTCACTCGTATGGGGCGAAAAGCAGAGGCCTTAGCTGCTTATGAAGCGCTGCTGGAACGCTTTCCCGATTCCCACCAAGCCCTTAACAACAAAGGCATCTTGTTGGAGGATCAGGGACTGATTGGAGAGGCGCGGCGCTGCTACGAACGTGCGCTGTCTCTGGTCGGCGACAACAAAACCTTGGCAGAGAATGTGGCTCGCGTGTCTGCCGAGTACACGCTGAGTATATGCGTTCTTGTGCGGGGGGATGGAGCGCCTCTCGAGCGCTGTTTGGAAAGCGTCTGCGATGTGGCAGATCAGGTTGTTGTTGTAGATCTGGGGGGGGATGGGCAAACAGAGGCCAGCGTCGAGCGCTTCGGGGCCACTCGGATGGGCGTAGAATGGACCGGTGACTTTTCAGCGGTTCGCAACGCCGCCCTCGATAGGGCAACCGGCGATTGGATCCTGTGCATGGATGCAGAAGAGTATCTGCGTCGAGAAGATAGGGAAAAGGTCTTTAGGTCAAAGCGGTTAAAGCCCAATCGTGGACTGTACGTGAGCGTGATAGGAGAAGAGGGCAGTCGCACGCAGGCCGTAAAGATGTTTCCGAATCGTCCTTCAATTCGCTTTGAGCAGCCGGCCTATGAAAACGTCCTATACGCAATCCGGAACGCCGGAATTGCGCTCCAACTCGCCGATTTTGAGGTGTGCAGAGGACCGTATGCCGATGTGGAAGATGCGCGCAGCAAGCAGGCCCACGACGATAATCTGATGGCGGTCTGGTTGGCTGAGAATTCCGCGGACTGGGAGCGTCAGGTGCGCTTCGGACACGCCTTATACGCACGCGGCCGTCGCGATATTGCCCGGACTTTTCTGGGCTGCGTATGTGAGGCTGGAGAGCGCGTCCCAGGAGTCGATACGCGCCGACGTGCCCTGAGTTTCTACGGGCGATGTCTCTTGGAAGAGGGTGAGTATGCCGAGGCCAAAAAGGTGCTGCAGCAGGCGTTAGATTTAGCGCCCAACGATGCACTCGCGCTTATGTCTATGGGAGACGTTGCAGTTAAGTTGGGGCTCTATCGGGAAGCAGAAGTCCACCTGCGCGCTTCGCTGCAGGGAGAGCGCGAGGCGGATTTTGCCCTAGATGTGGGCGCCGTTACCTATGCCACTCACTTTTTCTTAGGGCAGGCACTGAGCGGTCAGGGACGCAGCGAGGATGCAATTGCTTCTTTTGAGCAGGCAAATCGGGCTGCTCCAAATCGATCGGAGGCGCGTCAGGCCATTGCCCTGCTACGCCAGGGGATAGGTCAGGGAGACAGTGGGCTATACATGCACCAGTCGCCGGCCGCAGAAACGCCCTCTGTTGAAACAACCACTTCGGACGGTCCTCGAGGGACGTTGAGTCTGTGCATGATTGTTCGCAATGAGGAGGCGCGGCTAGGGCGCTGTTTGGAGAGCGTGCGCGGATTAGTCGATGAGATCGTCGTCGTCGATACGGGCTCGGATGACGACACGATTGGCGTAGCAAAGAAACACGGGGCAAAGGTGGGTTTCTTCGACTGGTGTGACGATTTTGCCGCCGCGCGAAATGCGTCCATTTCCATGGCCACGGGGGATTGGATCATGTGGCTGGACGCCGATGACGTGCTGCCGCCTGAAAGCCATGCACCCATCCGTCAGTGCATCTCCGGTAGCCGAGAGAAAGCCTATTTCTTTGTCCTTGATGATCAGGGCTACGAACACATTTCTTGCTTACAGCTTCGCCTTTTTCCAAACCTGCCCGAGGTTCGATTTGAGATGCCTGTGCACGAACAGGTCGCGCCTTCTCTGTCGCGGTTGGGCTTGGAAATGGTGCAGAGTAAAATTCGCGTGCTGCACACGGGCTATACTACGCCTGAGGTCGTGGCTGGGAAAAAAGAGCGCTACTTAAAAATTATGGAGCGCTGGGTAGAGGCGCATCCCGAGGATTATATGGAGCGTTCCCACGTCGCCCTGACCTACTATTCTACGGATAGGTTAGAAGAAGCAGAGCGCGCCTATCGCTTTATTATTGAAGAGAGTACCTGCTACGCCGATCGCAACTGGGTAGTCTACACGACAGCCCTGCTTTTTTTGGGCCGAACCTATATGAAGATGGGTCGCTTGGAAGAGGCTAAGACCTATCTGCACAAGGCAGAGGCAGTCGACCGTGACTACATCTTGACGCAGTTAACGCTGGCTGAGTTATACGCTCAACTAGAAGATCACACAGCCGTGTTGGAACATGCGCGGTCGGTCGTTGAGAGCAAGCGTCAGATGACGTTTTTTCCAATCGATTACGACGAGGTGACTTTTTCCGCTCATCTGTTGATGGCGCGTTCATACAAAGCGCGATCA
>Ga0181568_10000122_pt1 | contig 61207 bp, 47 predicted proteins | sample 101ome_20_FD_133758 | JGI IMG/M metagenome (GOLD analysis project Ga0181568, IMG submission 133758) | Coastal salt marsh microbial communities from the Groves Creek Marsh, Skidaway Island, Georgia - 101404AT metaG (megahit assembly) | ecosystem: Environmental > Aquatic > Marine > Intertidal...
AGCGGCGTCAGTGGCCGTGTACGTGACGGTGGTCTCCCCGAGAGAAAAGGTGTCGCCTGAATTGGCAGACTGCACGAAAGAGGCCAAGGTACAGTTGTCCGTCGCCGTTGCATCCGTCCAAGACACATCGGCGGTGCACAATCCTGCATCCACATTTTGGGTGATGTTCGCTGGGGTATTCGCAATGGCAGGCTCTTCATCGTCCGTGACCATCACAACTTGTGTGTCGGTGGCCGTGTTGCCCGAGGCGTCCGTAACTGTCCACGTCACCGTCGTGTTGCCAAGCGGGAAATTCGACGGTGCATCGTTGGTGACGGTGTAGGAGCAGTTGTCAGCAGCCGTAGCACTGCCCAAAGCAACGCTCGACGCAGTACAAATCCCTGAATCCGTAGAAACCGGCACATCCGCAGGAGCAGTGATGGTCGGTGACAAAAGGTCTTGAACTGTAACAATCGCGTTCGCAGTACTCGAATTTCCGCAGTCGTCGGTTACCGTCAACACAACCGGATTGGTGCCAACGTCGCCGCAGTCAAAGGCTGTTACGTCCAAACTGAGCGTGACCGAACCACAAATGTCCGAGGACGCGTTGTTGATGTTGGCAGTTGTGATGGACGCGTTTCCATTTGCGTCGAGTTGCACCGTGAAGTTGTTTGCAGCGGCCGCAGGAGGAGTTGTGTCTGCGATGGTGAACGTCGCTGTCGTTTCAGCATAGTTTCCAGAGTCGTCTGTCACTCGGAACGTCACCGTCTCAGCTCCTGTCGCTCCGCACAAATCGCTCAAGCCCGAAGAGTTGTGCGTCCAAGTCAAGTCGCCACAAGCATCCGTTGCCGTTGCGCCACCGTGGTTGTTCAACCATGTCGTGAAGGCCGATGAATTGCCAGACCCATCGCATTCCACTGTCGAGTTGGCGGCTGCAAGATTGATCACGGGGTCCACGTTGTCTTCCACCGTCACCGTCGCAGTCGTCGTGGTCTGGTTGTTCGACGGGTCAGTCACCGTCAAGGTCACCGTGTTGTCACCGAGGTCGGTGCAATCAAACGCCGTTTTGCTCAAACCAAGTGTCACGCCGCAAGCGTCGGATGAACCGTTGTCCACAGCAGCAGCCGTCGTCGTAGCATTTCCGTCCGAATCCAATTGAATCGTGATGTTCTGCGCCACAGCCGTTGGAGCTGTGACGTCCTGAACTGTAACCGTGGCATTGGCCGTGCTCCAGTTTCCGCAGTCGTCGGTCACAGTCAGCACGACGGGGTTGGGGCTGGTGGCAACGTCGCTGCAGTCAAACGAAGAAACATCCAAGCTGAAGGAAAGCGTTCCACAATTGTCGGTTGAGCCGTTGTTGATTTGAGCGGTCGAAATTGACACATTCCCGCTCGCATCGAGTTGCACCGTAATGTTCTGCGCTACGGCAGTCGGCGCCGTCGTATCCACTACCGTCAAGGTTTGCGTGTGGACCGTGGTGTTGCCGCACTCGTCCGTGGCAGTCCAGGTACGAGTGAGGGTGTAATCTCCGGTGCAAGATCCGGCTGTGGTAGTCTGGGCGTAGGTTACTGTAGCTGTACCGCATTCGTCACTGGCCGTCAGCGTTTCAGCTGCAGGCACCGCGTCGCATTCCACCGTCGCGTCGGCCGGCAAAGCCTCGTTGAACGTCGGGGCGGTTTCATCCACCACATTCACGCTGGCCACCGTGGTGGCCGTGTTGCCGCAATCGTCCGTGGCAGTGAACGTCACCGTAGCCGAGCCAGTCGCACCGCACCCGTCGGAAAGCCCGGCGTAGTCATGCGTCCAATCCAAACTCGAGTCCGTGTCGTCGGTGGCGTACCCCGTGTAACCTTGGGTGTTCAACCACGCCGTGATCACGTTGTCAACGTCCGCCTGGTTTCCTGCATCGCAATCGAATGTGATGGAGGTTGCACCAGAGACAATCACCGGAGCGGTGGTGTCCCCGCATTGGCCCAAGGCCGATGGCGCGCTCAGCAATGCAAAGCCCGAGAACACCACAAGCGCCAAGCCAGGGGCAAAACGCAAGGGACGAAGCTCAGGAAGCGAAGCTGCCAACGATTGCCCAAAGAGCAACGTGTTCGACAGGACTCGGGCAACAAATGCCTTCGCCTTCGTTGAACCTGACTCATTCCGCTGAAAACCAGCGACTTGAGTCGTAAACGCTGTCAAGAGAGTGAAAATAAACCGCATGTCAATTTCAGTTTGAAGTCCTAAGATAGGCGATTAACACGAATATTCTTTCGATAAAAAGATATTTTTTTGTGTCGAAATGCATTATCACCTCGTCGAAGAGCCGTCATTTTTTTACCAAAACTCTTCTACGAATGGACTTCGAAGGGGGTTACGTGCCAAGCCCACTGGGATCCCATTCTAAGATTTTATACCGCCCATTTATACCCACACATGTTTGACATATAACAATTCCGAAAAGCGCGTCTTCCCCTTCCCCATTCTTGCTAATCTCAGTCAAACACGCGTGAAACAGGCATTGGACACCCAACCGACGTCTGCATCTTGCAAAAAACCCTGGATCAACTTCGGACGAAATTGCTCGATTGTCCAATGGCAAACAGAAGCGTTATATATACGCCACATAAAATCGAGGTTCAAAAACTTTAAACCGAGCAAAAAAATTCACCGCTACCCGCGTTGGAAATCTCAATACACCTCGAAACCAACGAAAAAAGTCACAAGCTCAATAGTCGTCGCCCAAGTCTGCCCATCCCCTTGATCCGCCACCACCTCGAGTCTTCTTCATCTTCGTTTGCCTTGGTCCATCCGAATATTTGTCGGGCTTTTGACGCGATGCCTTGGCCTTTTTCGTCGACTTTTTCCCTGGTCCTGATTCGCTTGATTTGGGCGAGAAACCAACAACGCCCGCGGAATTGCCCGCGGCGTTCATTGCCGGATTTGCCCCGCGCCCATTCCCTTCCCGAACTCCTGGCGGTGTGCCAGCAGAACGTGGTTTGGCGCCTCGCTCTTCCGCCTCTTTCACAACCATTCGGAACCCCATGAACTCCTGACCGTTCATCTCGGCGATTGCCCTTTCACCCCCCTCTTTCGACTCCATTTCCACAAAGCCAAAGCATTTGCTCTGGCCTGTGTCGCGGTCCACAACCACCTTGGCACTGCGCACAGGTCCCATGGCTCCAAACCATTCCAACAAATCGGATTCAACCGCGTCTCGGTTGAGTTTAGCTACAAAAAGTTTCATCGTATTTGACAAAGAAAAGAACGACCACAAACTACGTGAAAACGCGGAGCCTGCGGCCGTTTTGACTCAAAATATCTTTCTCAGCAGTTGTTGCCAAATGCGGCAAGAATCTGCAGAATGTCGTTGACGTTGGTCGCACCGTCGCCGTTCAAATCAGCATCGCATCCTGAGGTGCACCCAAAGTCCGCCAGCAACTCAAGAATGTCGGCGACTGTGATCTGTCCGTCGTTGTTCAAATCCTCTGGACATGCGGGAGCGTAAGTGCAGCTTCCGTCGTCCACTGTCGCGGCCGGGTCGTAGTTGTCGGCATCAGGGTCCGTGCAACCGCTGCACGTGCTGTTGTCGCCTCCACAAACGCCGCACGCATCCAACGCAAGGCAGGAACCGTCGTCAACGGTGGCCGCAGGATCGTAGTTGCAAGCGCCTGAATCGGTGCAACCAAGGCAGCTCTCGTACTCGCAAGAACCGTCGTCGACGTTGGCCAACGCATTGTAGTTGCAAGCCGCCTCGTCCGTGCAGCCGGAAATGTCAAAGTTGTCCGAAGTGCAGAGGCCGTTGAGCGTCAAGGTCACGTCGTACCCAGCTCCAGCACTGAAGTTGTACCCATTGATTACCGTAAAGGACCACAATCCCGTGCCGCTCAATGCATAGCCAGACAAATCCAAGGACGTCGTGTACACCCCCGAAGTCGTCGAATTCCAGTCCGCCGGCCACACTGTCGCGTAATTGCCCAAATCTGTGCAGGCACTGACCACGTCGTAGCCTCCGATGGCCACGCAACTTCCGTCAGGCAGCCCAATTTCAATTTGCATGTCCGCCGCCCACGACGCATCCCCCGAGGTGTTGGTCCAGTTCAAGCTGACATCGAGGACTCCGAGTGTTCCAGAAGCTGCGGTCGTCACGGCCGTTCCTGAAACTGTCCCGGCCAATTCTGCTTCCACAATGTTGAGGGCGTAATCGCACGTAGGACATCCCTCGACCGGATCAGGGGACACGCATGAACCGTCGTCCAACGTGGCTTCAGGATCGTAATTGCACGCCTCAGGGTCGGTGCAACCTGCGCAAGAGAAATCGCAAGAACCGTCGTCTGTGAGGGCGTCTGGGTCAAAATTGCAGGCCGCGGAGTCGGTGCAACCAAAGTCGGAACCCAGGCAGACGTCCGTCGCTTCAGACGAAGCAAACTCACCTCCTGAGGCGAGGGTTGTCCCGTTGGATGTGACTGAATAATCCCCTACTCCGTAGGCACAGCAAATGCCGTCTCCCCATGAGTCGAAGATTGTGAAGGTGTAGCAACCTCCATCGACGCAGACCTGCTCTACGTATTCTGTCCCCGTGGCAGCGTAAGGGCCGCCGGAGGCCACCACTGCACCCGCAGCGTCGGTCACGGTCCAGGTCGTTTCACCGGGGTAGTTGTCTGTGAGGATGGTCACCGTCAGGTCCTCCCCTCCCAAAATGCATGACCCGTCATCCAAAGTCGCCGCAGGATCGTAATTGCACGCTTCGGGATTGGTGCAGCCTCCGCAGGTGCTGTTGTCACCTCCGCACACGCCACATTCGTCGTTGACTGTGCACGAACCGTCGTCCGTTGTTGCCGTGGGGTCGTAATTGCACGCCGTCGGATCTGTGCATCCAATGCAATCAAAATTGCACGAGCCGTCGTCCAACGTGGCCTCAGGGTCGTAGTTGCACGCGGCAGAATCGGTGCAACCCAAACCGCACGACGTGACGCCAATTTGAACCACGTCCGATCCCTGCGTCGCACCGTCGCCTTGTTGGGCGTTGTCGAGATCGCCCGAAGCAAGCACGTTGCCCAAATCGTCGGTCAACGTGTAGGTAGCGCCGTTCCAACCGTCGCCGTAGCTGTCCGTCATGTAGAGTGTGTAGCACCCGTTGGGAATGCATTCCGTCGATGTGCCAGCCCCACCCGATGCGTAGATCGTGCCGTTCAGGTCTAGAGACCAGCCAATTTCACTGTCCCAGCTTCCGCCACCCACCGTCACGGTGATGCCGCTGCCCGAGGAATTCATGAAGAAATCGCTTGATGCCGTGTCGTTCGACGGGTCTTGGTCGGCGGCTCCGTTGGGGTTGCTCACCGAGAAGCTGAAGGTGTGGCTTCCGTCGGCTGGAGCGATGTCCGCCAGCGTCAACTCCGCCGTACCGCTGTAATCAAGTGAGCCCTCCCACGTGGTCGAACCTTCCTCGATGCCGTCCACGCTGTACGTGATGTCCAAGGATGTCAAGGTCAAGGCGCCGTTGTTTCGAATGCGGATCACGGGAGCTACAGAAGCAGCACACACCCCTGCTTGGGGTGCAATCACCAATTGCGCTTGGGCGTCCAAGTCAAAGTCCGGAACCGCGGGCGTGCAACCCGGTGAGGTTAACAAGCTCGCACGAGCACCTCCAGGCAAGAACAGGGCGTTCATGCGGTCCGACTGTCCCTGCGTGAAGAGGTTCATGCATGCGTCGTCCGAGTAGTCCATGTAATTTTGAACCATGTCCGTGGTCCCGCAAGCGACGCTGCCCAACGCGCAGCCGTAATTGGGGCCGTCCGAATCAGGAGTGTCGTCAACGAAATCAGAAGCACCGCATCCCCCGTCGCCCCAAATGTGACGCAAGTTCAACCAGTGGCCAATTTCGTGAGTTGCAGTTCGTCCGAGTGCAAACGGTGCTTGAGCGGTACCCGTGTTTCCCGTGGCAGTGTAATTGCACACCACCCCGTCTGTGTTGGCGGGACCACCCGGAAATTGTGCGTATCCGAGCAAGCTCGAGCCCAAATCGCACACCCAAAAGTTCAAGTAATCCGATGCAGGCCATGCATCCGACCCCCCTTGCGAGGTGAACTTCATGGCGTCGTTGGTCCCGAAGGAGGACACGCTTGTGGAAACGCGCAAAATGCCGTCGGTGGGATTGCCCTGCGGGTCTTGAGAGGCCAAGCAGAATTCAATCTGCGTGTCCGCAGCCTGCGCCCAAACGTTGTCCTGGTCCGAATTCAACCGACGAAAATCGTCGTTCATGATTTGCAGCTGAGACAGGATTTGGGCTTCACTGATGTTCTCAGCAGGCGTGTTGTACAACACGTGGAACACCACGGGAACCGTCACCACCATCTGAGCGCGCTGAGCGGGGTTGGTTCGCAACGACTCGATGTGGGACTGCGTTTGCTTTTCGATGACCCGCATGCGCTGAGACATCTTGGCATCTTGGAGCAGCAAGCGGTCCAAGTTGCCCATGGTGTGGCAGACTCGGCTTTGATCTGGCTTGTCGGCGCTGTGCTGCTGAGCAAAAGAGGGCATCACGAGGCCTGCAGAGAGTGCCAGCGCACATGCGGTTTGGAAAAATCGCTTCATAGATTTGGTTTGTTTGTGGAATATACGTCCTGAACGACTCCAAGCGTTGATTTATCTAAAAAAAACGACCGGATTTTCCCGGACGAACTTCGCGACATGAATGTGATTTTGAAGGTGTTGCATGACGACGACGACCACTGTGTGGTGTTGAAGCCCGCCGGGATGGCCACACATGGGAAAGGGCCCCACACGTTGGTTGCTGCTCTTCGGGGTCTTGCCTCGGAAGGGAAACTTGAGGCGGAAACGGAACTTCTCCCCATTCACCGCCTTGATTTTGGCACCCGTGGTCCGTTGGTCGTCGCCAAACACACTGTTGCTCAAAGAGCCTTGCAAGAGGCATGGCCAAGAGCTGTCAAGGTTTACCACACTTGGGTAGAGGGAGCGCTTGAAACCGCTCGCGGCCGTGTGTGCTTGCCGTTAGACGGCAAGGCCTCGGCCACGTCTTTTCGCAATTTGGGGTCGAGACCTTGGGGCGTGCACGGCAACGCCACACTTGTGGAATGGACTCTCGAAACCGGCCGAACCCACCAAATTCGACGTCACGCTGCCGCCTTGGGCCACCCTGTGATTGGAGACCTCGTTTACGGAACGCCTCCGATTTACACCGGTCATGGCATTCATTTGACGTGCAGTCATTTGGCCTGGGACCACCCCACCGCCGGAACGCGCCTGCAGCTCACCGTCCCGCCTGCGAAAAAAATGATACGCGCAGTTGCCGGCACCTTTCTTCCGCGCGAACCCAGTGCCATGCTTGACCTGTTCATACCTGGTTGAGCTCGTGAACACGTACCTTGCAGGCGCCAACCTTCGTTGCCTCATGCGCACCATTCGATCCCTCTTCCGCATCTTTCTCTTTTTGGGGCTCTGCGTGGCGACCTCGGCCTTTCTGCTGGTTGGTCTTGCAATGCGAAGAGCCGGCAGCACGACTACTCAAGACGACAGGACTTGGATTCACAAGCGATTCGTCCGGTTTGTTCGGCGGGTACACCGAATCATGGGCATGCGCATTTCATGGGAGGGCCAGCTTCCTGACGAGCCTGCTGTGCTCATGGGCAACCATCGTTCTTACATGGATGGCATCCTCTTTCCTGTAGGTTTTCCCGTGGTTTTCGTGGCGCGCAAAGAAACCAAATCGTGGCCCGTCATCGGATGGGGCGCCACCCTCATCGGAACGATTTGGGTGGATCGCAAAAGCAAAGAAAGCCGCACCGCAACCCGAAAAACCGTGCGCAACCGCCTCGACGAAGGCATGGGCATCGTGATTTTTCCGGAAGGCACAACTCACCGCGGCCCTGACCTCCTCGAGTACCGTCCGGGCATGTTTTACACGTGCGCCCAAGAGGGATTCCCAATTGTGCCCGTCGCACTTGAATACGGCGACCCCAACATTGCATGGGTAGGCAATTCCTGGTTCATCCCGCACGCCTTTCATCACTTGGGAGCCAAACACCTTGACGTGGCCGTCCGCTTCGGTACCCCCGTTCACCGGGACGACGCAGAGGAACTTCGGACGCACGTGCGAAACTGGACCGCCAAGGCCTGCCTTGAGCTCCGTGCCCACCTCGACGCGAATCGCAGCTGAAGGACAAGAAAAAGGGCCGACCATGCTGGACGACCCTCTTACTAAAGCCTGCACAAAGCTCGCGAATCACTCCACCACGAGAGGCAAAGAAGCGCGTCCGCGCGCGTGCGACGCGACCACCGTGTATCGGCCGGAGGCCAATTGCGAGATGTCCACCGTCGCTGCAGTGCGCGTCCGAATCACTTCGGCGCCACGTGCGTCAAGTATCACAACGTCGACCTCCGAACCAAGTTCTTCCAGCCCTTGCAAAACAACCCATTGGCTGGCGGGGTTGGGAAGAAGCTTGAGCTCAAGAAGGCCGGCCTCAGTCAGGTTCGTCGCTTCCAAAATCTGAACTGTACGCACCACTTCTCCCTCGCAACCTGCCGCGTCTGTTTCTGTCAACGTCAACGCACCGGCACCTGCCACCTCTCCCCAAACCACGGTGACCGAGGTCGTTCCTTGGCCTTCGGTGAGGACTCCTCCCGTGACGGACCACACAAAAGTGTCTCCTGAAGCGCCGTTGTACGTGTAGGCGGCTGCATCTCCCGCAAACGGGAACAACGGGCCGGTGATGTTGCCTGTTCCCATGTAATAACACGAAGCATCGTCCACGTTGGCTTCGGCGTTGTAATTGCAAGCTTCATCGTCCGTACATCCGTTGACTGCAATCACCCCTGTGCATTCGCAATCCTCTCCAATTTCATCGAAAATTGTGCTGTCGTCGCCGTCGTCGCAGCTGTCTCCAGGCACGATGCAAGAGCCGTTGTCGGTATTCGCCTCGGCATCGAAGTTGCAGGCCACGCTGTTGGTGCATCCAAACAACGCTGGCAAACAGAACTCATGCACGATTTCGGTGCCGTAATCTGCTTCAATCATCTGGAACAACGCCGATCCCGAAGAATCCACGGCGACGTAATTGCCGTCCACGCCACATTGGTTCCATGCCGCGCCGTTCAACCCATCTCCATACTCATCTGTCAGTGTAAAGGTGTAGCAGCCCTCCGTGAGGCACTGCTCGAACACGTACTCCGTTTCTTCGTCGGTGTAAGTCATGGGAGCTACCGTGGCGACCACGTCCTCCCCCAAAGCCAACTCCCACCCCACTTCGCCAGGCCAGCAATCCGTCAAAATCGTCAGCGAGAAATCAACGCAGGGATATTCGCATGATCCGTCGTCGTAATTGGCCCCCTCCAAGGCATCAAAGTTCAACGCTTCAGGGTCAGTGCAGCCAGGAACCAACGTGTCGCAGGCGGGCGTCTCGACCATCACGGGATATTGACCCCAAGTGTCAACCGTGTAAAACAACTGGTAATGCGTGCTCGGATGCAGGTTCGAATACACGTACGTGTCTCCGGAATTGACGCTCACGGAGTCGCATACGTAGTCTGCGGAATCCACCGCATTCCAAATGCATAGCGTGCTTGTCGAACACAAGAACGACGTGAGTTCAACACCCAACTCAATTTCCGTCACCACCGTGTCCAATTCCGCGTTGTAGACGCAACCCGTCGACGCATAGATGGAGTCTGGGAAGCACTCGACGGGCCCGCAGTTGGCCAGCGCAAGGTTGAGTGAGTTGTGCACGTTCAACCGGCCGCCGGTCACCGTTTCCCCAATCAAGTTGCCCACTTCGTCGGTGCCGTCGAAGATGTAGCCACGCACCAAATCCGCAGCTCCCTGCGGGTTGGTCAACGCCAGTTCCATCAAATCTGGGCAAGGAGCGCTGTAAACAAGGGCAATGGCTCCTGCCACGCAGGGACTCGCAAACGACGTCCCGCTCGTGTTCCCGTACCCTGTCGAACCGTTGGGCAGATACACCGACTCGCCGGGGGCGCCCAAATCAATGGTGGTCGCACCGTAACCGGAAAAGGTCCGCACGTCGTTGTCGTTTGTTGCCGTGACTGCGACCATGTAGGGCGAGCTGCAGCCGGTAGGCATGTCCCCTTGCGTATCAATGTTGTATTGAGCGTTGGCCGTTGCGCCGCAATTTAGAATACCCTGCTCGCCAAGGTCGTCGTAGTAGCCACACCAAACGGGGTAATTCGCGGGGTTGGCAAGGTCGATGCCCCAGGACGCGTTGGTGGCCACAACAAAAGCACCGCGGTCGCCTCCCGTCTCGTTAAACAAAGCCCGCATCTCGTAAGGGTAGTTGTAGGCGGCGATGACGTTGGATTCGGTAAGTCCGCCCATTTGGACTTGCATGATGTCCACGTCCCAGTTCACTCCCACCCCTCCGTTGCCGTTGTTTCCGGTTGCACCAATCATCCCTGAAACGGACGTTCCGTGCCCACCGGCATTGATGTTGTCGGTGTTGTTCGTGGCGTTCCAGCCGTTGTAGTCGTCCACGAATCCGTTGTCGTCGTCGTCAAGGCCGTTGTCGGGCACCTCGGCCGTGTTCACCCAGTGATTGTCAATCAAATCGACGTGGTTGTAATTCGAGCCACCTCCTTCGAGAACGGCGACGACAATGCGGGCACCGTTCGCGGCTGTCCCGCCGGTCGTGATGTCCCACGCCAAGTCTGAATCGATGTCGTGATCCCCAGATTCAACGTGATGCCATTGCTGGCCCAACGCAGGGTCGTCAGGCAACGTTTCGCGCTCCTGCACTTCGTGGTTGAACTGAACGGCCTCTATGCGGTCGTCTTGACGAAGCGCACGGAGAACTTCCCAGTCCTGAGCCGAGGTCGTTGACGAGGTTACACGGAACAGATGAATGTGGGCGCGTGGAGACAAGGTTTGGGCGTGGTCCAAGCCCGTCTCAGCCCCCCACTTTTCTGGATCTTGGGGCCCGTGAAACATGACGATGAACTCGCCTGAAATGTGGCTTTGCGCAACGCCCGAGAAGGCAGCAACGAGAAAAAATACGGCGATTGTTGCAAAGCGAATCGTGGGGGTGTGAATCATAGAAAATGGGGAATGTGAGTGCTCGGTGGCGCAAAAATAGTAGGTCCGAAATGAGGACTGCATGAAACTTCGCAGGGTTGCACCTTTAAGGGATTAAAAAGTGGTGTCAAACCGAAGCATGACGTGGCGCGGAGCTCCCATGATGCCCGGACGCGTGCTCACAACCCCGTTGGTGAGGTTGTTGACAACAAGCGAGAATCGCTGTCCCTTAGGTGCGGTGTAGGAAATCCTTGCGTCCCAACGTTTGGCGCCGTTGGTGAATTGCTCGCGGTAATTGACCAGCCCGCTGATGAGTTCCTCGAAGTACCAATCGACGGCGTCAATGAAGCTTTGGTGATTCACGGCCACGCCCGCCGTGAGGGGGCCCATGTCCCATTCCACGTCCACTTTGAGTGCACCTTTGTTCCGGTATTTCAACAGCGAGCCGGCCGCGACCAGGCTGTCGCGGGCCTCGCCGAAGGACTGCAGGAAGTTTCCCCAGTAGACGTGCAGGCTGTCCTGGGCAGGGTCGTTCGACAAATCCCCGGCATAATTGTAGGTGTAACCTGCCACCGCTCGAATCGGAATGCGTCCAACACGTCCCTCCCCTGTGGCGCTGACTTCAAACCCGGATATCCGAGTGCGCCCCAAATTCAGCGGTTGGAAATAAAACTGCGGTACCCCGTCTTCAATGATGATGGTGCCGTTCGAGTCGGTTGCCGCTTGGAGCGTGTACTCAATCATCTCGTCGTAATTGAGCACGAAAGCCGACGCTTCGAGCAGCATGCTGCCGGCATCGCCTTTCACTTCTTGCACCAGCCCAAGCTCCCAGTTGTTTCCGGATTCGCTTTGCAGCCCCAAATTCCCGCGGATGTTGATTCCCGCCGACAGCGATCCCACCACGTACCTCTCCGCAATGGAAGCAAACCGGAGCGATTCTCCGTACGAGAAGCGCACGTTGGTGCTTGGGGTGAGCCGGCGGTTGGCCCCAAACCGCAAGATGGGGCCCGAATTTTCGTCGTAGACGCCTGGGTTGAGGTTGCTCTCGTAGCGGATTCCGCCCCCCAACTTCCACCCGTTCTTGGCCCATTCGACTTGTTCAAAATGGGCCAGGTTGAAGGTCAGCAACTGGATGCCCGGGTACAAGCTCGAGAACGACTTTTGGACCGAGCCAAACCCGCCTGCCTGCAACGTCAAATGGTCGCCAACCGTCCGGGAGTACCGGTATTGCCCCATGGCCAAGGTGCTGGTCATGGTCGGTTGGGGCCCCGAGCCGTAGCGCGACGTTTGGAAGACGCGCGCGTTCAGGTGGTGGGTGCCGCCAGTCAACGTCGCACATTTGGCCCAAACATCCGTGTGCCAATTGGCCCAGCGGTCCTCGCTGGACGTCCCCTCCATCGGCAGGTAGGCGTTGGTCGTGAAGTCGTCCCACAGGATAAAACGCCCCATTTGCTGATACTGCCCTTGCACCGCGCCGCCGACTTGCCAAATGGGCGAAAGCCTGTACCTCCACTTGGCGTTGGCCCGAATGCGCTGCTCGTGCCCGCGAGACAAGTACGTTTTGTCGGAAAACACGCTTCCGCCTGAAACCAAATCCAGCTTGCCAAACGCCTGACGGTGAGACACGCTCATTCCATTCGAAACAGGCGAATACGACTCGTCCCACCACCGCCAACTTGCCGAGTCGGGATCGTGGTACACGCCGTTGAACACGCTCACTGCGGTTTGGGGCTCGGCCGTCGGCCACGCCGTTCGCATGTGAATGACCCCGTTTGAAGCCCCCGACCCGTACATGGACGACGCCGTGGCCTTCACAACCTCGACCTGACTGACGTGTTCCATCGGCAAGTACGACCACCAGATTTCCCCGAGGTCTCCCGACAGCATCGGCATTCCGTCGAGGAGCATTTGAACGCGGCTTCCTACGCCGTAGCTGTACCCGCTCCCCCCGCGAATGCTGACCTGGCCATCGAGGATGGACACGCCTGGAGTTTTGGACACCAACCCCTTAAGGTCAAGGGCGTTGGAACTCTCTGCCAGATAAGGCTTCAGCACCGTCACAGGAACCGTCTCCTCTTGCACCGTCGAGCCTGCAATGCTCGCCGTGACCACCACGGCGTCCAGGTTTTCTGTCTGAGGGCGCAGGGACACAAGCCCACCTGTTTGACGCAAGTCCTTGCATGAGCGTGTTTGGGTTTCGTACCCCACGAAACTGAACGTGGCCCAACACGTTTCGGGGCACCCGCTGAGCTTGGTAATCGGGGGGAATTCACCTGCCGCGTCTGAGGCCAGCACTCCGTCGGCATCGTTTTGTTCGGCGTTGCAACCAAATTGAACCGTCACTCCTGGCAAAGTTCGATCTGTCGGGCTCCCTTGGGGGTCGGCCTCCACCACACGCCAGTGGAGATCTTCCGCCTCCTGCGACCATCCCCCAACAACCAAAAGCTCCGCGGCCAAAGTGAGCACAACAATTCGAATGCAACATGGGCAAGTCATTGGTCCAAGTTGAACCAGAAAACGAATGACGGCCCGCGAAGTCCCGCCCAATTTGTTCACGAAGGACCCCTTTTCTTTCACACCTTGCGTCATGCAACCGATTCAAAAGACGCCCCTCCGTCTCTCGCCTGCAACCCTGCTTGCGGTCCTGTTTGTGTCCTGCGCTTCTAATCCGAAGGACGGCCCAAATTCGCAAGCGTGGGTGCATTGGGAGGCGCCTGGCTCCATTCGGACGTTGGACGTGGTGTCGGAAACTCACCTCCGCTGCGCCGCTTCCGACGGTTGGGTAGGCCAAACCACAGACGGAATTCATTGGAATCACCGGAAGTGGCTTGCGCCCGACAGCACCGCACCTTCGTTTCGGTCCTCTGGAGCAAATGGCACGCATTGGTTCGCTGCATCCATTTCCTCGCCCGCGTGGGTCGCACGCACGTCTCCTGAGGGCTGGGAACCCGAATGGGTTCATCACGACACAACAAAGGCCGTTTTCTTGGATGCCATGGCTTGGTGGAACGAACGCGAGGGCCTCGTTTTTGGAGATCCTGTGGAAGAGTGCCTCACCTTGTTGATCACACGAGACGGAGGCCAAACCTGGACCCCCACCCCCTGCAACATCGCTCCAATTGCCCAAACGGGCGAAGCGGGTTTTGCCGCCTCGAACGGGAACATTTGCGTTCAGGGAGACACGGCATGGGTGTTCTCGGGCGGAACCGCCTCGCGATGCCTCCGCTCGACAGACCGCGGCCTGAGCTGGGACGTGTTTGAATTGCCGATTCGTCAAGGCGAAGCCATGACCGGCGTCTTCGGTGCGTCGTTTGCAAACGCGCGACGCGGATTGGCCATCGGAGGGAATTGGGAGCACCCGGACGACAACTTCGGCAACCTCATTGCGACGCGGGATGGCGGCGAAACGTGGCGTCTTCTTGCCGAAGGAACGGGACCCGGATACCGGTCCTGCATCGTTCATCACCCACGAAACTCGCAACAGGTTGTCGCCTCGGGCTTTCAAGGAGTGGACGTAAGCTTGGACGGCGGAAGGACCTGGCGCCACGTCTCCGACAGCAGCCGCTACGTGGCAAGATTTTCGCCGAGCGGTCGTACTTTGTGGCTGGCGGGAAAAAGGAGTCTGTCACGCGTCTCGTGGGACGCAATCTCCCTCCCGTAACACACCTTGCCGCGGATGCCCAACAAACACTTGACCCAAGATCGCCTCAATTTGCTCGCCGAACACGTGGGCAAGGCAGTGGGTTTTGAGGTCACCTGCACCCGCGACTGCGAGGTCCTGAGCGACGAGTTGCGGGCGCACGATGGGCGTTACCCTGTGAGCATCTCAACACTGAGGCGCTTTTTTGGATTGATTCCTCGGAAGGGCGGCTTTTCACAAACCACGCTTAACACCTTGGCGCGTTACATCGGGTATTCTTCCTACCGGGCGTGGGAAGTGGCGCAAGCCTCCACGTCTCCACCTGACAAGCACATTCCTCCATCCAAAAGGAGGCCCGAGCTTTCTGCCTCACAAGCCTCCACCACTTCCTCCGAGGCTGCGCGGCCCAAATTGTGGTCCGAAGAGGATGCTCATGCCCAAGTGCGTGGGTTCATTGCCATGTTTCCTACTGAGGAATCCTTTCGCTTGAGCGCATCCCAGTTTCAAACGCTGAAAGAAGCGGTCTTTTACTTCTACCAGAGGGGCACCTTCGACATGTCTCTGTGGATGGAGTTCACAAGACACACGCATTTGTTGAGGTTCGTTGTAGAGCAATTTCCGCCGCTGGACTTCATGTCCACGTTTGGGAAGGACATGATGGAAACCTACTTGGATTTGGCAACCACACCCAACCAAATCGCCTACGCCAAGGGGGTTCTCGCAGCGGGAGCTGCGGCCCAGGGAAAGCCGTGGACGGACGTGCTTTCTCACTTGCCACCGCCTGCAGGACTGAATCCGAGCTTGCACCCGTTGGTGCATGGGCGCAACCTGGGGATTTGGCTCCTCGGTCTTTCCGAAATGGGAACCAACCACAACCAACTCGACAAAGTCCGTTCGCTCATTCTCGAAGGGTTGACGCGTGACGTTGAAATTTGGCCTCGTTGGGTCAACCAAAACTGCTACTTCGCATTCAACCTCGCGGACTACGCCGTGTTGAGCGGGGACCGGGAAATCGTTTCTGAGGTTTCAAAAAACATCTCCGAATTCCAAAACCGACAAGACTGGTACAACCGGAATTCCAACGTGGACACAATTTTGGCCCTGCGTCAAGTTTGGAATGCGTTGTTGCTGGGAGACAAGCAAGCAGCTTCGCAGACCCTTGTCCATTTGGAATGGGGGAACTTCCAAAGCATGGAAGTGCGCACCTTGGGCATGTGGTACCACACGGCAATGGGTATTCTGGACCTCGCTCCAAAAGAAGTTTGCCAGGCGAACACTCGCCACTGCGGCAACCTGACAGGGTACACACGTTTCCAACAAGCCTTGACGGATCTTCGCTTTTTGGCATGAAAATGGCCTGTCCTTCTGAACAGGCCACCGTCAAACGAACTTTTGGTTCAGGAGCCCCCTCTCCGAGGCTGAGATCAAATATTTCGAAAAATCATCCACAGAAGCGCATCTAAGAACATCTTTGATTCAAATTGAACTGAATTGAGCCGTCGTTTTTGGCAAAAACCCACGCGGCAGTTCATCTCTCATGGTAAAACGTCTCCATTGGAAATCGAAAACGTTCGCCGTAAACCCCTTTCTCCGTCCTTCGACCTGCGGAGATCACCATGCACACCTCTGCACGGCGTGGCAACTTGAAGAGCCGCTTGACTCTTGAGCTGTCCATCCCTTCCATGGGGCACGTGTCGAAGCCTTCCGCGCGCATGGCCAACATGAAATGCGCCGCGGCGAGCGCTGTGCTTTTGTGGGCCCAAACCCTCATGTCTCCCCAACTCGTTGGCTCACGGGGCGTGGCCTTGGACAATCCCCGGATTGGAAACCAAACCCGCTTGACCCAACCAAAGAGTCCTTGGGTGTAGGCGATGCGGGTGATTTTGCGGAAGTATTGGTACGCCCGATCCGGCATGTTTCCACGTTTGTCAAATTCTTCAAGCGTCCACCGGTTGTTCCGCTTCCACAGGTCGGGCCGAGCGACAAAAACGAAGAGCTCCGGGGCCGTAGCTGCTGCAGGTTGATTCAAGCAGGCCTCCGCAAGGGCCGCGCGCACCTCCTCGGATGCCGCGCGGTAGACCTCCCAACATTGCAAGTTGGAGGAGTTGGGCGCTTTTTGGGCTGCCGCGACGCAGCGATGGACAACGTCGCTGGGCACCAAATCCTTGGCGAAGATTCGAACGCTTCTGCGCGTGTTGACGACCTCGTGAAAAGCGGCCGCATCCAGGGCTGCCATTTCAAGAGCGGGTTCCTCTCCCCCCTCGACTTTTGCAAACATCTTCACCTTGACCATGCACCAAAGGTCGTGACGATTCTTCTCAATTGCAGACCGCCCCGAACAACGAGAGCATCATCAGGAGGTCGGACGTGTTCGCCGCCCCATCTCCATTCAAATCCGCCATCCCGCAATTGCTCATGCATCCGAAGGCGCTGAGGTAGGCAAGGACGTCAGACACCCCAACCGTCAAATCGCCGTTCACGTCGCCAGGGCAGCCAAGCAGCGATTCGTACGTGGCCACACACCCGGAGGACGTGTGCACCGCAACCACGCCGTAATTGCCATCCAAAGTGACGTCGAGCAGGTTGGTCGCAGCTCCTTCAAGCGCGATCCCGTTGAGCGTCCAACCTTGCACTGCCCATTCATCGGAGACCTGCAGCGTTGTGGCACTTCCGTTCTCCTGGGCTGTCCAAGTCAGCGCGGGCACCTGCGCTTGTTCTGCGTTGAGCCATTCCACCGCGTCGCAACCTTGTGCCGATTCTTCGTGGTGCCAATAGTCGCCTGATGCATTCACGAGTTGGTCGTGCCAAACCAACGACTCCCCAGGACAAAGCAACACCTCCGTGGAATCCACCGAACATGCGTCCGAAGCCCAGGTCCATTGCCCTTGCACAGGTCGGGTCCCTGACCAAACCAACGCCGTGGGCTCGCTTGACAACACGCCAACCTGATTCCCCGTCCACAAACCGTCGTCGTTGACGCTGCGTTGAACAACCTCAACCCCCGCAAGCAAATCGGGCGTTGACCAGGGCATGTTCGAATCCAAAGGCAACATACTCCACGACCCCGTCCACGTCCAATTCACTTCCGAAGAGCCCGCTTCTGGATAGGCGTCAACCACCCACCATCCGAAGTGAGGGCTCCACGTCTCTGGGGCGTTTGCTGGCCCGTTGTTCAAGCGATGTATACGGCACTCTAGGCCCGAAGGAGCGTTGGAAGACTCCACCTCAAAGGCCCCAAGTGCCGTCTCCACGACACCCGAAGAGGGCAACGTCACGGTCACAGATTCTCCCGACCCCACAGGCGCCGTGGATGCCGACAAGGATGCGCCGCCACTGAACACCCCGTGGTTGCTGAACGGTTTTTTGTTGACCAAAAAGGAGGCGTCTTCGTTGAATTGGTAGTAGCCCAGGAAATCCGGGTCGGCCTGAGCTTCCTCTCCTGTCAACGTCAAATGGCGTTGTTGCCGAACCTCGTCCAACGTCAACGCGCGATTCCAGATTTTCACTTCGTCCACGAGTCCATTGAAGTTCCGGCTCGTCCAACCCCGGTAGCTTCCCAGCCATTGCGCTCCCATGCTGACAGGCTGAACGGAAACGGAGTGCACGGCTTCCACCCCGTTGAGCATCACCTTGACCTCGGTGGGGCTTACCACCAAAGCCACATGCGACCATTCGTCTGCAGGAACCGTCAACCCGCTGCTCCACCACCACGCTCCGCCAGGCCAGTGGTAGGCCAGTTCGTTGTTGGGACGAAAGTTGAGTCCGGCAGCGCTTGCGCCACCCAAGACAATTCCGGTGTAGTCCGGCTGAATCCCGTTGGGCTTGACCCACGCCATGGCAGTGTAGGTGTTGGTCACCACACCCAAATCGTGCGTCATGCCAAACTGCGGTGCCCCGTCACAATTCAAGGCGTCGCCTGCCTCTCCATTCGGCAAACATTGTGCAGGATCGCCAACTTCCACCATGCCCAACACCGTCCGCGTGTCCGAACTGCCGTCCGCTTGTGTGACGGTCAAAGTCACATCGACAGGCCCACCTGTCCCAAACACCACTTCGACCCGCCGACTCGTCAACGAGGACACGTACTGCGGTTCAGGATCAAACGCCCACTCCCACGTTGCCCCGCTGTGATTCAACACGCTGTGGCAATCAAACGCCACCGTGTCGTTGGCGCAGTACACCTCAGGCGAGGCGGTCATCGGCTGAGCCAAGGGCTCCAAGTCCCACGGAATGTCCGCTTGCCAAATTCCCTTCCCCTTGTCGGCGATGCGAACCGTGCCACTGGCGTAGTGGGTGGCGCCTTCGAGTGGGGCCCAAAATGCCGGAATGCCAGCAGAAGCATCCGTCCATGTGCCGGTCGAATTGTCGAAGAAGTACACACCATTGCTCGAAAACAGGACCACGCCACGCCCACCCAGCGGCAAGATTTCACGCAAGGACTCGCCCGACCAAAGGGCATTCGTTTCATCCATCCATCCGGTTCCACCTGTCGTCGATCTGTAGACCGCAGTGCCGCCTGCTTGAATGGCCCAAACGTCGTTGGCGTCAAGCGGATTTACTGCGATTTCCATGCTCCCCCAGTTTCCCGGCAGCCCGGAAGTCAACTGGCCCCAAGACACGCCGTCGTTGGTGGATCGGAACAACTTGCACGAACCGCCAGATCGCGTCACCACGTACCAACGTCCGGGATCGTTCATGCCTTGCTCTATTTCGTACACCGCCCAGCTGCTCCCCCAATCAAACCAGGATTGCCACACGTTGCCGCCGTCCTCGGACCGGTACAACTTTCCGCCGTTTCCCAACACCATGCGGTTCCCGTACCGGGGATCTACCACCAACTCGCTGTTTCGGAAATCGGAATAGCTCTCGTTGGGGTAAAGCCCCAAGTTGGCCTGTGCTGAAGAGGACCCGCCAAGTGCCACTGGAACCACGACGTCGGTGATGTCGCTAAAGCGCGCTTGCCGGCCCTCCCCGTTGAGCGGATGGACGTAACCCGTGGGCGACTCTGCGCCTCCCAACCGCAAGTGATTTCCCGCCCCGTACGTGGACATGAAGCCCGTGTTTCCATTGTGGTAACGTCCCCCGACTTGCAAATCCGTGTTCCACCCGTGCCCAAATCCCCAGAACGTCGAGTTGTAAATCCCCTTTTTGCGCGATTCGTGGGTAGCCAGTTCGTCGGAACTGTAGTTCAATCCGCCGTCGGTCGCCACCCAAATGTGGTCGCCGACCACGCTCAAATCTTGAATGTCCGGGTGAATCCAACCAATGTCGTACGTGCTCGCACTGTACGCGCCAATCCGCTGCCAAGAAGCCCCGCCGTCGTAGGTCGCACTCAATGCAGTAACCCCGACCCAAGCCGTGTTGGGGTCGTTGTGCGACACCGCCAAATCGAAGTCGTAAAACCCCTGGTAAATCCCCGTTCCGTTGAGGTTTCCGTTGGCCACGCTCGGATGAAGTGTGGGGTCGTAAGGAGCACCGTCTTGCCCGTTGAGGTTGCTCCAAGACTCCCCTTGATCCAAACTTTGGTACAACCCGATCCACCCTGTGTCCTCCGCCTTGCCTCGACCAATCAAGGCCACGTACACACGGTTGGGGTCGGCTGGAGTCACCCCCAAACGCCCTCCGTCGGCACTGGCGTTGCTCGGATCTGAAGGAACGAAGTACCCATCGTCTTTAAGCACGAACGTCGCGCCTCCGTCGTCGGAGCGGTGCATTTCACACCGGTTGAGCGCGGAACCGTAGCGCAACGCGTACAGGACCGAGGTGTTCGTGGGGTGGTACGCCACGTCCCAAGTGGTGCCAGTGAAGATGGTCGTCCACGTCGCACCACCGTCGGTGGTGCGGTGGAGCCCGTTCCATGCCGAAACGAACACCTCGTTGGGGTTGGAAGGGTGAACGGCGATTTGCGTGGCATGCTCACCGAGGTTGTGGAGGAGGTCCCACGTGGTGCCGCCGTCCAGCGTTCCGTAGAGGGTTTGGTTGGCCTCGAAGTAAATCCGGTTGGGGTCGGAAGGCGCGATTTTCACGGCACGAACCGTCCGGATTCCTGGCACTCCCTCGGTGACAGCATGCCAAGTGAGGCCCTGGTCGACCGTCTTGAACAAGTCCCCGGCCTCCACACCAGCCACGCAAATGTTGGGGTTGGTTGAGCTTTGGTCGAAGCAGTATACATTGCATTGCCACGAAACTGGAATTCCCCCTTCCGACCCCGCATTGTAGGTCTCCATGGGGCCAATGGGTTGCCAAATCGACTCCGTGTCTTGTTGCTTCGCGTTGACGTTAGGGGCGCCGTCCCATTGGACTTGGGCCCACGCCCCCGCAGGCTGGATGAGGCCGTTTTCGTCCACGCGATGTTCGACCTGCATCAACCAATGTTTGAAGTTGCGTTCGTGAATCGTCTTTTCGTACGGTTTCCCACGCAGAAAATCTTCACGTTCCTGGACGATTTCGCGGTAATTCATGTCGCCCGCGTACATCCGCTGAGCCCAGGCCGGAGCAAGTTCAACCGGAGTGGGGACTCGTTTGAACAAACTTTCGTTCAGCACGCGTTCAACAGGACGCAAATCGGAAGAAGCGGCAGACTGGCCCCAAATGCTCGAAAGAGGAATCGAAAACGAGGCCAATCCGAAAAGAAACATTCGGAAAGAGTTCAAGGTCATGATCTTCGTTTGGAAGACCGAGAAGTTACGAAGGAAGCCCCACCCCTTCTCGAATCACAGGGATGACCCCAACTGGCTGGTCCCACTCAAGCGCCGACAAGAACCTCGCTTCTGCACGTTTCCAATCGTCTTCCTTGGCCGCATGAAGGACGGCCAAGGAATCCCCGGCTTGCACCGAAGTGTCTGCAAGCGTAAGTTGAGAAAGGCCCACACTCGGGTCGATCGAGGCGTCCGGACGCGTTCGCCCCCCTCCGAGCTCCACCACGGTCATGCCGACTTGACGCACGTCGTAGCCGCTAAGCTTCCCGCTGCGCGGAGCTCGAACGGCACGCACCACGTTTGCGGCTGGCAACACATGTTCAGGTCGCTCCGTCACGCGCGGGTCGCCACCCATCGCCTCGATGCTCTTTGCCCACATTTCAAGGGCAACCCCGTTGTCCCGCACCTGCTCCAGGCGCGCTCGAGCTTCGGCAAGTGAAAGGCACATCCCGGATTGCACGAGGAGCGATTCACCCAAGGCCAGCACGACTTCGTTCAACCTCGGGTGACGCGAGGAGGGGTCTGTGAAATACCGCACTGCTTCGAGGACTTCGACGGCGTTTCCGGCCGACCAAGCAAGCGGCACGGACATGTCGGTGAGGAGTGCCGACGTCTTCATCCCCGCGCCGTTTCCCACGTCCACCATGCTCTGCGCCAAGGCACGGGCCGCTTCTGGGTCCTGCATCACCGCGCCGTTCCCGCACTTCACGTCCAGGACCAAATGTTGCAGGCCGGCGGCGAGTTTTTTCGACACGATGGACGCGGTGATCAAGCCCAGGTTTTCTACCGTGGCCGTCACGTCGCGCGTGGCGTACATGCGGCGGTCGGCGGGCGCCAACTCGTCCGTTTGGCGTACAATGGCAAACCCGCACTCGTGCACGACCCGTTGAAAATGATTGACGGAAACGCCGGTTTGGTACCCGGGGATGGCTTCGAGCTTGTCGATGGTTCCTCCGGTGTGGGCCAAACCGCGTCCCGCAATCATCGGGACGTGCGCCCCGCATGCCGCAAGCATCGGTGCCAACATGAGCGACACAGTATCCCCCACACCTCCCGTACTGTGCTTGTCGAGAACAGGGCCGTTCAAGCGGTCAGCATCCCAGCTCAGTACCCGTCCCGAATCGCGAACCGCCAACGTCAGCGCCACGCGCTCTTCCACGTTGACGTCCTGAAAGTAAACGGCCATGGAGAAGGCGGCGATTTGGGCTTCGGTAACCTCACCTGAAGTCACTCCTTCCACAAACGCGCGCAACTCGGAGGGCGTCAGCTCCAGGCCGTCCCGCTTTTTGCGTATCCATTCCTGAGGCAACCCTACGGCGTGGCTCTTCTGTGTCATCCCATTGCCACAAACAAGCCCGCAATGGTTCCGGACATGAGGTTGGACATGGTGCCGGCCATCACGGCCAGCAATCCGAATCGCGCGATGTCCTTTCTGCGCGACGGCGCCATTCCCCCAAGCCCTCCAAGCAGGATGGCAATGGAGCTGAGGTTGGCAAACCCGCACAAGGCGAACGAAATGATTGCGGTGGTTTTGGGCGACAATGCCACAGCCGCGCCCTCGGCCAAATACGGCGCGAAGTTGAGGTAGGCCACGAACTCGTTGACCACGAGTTTTTGGCCGATGAACGACCCCGCCGTCACGGCCTCCGACCACGGCACGCCAAGCAAAAACGCGAGCGGACTGAACGCCCACCCCAAAAGCAACTCAAGCGTGAGTTCAGGCATCCCGAACCAACCGCCAACTCCACCTAGTACGCCGTTCACCACGGCGATGAGGGCCACAAATGCAAGCAGCATCGCCCCCACATTGAGCGCGAGGTAAAGTCCGGAAGATGCCCCGTTGGCCGCAGCGTCAATGACGTTCACCGGCGCATCGGCTTCGTCGGCCTCTTGCAATTCGGTGGCCGGCGTATCCACTTCCGGCATGAGGATTTTGGCAAACAGGAGTCCCCCTGGCGCCGACATGAAACAGGCTGCAATCAAGTACTCCACGGGCACTCCAATCACCGCGTAACCCGCCAACGCAGATCCCGCAACAGAGGCAAGGCCACCGACCATGACGGCAAAGAGCTCCGAATTGGTCATGGTGGCGATGTAGGGCTTGACGACAAGCGGCGCCTCGGTTTGGCCCACAAAAATGTTGGCCGTGGCACTCATGGATTCCGCCTTGGACGTGCCCAAAACACGTTGAAGTGCACCCCCAATGATCTGGATGACCCACTTCATGATGCCCACGTGATAAAGCACGGCGATCAACGCGGCGAAAAAGACAATGATCGGGAGCACCTTCAACGCAAACACAAACCCCACACCCTCGCCGACCAAGCCTCCGAAGAGAAATCCAATCCCCGCATCTCCGTACGAAAGCAATTGGTTCACTCCTTCGGTCATCGACGCCAACAAGGCCTGACCCCACGGCACTTTGAGCACAAAGGCCCCAAGCCCCAACTGAATGGCAAAAGCCCCCAACACCGTTCTCCACGAGATGGCCCCTCGATTTCTTGAAAACGCATAGGCGATCCCCAACAGAACCCCCATACCCACAATGCTCATCAACATGTTGGCAAGCTAACGCGGAATCCGTATCTTCAAGATGGAACGTCCGGAAATGAGCCGAGCACGTTCGAAATCCTGACACCCATACTTTCCCATGTGCTCCATCACCGCCCTGCTGGGGATCACTGGCAGCAGTGAATCCCACCGAGATTTGGTCTTGCGCGCGTCCTCTCGCCAACACCACCGCGGCCCAGATTGGTCTGGCGTGGTCCAAACCCCCTCCGCTGTGCTCGCCCACGAACGACTGGCCATTGTGGATGTCGCCAGCGGCTCACAACCCCTGACCGACCCCCAAACAGGCACCCTTTTGGCGGTGAACGGGGAGATTTACAATCACCGCGCACTCAAGCGCGGAGCACTTCAGGGAGAGCCTTTCCTCACGGGATCGGACTGCGAAGTCATTCTTCCACTCTACCGTCATCACGGCGCTGAATTGGTGCAACACTTGGAAGGCATGTACGCATTCGTCTTGCACGAACCGAGAAGCGGCGCATGGCTCATCGGCCGGGACCCCATCGGAATCATTCCCTTGTATTACGGCCGCGATGCCGAAGGCCAAACGTGGGTCGCCTCCGAGATGAAAGCCATCGAAGACGTGTGTGTCGAGGTCCAACCCTTCCCTCCAGGACACACCATGTCCTCGGAAGACGCAGCGCCTGTCAACCGATACCAACGCGGATGGATGGACTGGGAAACACTTCCAAAGAACCCCTACCGCCCCGAAAAACTTCACCGTGCCTTGGATCGCGCTGTGCAATCCCACCTCATGGGCGACGTCCCATACGGACTCCTCATTTCAGGAGGCCTCGATTCCTCCGTTGTCGCCGCATTGGCCATGCGTCACGCCAAGCAGCGCGTCGACGACGACAACACCTCAGAAGCCTGGTGGCCCAAGGTCCACAGCTTCGCAGTCGGACTCGAAGGAAGCCCCGATTTGAAGGCCGCATCGGAAGTGGCCGAGCACATCGGCACCGTCCACCACAGCCTGACCTACACGGTGCAGGAAGGCCTCGACGCCCTCAGTGACGTCATCAAGCACATCGAAACGTACGACGTCACGACCATTCGGGCCTCAACCCCCATGTACCTCATGGCCCGCCGCATCCGCACCATGGGAATCAAAATGGTGCTCAGCGGCGAAGGTGCCGACGAGCTGTTTGGCGGCTACTTGTATTTCCACCTCGCCCCCAACGCCCGAGAATTCCATGAAGAAACGGTTCGAAAGGTTCTCGACCTGCACAAATACGATTGCGCGCGTGCCAACAAAAGCATGATGGCTTGGGGCATTGAGGCCCGCGTGCCCTTTCTCGACCGCAACTTCATCGACTACGCCATGAATTTGGATCCCGCGTCGAAAATGGCTGGATCTGGGAAACTCGAGAAGGAGGTCCTCCGGAAGGCCTTTGAGGGACTGCTTCCCGAGTCCATTTTGCGACGCCAAAAAGAGCAATTCTCGGACGGCGTAGGCTACAATTGGATCGACACGTTGAAAGCCGAGGCTGACGCCCGGGTTTCGGACACGGACATGGCCCGCGCTTCAACTCGCTTCCCGATCAACCCGCCTTCCACCAAAGAAGGATACTGGTACCGTGAGATGTTCGAATCGCACTTCCCCTCTGCCTCTGCCGCATCGACCGTTCCTGGCGGCAAGTCGGTCGCCTGCAGCACGGAAAAAGCGCTGGAATGGGACGCGCGACTTCAGAACGTGGTCGACCCGTCGGGACGCGCTGTCACCGACGTCCACACCGACGCCTACAGGGGAAGTCAAGATTTGTGACCTCCCAAGCCATGGGCCTCGAATGCAAAGGGCATCAGGTTGAGTGCGCTGTCTGAAACGACCACTTCTTCGTCGCGCACTTGAAGAAGCACGCGGATGGGTTGGCCTTGCCGCCGCTCGGCCTCAACCAGCACCTGACGGCACCCCCCGCAGGGCATGAACGCCTCTGAAAGTGCGTTGGCCGACGGGGAGACGATGGCCACGGCCCGCATCACCTGGCCTGGGTGCTGGGCACCGGCCGCAAACACGGCCACCCGCTCTCCGCACATTCCCGAGGGGTACGCCACGTTTTCTTGGTTGCTTCCCCTCACCACCGTTCCGTCTTCCAACCGCACCGCTCCGCCGACCTGAAATCGGCTGTAAGGCGCATACGCCTTGGATGCAGCCTCATGCGCCTCTCGAAGAAGTTCACGGTCCGCCGCATCCAGGTCCTCCGGGCTCCACACCGTCAAGGTGCTTCGCCATTCTCGTGTTGTTTTTTCAGCCATGGGCGGCGACTAAAATAGGCAGAGGAACGCGCATTCACGAATGGCCAATTCCGTGCCTCCTTACCTCGCCTTGCGGTCGGCAAAAACTTCCGTGTATTCCTTGAGCAATTCGAGCTGCTCTTTGGCTGGGTCCGGAAGCTGGTGGGCCCAACGCTGAAATTCCGCCCCAAAGGCCTTCCGAAACTCTGGCGCCTCCTTCAGCACATGGTTGTTGAGTCGCTGCAGGTTGCGGCGCACATCGCGCAGCAGCCGCTCATGAACCAACAGCAGCCGTTGCCGCGCCGTCCAATTGCCAAACCGCCACGCCACGGAATGCTGGGTTGCAGCCGTCATGAGCTCTTCCTGCAATCGAACCAGGAAGGCGGCGTATTTCTTTTGGGGTGTGGACATCCTCCTCAAGATACAACAAACAAGCTTGACCGACATGGGGCTCCTCTGTTCTGCCTAAAAATGCGGACATCCTCAAACGAAGGTTACTCATGTCACAACCTTGCGGCGTCCTTTTCGCTTATTTTTCGGCTACCAGGTCAGTGCGATGCGAACAAACCTCTTCCTTTTATCTGGCGTTGCTTGTGTGATTTTGGGGCTGGTATCGTGCGTTCACGCCCCCCTTGACCCGACACCGGGAACGCCCGACCCCTCGGAGCCCCCCGTGGAGGAAACGCCACCCTGCGACCCCAACGTGGTGTATTTCGAACAGGACGTGTTGCCCGTGCTCCAATCTTCGTGTGCTTATTCGGGGTGCCACGATGCAAGTACCGCCGAAGAGGGTATCGTCTTGGAGTCCTTCACGAGCATGATGAACAGCTCCGAATCTAACTTGGTGGTGGCGGGGCAACCGGAGAACAGCGAACTCTACGAAGTGCTGGTGGAAGACAACCCGGACAAACTGATGCCACCGCCAGGAGACGGCGGCCCCTTAAGTCCAGAACAGATTAACTTGATTTGGAACTGGTTGGAACAAGGTGCTTTGAACAACTCCTGTGCGGATTGCGACAGCACGCTGGCATCCTACAGCGGCGCCATTGAGCTCACCCTAACTGCTTCCTGCACATCATGTCACAGCGGTGCCGATCCGGAGGGACAAGTCGACCTGACGTCGCACGCGAACGTGGTGGATGCCGTCACAAACCGCAACCTGATGGGGTGCATACAGCACGACCCCTACGCGGTGGCCATGCCCCCTTCCGGAAACGCGCTCACGGACTGCCAGATTCAACAATTCCAAAACTGGATCGATGCCGGCATGCCCAACGATTGATCGACGCCCTGCCACGGCCTGGGTCGCGGGTTTGGCCCTCCTCGTGGGGACGTGGAGCATCGGTGGATGTTACTACGACGTGCGCGAGGAGCTGTACGGCCCTGCCGTGGACTGCGACACCACCGTCGCGGTTTCCTTCTCCGCCGATTTGGTTCCATTGCTCGAATTGAATTGCAACAGCGCCGTGTGCCACGGAGGCGGTACCAGCCCTGACCTGACGACTCACGCAGGCGTGGCTCAGAGCTCGACGGAGGGAAGCCTGTTGGAACGCATTCGAAAATTGCCCGGAGATCCCGGCCTCATGCCCAAGAACGGCACCCCCCTTCCCGAATGCGACCTTCGTCTGTTTGAACGTTGGGTCGCGGACGGCGCACCCAACAATTGATTGCCTCGAACAACTTACATCTTGCACGCCATGAAATTTTTTCTCTTCACCCTCCTAGCCTTCTCAGCTTCGCTCCTGAACGCCCAACAATTCATGACCCGCGCAGGTCAGGTACACTTCTTCTCTGAGACCCCAATGGAAAACATCGAGGCCGAGAATTCCCAAATGAGCGGTTTGCTCGACGCCTCCAACGGAGGGTTTGCCTTCCAAGTTCAGATGCGCGCATTCCACTTCGAAAAAGCCCTGATGGAGGAGCACTTCAACGAGAATTACGTCGAGTCGGAGAAACACCCCAAAGCCACGTTTCAAGGCTCCATCCGAGACTGGGACGCGGCATGGAACGACGGCGAGCCCCACGACGTGGTCGCGACCGGATCCTTTGATTTCCATGGCGTGAAACAGGACCGCGACATCGCCGGCACGCTCTTGTGGAACGGCAAAGCCTGGGAAATCGAAACCCGTTTCCCTGTGGCCTTGAAAGACCATCACATTGAAGTGCCTGCCGTGGTCAAAGACAACATCGCCCCCGTCATCGACGTGGATGTAAAAGCCACCCTTGCCCCGCGATGAGACTGCGTTCTACTTTCAACCTCACGGCCGCATTGGGATTGGTCCTGGCCTCTTTGGGAACCGGGTCGGCTCAGGGGCTGCTCGACGCACTCAGCGAAGCCGTGGAGGACCCCACGTTGCCGGTGACAGCAACGTTCAAAGACACGCGAATCGTCAACGTGCAGAGCAACGAGACCCCGGCCGAAGGGGTGCTGCACTTTGTGATTGCGCACCGGTTTGGCACCCTGAATTCCGGAGCTTACGAGCTGTGGGGACTTGACAACGCGCAGATGCGCATGGCGTTTGACTACGGCATCACGGACCGTTTGGCCCTGGGCGTTGCGCGCAACACCTACCAAAAAACCTACGAAGCGAACATCAAAGCACGCCTGCTTCGTCAAAGTACCGGGCCCGAGGCCTTTCCCGTCAGCGTGACGTGGTATTCCGTGGCAATGGCCAACGGTTTGAAGGCGCCAACCGACATCAACCCGCACTATTTCACGCACCGACTTAGCTATGTAAACCAGGCGGTGATCGCGCGGAAGATGAACGAGGACCTGAGTTTGGCGCTTGTGCCTTCATTTGTGCACCGCAACTTCGTGGAGACGACGGCGGATGCCCACGACCTTTGGTTGGTGGGCGTGGGCGGCCGGTACAAACTGACGCAACGGTTCAGCATCAACGGGGAGTACCATCACTACTTGACTCAGCAATTCGAAGAGGGCTTCTCGCCGAGTTTGTCTTTGGGCGTGGACATCGAAACGGGGGGGCACGTATTTCAGCTCCACGTGACGAATGCACGAGGCATGTTTGAGCGCTCGTTCTTGGCGGAGCCTTCGGGAAGTTGGCGCGATGGGAGCGTGTATTTTGGGTTCAATTTGAGCCGGGTGTTTACGGTCAAATCGTAACCGCGTACCTTTGCACCACGCGATCCTAGAATCGTGTGCGTGTTTCACCGATGTCGACACGCCCCCTTAGCGTATTGCACGAGGCAGGTTGAGGGCTGTACAGACGCGGTGCATTGGCCACATGCTTACGTGGCATTCAAAACAACTCATGAAGTTTTCTGACATGGGCCTGCACCCCCGGGTGCTCGACGCCCTGGTGCCGCTCGGATACGAGCGCCCCACCCCCATTCAAGCCCAAGCCATTCCGCACGTCCTCAAGGGGCGTGACGTGATGGGAATTGCCCAAACGGGCACGGGCAAAACGGCGGCATTCTCGCTGCCGATTGTTCATTATTTGGCGAACAACCTCATGCACGGACGCGCAGTTCCGCGTGTGTTGGTGCTTACCCCGACCCGCGAGCTTGCCGCCCAAATCGACGACAACGTCAAAGCTTACGCGAAGAACGTCAAGGTTCGGACGGCGTTGATCTTTGGCGGCGTCAGCCAGCACAAACAAGTGGCGCAGATCCGCAAAGGAGCCGACGTGCTGGTGGCCACACCCGGTCGCCTGCTCGACTTGTGCAACCAAGGGTTGTTGTCGCTGGAGTGGATTGAATTTTTGGTCTTGGACGAGGCCGACACCATGCTTGACATGGGATTCATTCACGACATCAGGCGGGTCATCGCCATGCTCCCTGAAAAGCGACAAAGCCTGTTCTTCAGCGCCACCATGCCAGAGAGCATCGTCAAGCTTTCCAAGACCATTTTGACGGACCCCATCCGCGTGGAAGTGGCTCGCGTCAGCAGTGCCGCAGAGACAGTGGACCAGCGGATGATGTTCGTGAGTCAAGGAGCCAAACGCGATTTGCTCGTGCAACTTCTCAACCAGGACGAAGTGGAGACGGCCCTCGTGTTCACCCGAACCAAACACGGCGCGGACAAAGTGGTGCGCTACCTCAAAAAGAACAACATTCGCGGAGAAGCCATTCACGGCAACAAAAGCCAGCCCCAGCGCGACAAGGCCATGAACGCCTTCCGCAATGGAAACATCAAAGTCTTGGTGGCCACAGACATCGCGGCGCGAGGCATTGACGTCGAAGGCGTCAGCCACGTCATCAATTTTGAAATCCCCAACATCAGCGAAACGTACGTTCACCGCATCGGCCGAACCGGGCGCGCTGGACGAGAAGGCGTCGCCATTTCCATGGTCAACGAAGGCGACGAACGCAACCACATGCGAGACATCTTGAAGTTGATCAAGCGCGACGTGCTGCTGATGAAGGACCACCAGTGGCACCTTGATCTTCCGGCCATCACCGCCGACATGAAAACCGTCAAGACCCCTCCCAAAGAAGGTGCCCAACCTTCAAATCAAGGGCGTTCGGAACACGGGCGAGGAGGAAACAAAGCCGGCTCTCGCCGAAATGGCCCTCGCCGCGACGGCGGACAACAAGGAGACGGGAACCGTCCCCCACGCCCCGAGGGTCGCCGCCGAAAAAAGAAGTCCAAGTTTCGCGGGGCCAAGCCTCAAGGAGGAGATTCCTGAACCTCCTCGTTGAATTCGGGGATTTCTTCGTGCGCGCTCAGGTCCGGAGAGACGACAACTGCTTCGCGAGAAACCGCCCAAGCGGTGCGGTTTCTGCGCGGGCGCCGCGGGCGCGCCACACTTCAGCGACTTCCTCCCCCAACGGGCGCCTCGAAGCTCGCAAAAGTTGAACGCCGACGTGAACCATGGCCAAAGGCAAAGAGATGTCCGCACACAACCCCAACCCCAGCTCGTAAAGTTCCTCGCCCAACTCCTCCAACTCCGGCTTGGGAACCTCCAAAAGCGCTTTGAGCAGTTCTCGGTGAACGCTTGCGTCGGTCGACTGATCCACGGCGCGAAGAATCGATGCCCCGTGTCCTTGGATCACCGACTTGTCGCACAAGGCGGCATGGCGCAGAACCCACGACGCCTTTCGCGGCACTGTACCCCCCTTGGCGTGGGAAGAAATCCGCAACAAATCTTGAACCCAGTCCGGATGACGAGTGATTTCGTGCGCCAATTGTTTGGCCTCTTCAGCAGGAAGTCCTGTTCGCAGACGCTCCTCTGGGAAGCTCATTCGTAGCGCGGCTGGTTCCAAATTTTCACCGCATCCTCTGAGGTGACCCCTGACAGGATCTCCGTCATCAAGCCGTCGCTCAGCCCCACTTCAATGTCGCGGCGCTCGTACGTGTTTTCTCCAACGAGCACATCCACGAACGGTTGATCTCCGTCGTATTGCACCAGACGTTCACTGATTGCCAGCACGTCCTTGCGCTCGTCAAGGACGACGTCCGCGGTGGCCGAATAGCCTGCACGCAGAAATTGGTCCTCCTTGAGAATCACCGCCGCCTTGATTTCAAATTGAATGGCGCCGCCTTCGGCCACGCCCTTGGGAGCGATGTGCTCGAGGGTGGCGGGGATTTGGCTTCCCTCAATGGCACCGATGCTCAAGCGGATGGGCATCCCCTCGTGAAGCTTCTCCACCTCGCTCTCGTCGATCTTTCCGACAAACTGCAAATCGCCCATGTCGGCCACGGAAGCGATGGTGGTCCCTTCGTTGAAGTTGTTGGACTCGATGACGCTGTTTCCTTTCTTCACAGGCACTTCCAACACCATTCCTGACACCGTCGCCTTGACCAACGTGTTGGAGGCGTTCCCTCCCCCACGCGCGGTAACCCCTTCTTGAACAATGCGAAGGTTGTCTTGGGCAGAGTACACCTCTTCACGCGCTTGCTTCAACGCCAGTTCCGTGCGTTGGGCTTCCGCCGGGGCCAAAACCCCACGCTCCAACAAATCGGCGTTGCGGTCGTGGTTGGTTTGGGCGTCTTCCAAGTTGATTTCAGCTCGGGCCAAGCGCGACTCGGCGTTGCTCAACGCCGCCACGTCAGGCACGATCATGACCTCGGCCAACACGTCACCGGCCTCGACCACGTCGCCAGCCTCAACCAAAACGCGTCGCACAATCCCCGACACCTGGGGCTTGATGAGAATTTCTTGCCGCGGCTGAACGCTGCCGGAAGCGAGCGTTTTGAGGACGATGTCCGTCACGCGGGCCGTTTCCGTGTCGTAGGTGGCTTCGGCTTGCTGTTCTTGGTCGCGCAAGTGCTTTACAGTGTAGGCCGTTCCAGCCAAAATGAGCAGCACGCCCACAAGCAGGGCTAGGAGTTTTCCGTTTTTCATGAAGGTCGATTCAAATCAGGTTCGGAGGGCTTCTACAGGTTGAATTCGCAAGGCGCGAAGCGCAGGCAACACGCCTGCAAACGCCCCCAAAATGGTCATGGTGGTCAAGGCCGTCACCAACACGTCCAACGTGACGTGAGGGTGCCGGAAGATGCCGTTGTCTTCGGCTGAAATCAGGTACGCGTCCAACGCTTCAAGAGCGAACACGCCGAGCACGCCACCCACCAAGCCTGCAAGCACGGTCAGGGTCAGGGTCTCCACCATGATTTGCACGACGATGACGGCCGGTGTGGCCCCCAAGGCGCGCCGAACACCGAGCTCTTGCGTGCGCTCCTTGATGGTGATGAGCATGATGTTCATGATGCCGATGACGCCCGCGAAAAGCGCGAGTCCGCCAAACACAAACGACACCCAACGAAACGCACTGAACACCGTCGACATTTCTTCGTGCATTTCCGCCATGCTCCAATTCCCGAAGGCACGGGAGTCGTCGGGGTGGATGCTTTTTTGGGCTTTGAGGAGGCGAAGCACCTCGGCCATGGCCGTGTCCCCGTGGACGTCCTCCTTGATGAGCAGGCTCAGCCACCCCACTTCGTCGCCCATGTGGAACGCGTGGTTGAAAGTCGTGTAGGGCGTGAAGATGTTGTTCTCGCTCTCCTCGGCGTCCTCGCCCGTTTGTTGGCTTCGGTACACGCCCACCACGGTGAAAGTGACTCCCTGGATTTGAATGTGGCTGCCCACAACCTGTTCGTCGCGCGCAAACAACAATTCCTTGGCGCGCTTTCCGATGACCGCCACTTTTCGGCGGTCGTCCAAGTCACGCTGGTTGATGTAGCGGCCTTCCATCATCACAATGGGGTCGATGTCCTTGTACACCGGGACGTCTCCGTAGACACCGCAAGCAGCCGTTCGAATGCCGTGCGAGACGTTGTTGCCACCGCGCCACCCTCCCAATTGGTTTCGAGGCGCCACGGCCTCCAGGGTGGTGGCGTTGTCCTCCAGGTACGCCACGTCGACCGTGTTGAGCCCAAAGAACCGCCCTTTGGGGTACCCCTTGTACGGCATGGTGGTGCGTTGGGTCCAAAGAAACGCGCTGTTCTTCACGCGGTTTCCCATGTCCGACTTCACGCCTTCTTCCAACCCGTTGGACGCGCCCACTGTGATGAGGATCATGAACAAACCCCACCCCACGCCCAAGCAACTCAGGAGCGTGCGGAACGGGTTGCGCAGGAGCACCTGCGCAAGTTCAATCCACGGATCGCGTTCCCACCACCTCATTCGTCATGCAGGGCTTCGACAGGTCGAATGGCCACGGCACGCAATGCCGGACCCAGTCCGCTCGCCAATCCGACGAGCACGAGAACACCGAGCGCAAAGAGCGCAACGCGGTGATCCACCTGCGGGTTTTGAAAGTACTCGTGGTTGGCCATTGGGGCCACGCCCGTCAACAGACCCACGGCAAGCATCAGCCCCAAGCATCCGCTCAGCAACATCAGCACCGTCGACTCCATCACCACCAACGCCACGATGCTCCCGTTGGTGGCCCCCAACGCTTTCCGAACGCCGATTTCCTTGGTGCGCTCCTTGACCCCGATGGCCAAAATGTTCGCCACCCCCACCGCGCCGGCGAGCAAGGTCATCAATCCGATTCCCCAGATGAACAGGCGAATGCCCTCAAAAATGGACGCGTACATGGCGTATTCCTCGTTGTTGTTGTCCACGCGCACGCCGCGCGAGTCGTCTGGATGAACCACCTTCACGTCCTTCAACCAGGACAACATGCGGCCGCTTTGGGCGACCGTGGCTTCGGTGGTCATGTCGCCGGTGCTGTAAATGACTTGGTCGACGTTCTCGTCCGAACGGAACAGCGACTGCGCGGTGGAAAACGGGACGTAAGCCACGCGGTTTTCCCAACGCGATCCGGGGTCCTCGAACGTACCGACCACCTGAAAGAGGATCCCGTTGATGCGCACGAAAGCCCCCACCGGTTCCGCGTTTTTGAACAGCTCTTCCACGATGTTGGGTCCGACCACGGCAACTTTGCGCGATTCGAGGACGTCCCGGGCGTTGACGAACCGACCGGACAGCAAGTTGGACCGTTCCAAGGTAATGTGGTCGGGGTCCACACCCCGCAGCCCAAACGAACCGCTCTGATCCTCCCCGCCAGGGTTTTCCCAAACCACTTCCGCACCCCACATCCGGATGCGACGGGAGTACGCCGGAACGGTGTCGGCCAGGGCCTCCAGTCCCGGCAAATCCGCGTTGCTGAGCTTGACAGGGCGGTTGCTTTGGTTGCCGCGGTAGGCCATTTGCGTTCGGCCTCCTTCCACCCAGATGCTGTTGACGGCGTCGTCCGCGAACTGGGACTCAACCCCGTGCTGCAACCCGTACCCCAAGCCCTGCATCACTACCAAAATGAAGATCCCCAATGCCACGCTCAAGCCCGTCAACGTCGTTCGAAGCGGGTGAGCCAGCACGTTGTGGGCCACTTCCAGCCAGGCGTCGCGGTCAAACATGTGCACCTGTTTCCACCAACCCGTCGCGCAACCGAATGGTCCGGCCGCACGCCGCGGCAATGTCGTTTTCGTGGGTGACCACCACCAGGGTCATGCCCTCCCCGTTCAGTTCTTTGAGCAAGGACATCACGTCTTCCGAAGTCGCGCTGTCCAAGGCCCCGGTCGGCTCGTCTGCAAGAATCACACGAGGCCGAGCCGCAAGGGCGCGGGCGATGGCGACGCGCTGTTTTTGGCCTCCACTCATCTGGGATGGCAAATGACCCGCCCAGTCCAGCAAGCCCACACGCTCCAACAATTCGTGGGCACGCTTGGTCCTCTCCTTTCGAGGTACCTTTTGGTAGTAAAGCGGCAAAGCCACGTTTTCTGCAGCGGACTTGAAGTTGATCAGGTTGAAGCTCTGGAACACAAACCCCAACATCTCGCGCCTCAATTCTGCCGCCCGACGCTCGTTCAATCCCGCCATGTCTTTGCCGTCCAACAGGTACGATCCGCCGTCGTACGCGTCGAGCAGCCCCAAAATGTTGAGCAAGGTCGATTTGCCTGAACCCGAGGAACCCATGATGGCCACCAGCTCTCCCTTGTCCACACTCATGTCCACCCCTTTGAGCACCTGAAGCGACTGCGCTCCTGCCGAGTAAGACTTGGTGATTTTTTCAAGGTGGATCATGGCACGAAGATACAGGGACTGCAGGGGAAACAGCGTTGCAAGCCGAGTTGTTGCATCGCCTTCGAGGGGCGCTTCAACAGAATTTGGCACACTCCTTGAAATGAGCGTAACAAATCCCGTTTCACACTCAAATCTCCAACCATGATTCGTCCCCACTCCTCCTTCGAGCGTATGATCTTGCTGGCCGCCGTGGCCGCCTTGGTGCTCGGCCTCAGCTTTGCCGCCACGGCGGCGCCGGTGAACCCCGTCAAGGAAATGCCCGTTGAAAGCGCCATCGATCACGTGGTGGTCTACGAACAAGGCGCCCAAGTTGAGCGACTTGCTAAGGTGTCCCTGCAACGCGGAACCAACGTCTTGGTGTTCACCGACCTCAACACCGCCATTGACCCGTCCAAAGTGAGGCTGTCAGGACGCGGAGATTTCACGGTGCTCGGCATCTCGCACCGGTACCACACCGACACCCTTAGTGGAGCCGATTCGCAAGACGAGCGCATGCGGTTGAGCGAATTGCGCAACAAACTCACCCGGGACATCCAGTGGGCCCAAGCTCGACGCAGCCTGTTTGACCGTGAAGAACAGCTGCTGCTCCAAAACCAAGACTTCAAAGTCACGGACAGTGGAGTTGACCTGGAGCGCCTGATGCAAGCCACCGCCTTCTTCGAAGAGCGGTTCAAACTCATTCACGACGGCCGCGCCTCAATCGACCGGGAAGTGGCCTCCATCCAAGCTGAAATCGTCGCGTTGGACCAGGCCATGCAAACCCTGCCAACCCTTCGAACAGCCACCTCGTTGGAGGTCCTGGTTCGGGTTGAATCACCCCAACCCACTCAAGGCGAACTCGTCTTCAGCTACTGGATGCAACAGGCGGGGTGGACCCCCAGTTACAACGTTCGTGTGAAGGACGTCGACGACCCGATGAAACTTGAATGCCAAGCGCTCGTGCACCAAACCACCGGAGAGCGCTGGGAAGACGTGACGCTCACCGTGGCCACGGGAACACCTTCTAAGAACCGCACCAAGCCCAACCTCCAGCCTTGGTACATCGACGGAACGCCTTCGGGGAACGCGGGAGGATCTTCCTCCGTGGCCTCAGCCAACGCCTGGCTGAAAGCGCAGCCGTTCAACCCCACGGTGCGCGAAGTTCGCGGCCAACTCTACGACGCCAACGGACAGCCCTTGGTCGGAGCCACGGTCATGTCCGCGGATGGCCGCACTCGCGCTGTCACAGACATCAACGGGTTTTACAACCTTCAGGTCGCGCAAGGAACGACGGTCCTCTCCTACCAGAGCGTTGGGTATGCCGTCGAAACGATGAACATCTCCAGTCCCGTGATGAACGTGTCGCTCGCACCGTCCATGGCCATGGACGTGGTGACCCTTGCGGAGGTGGTGTCGGACGAGTCGGAAAGTCTTTTTGGGCGAAGCTCCTCGAGAAGACGAGAAGTCGAAGAAGACCTCAGCTTCGTGGCCGTGGACATCGCACATTCGCCCACGCAGACGCGCTTCAACGTGGCCGCAACGTACGACATCCCTTCCGACGGCCACCCCCACGCCGTGCGCATTCAAGACCACAGCCTCGATGCGGAATACCTCCACCAATGTGCGCCCAAACTCGACCCGCAAGTCTACCTGACCGCCATGTTCACGGATTGGGAGGATTTGGACTTGATGAACGGCCGCATGCACGTCTACTTCGGAGACGACTACGTGGGTGAAAGCCAGCTGAGGCTCGACTTTGTCGAAGACACCTTGGCCATCAGCCTCGGTCCGGACCCCAACATCGTGGTTCGCCGAAAGCGCTCGCTGCGCGAAGACAAAATCGGCGCCTTCACCGGCAAAAAAGAATTCAACCGGGAGTACACCTTCACCGTGATCAACCGCAAAAAGAGCGACATCCACATGCAGCTTGAAGACCAGCTTCCGCTCGTGCGCACGGAAGAGATTGTCATCGACCGGTTGAAGTTGGACGGGGCCACCGTGCACGAGGCCTCGGGGCAAGTGGTTTGGGATTTGGACGTCAAGGCAGGCCAAACCGAGGAGCGACGTCTCCGCTACGTCATCCAGTCGCCCCGCGAATTGATGGTGCTTGCCGATTGACCCTCGAAACCAACTTCAAGACGATTCATGCGCCGCATTCTTCTTCGGGAGGGTGCGGCGCTGTACTTTTCTCTCATGCCTCGCGTCCCCCTCTCCCCGCTGTCGAATTTGCTTCGCGAAGCGTATTCTCCCTCACGCTTTGCATCTGATGGCCAGCAAGTCTTGACGGATGTGACGGCGCATTTGGAACGAGCCCAAAGGCGCTCGAGACCGTCGTCCTACCCTGCCCCTGAGCCTGAAAGTGAACGGGCGTATTGGGAAAACCCCGATCACCATGCGGAAGACATGCACGTGTTGCACGGCCGCGTCATTGAGCGCTCCAACCACTTGCACGACCCCCGCTACATGGGACATCAGGTGGCCCCCGTCCTCCCGGTTTCAGCTTTGACCGGAATGGTCACAGACGTCCTCAACAACGGACAGGCCATTTACGAAATGGGGCCCTCCAACGCCGTCCACGAAGAACTCTTGATGGCGGAACTGGGCCAGGCGCTGGGGCTGCCCATGGGATGTGGGGGCATTTTGTGCCACGGCGGCACGCTTGGAAACCTTGTCGCGCTCATGGCGGCGCAACGTCGCGTTGCCTTGGATCTCGGAGTGGATTCGTGGAAAGATGGCATCCGGGCTTTTCCTCAGCCGCTCGTCGTGCTCGTTTCCGAACGCGCGCACTACTGCATCGACCGCGCCATGCGCATCCTGGGATGGGGTGCCTCCGGGATCGTGCTTGTGAAATCGGACTGCAACCACCGTCTCGATGTTTCGGACCTGCGAAACAAAATGGACCAATGTTCGTCGCGCGGTCAACGCGTCCTCGCCGTGGTCGGAAGTTCGTGCACGACCAGTGCAGGTGCCTTTGACCCTTTGCATGAGATGGCCGTCGAATGCAAGTCGCGTGGAGTTTGGCTTCACGTCGATGGAGCGCACGGGGCAGCGGCGGCCTTCAGCCACGCGCACCGGCATTTGATCAAGGGCATCGAACAAGCCGACTCGGTGGTGATGGATTTCCACAAGGTCTGCGGACTTCCTGCCTTGTGCACCGGAGTGTTTTACCGGCAGCACGCGGACAGCTTCTTGCCCTTCTCTCAGCATGCCGAATACCTGTGGGACAACGCGAACGACCTCGATTGGTGGGACACAGGCAAGCGCACCCTCGAATGCACCAAACGCATGCTAAGTACACGGCTTGCCGCCATACAATCGGAATACGGGTGGAGAATTTGGGGGGAAATGGTGGACCGCATGTGGGAGCTTGGACAGGTTCTCGCGGGCAAGGTGCAGGATCGTGAGAACTGGGAATTGGCCATGGTTCCGCAGGCCAACATTGTGTGCTTTCGACCCGCGCCTCAAGGCGACCTGGACAACCACGCTTGGAACCGGACGGTGAAAGCACTGCGCAAACGCCACCTCGCGGAAGGGTCGGGATACGTGGTCCAAACCGAGTTCGACGGGGTGGTTTGGTTGCGTTGCACCCTGATGAATCCCTTGACAGAGGAAACGGACCTCGTGCAGATGCTGGACGAATTTGAGGCCCTCCTGCCCTCCGTGATGGAAAACATGGCCGCGAGTTAGGAATTCCAGAACGGAAAATTTATGTTTGGTACATGACCTACGTCAAAACACGTACCCTCACCGTTGAAGTCGCGTTGCGCTCGATGACTCCTGCGCAGCGATGGTGGTGGCGCATGTCGATGATCGCATCCGACATGTGGCACGCGTGCACACGATGGTGGTGACCCTTTGACCGGCTTAAGAGCTGGCTCCCCCCTCGAATTCGCTAAGCCTCCCATGTCGGGAGGCTTTTTTGTCCCCCCCTTTTTCTTTCCAAATCCTGATCGCCATGCGACAGCACAAATTCACCCTGGAGGAGCACGAGCTCCCCACCCATTACTACAACGTGGTGGCCGACATGCCCAACAAGCCGTTGCCGCCCCTTCACCCTGGCACGCGAGAGCCCATCGGCCCCGAAATGCTTGGCCCACTCTTCCCTCAAGCGCTCATCGCGCAAGAGATGACGGCCGAGCGTTTGGTCGAGATTCCGGAAGAGGTCCGCGACAAGTACCTCAAGTACAGGCCCACGCCATTGTTCCGCGCCCACGACCTCGAAAAACACCTCGACACGCCGGCCCGGATTTACTACAAGTACGAAGGCGTGAGTCCCAGCGGGTCACACAAACCCAACACTGCACTGGCCCAGGCCTATTACAACAAGATGGAGGGCACGAAAAAGATTGTGACAGAAACCGGGGCGGGCCAGTGGGGCTCGGCCTTGTCGTTTGCCTGTGCGCAGTTTGGACTGGAATGCGAAGTGTTCATGGTGAAGTTGTCCTACAACCAAAAGCCGTACCGCAAGACACTCATGAACACGTACGGCGCCACCGTTCACGCTTCTCCCACGAGGCGAACTCAGGCAGGCCAAGGCATTTTGGCTGCTGACCCCAACTCGCCTGGCAGCTTGGGCATCGCCATCAGCGAGGCCGTGGAAGTGGCCGCGCAAGATCCGGACGCGAAATACGCGCTCGGATCCGTCTTGAACCACGTCCTGTTGCACCAAACCGTGGTCGGCCAGGAAGCCGTGAAGCAGATGGAAAAGGCCGGGGAAATGCCGGACGTGGTGATTGCGCCGTTTGGCGGCGGCTCCAACTTCGCCGGACTCTCGTTCCCCTTCTTAGGCAAGAACTTGACCGAAGGCTCGAACATCCGCTGCATCGCGAGCGAGCCCACTTCCTGCCCCAAGCTCACGCGTGGCCAGTTCCGCTACGACTTCGGGGACACGGTCGGCATGACGCCTCTCCTGCCCATGTACACCCTCGGACACAACTTCGTCCCTGCCCCCATCCACGCGGGCGGCCTGCGCTACCACGGCGCCGGCGTGGTCGTCAGTCAATTGCTCAAGGACAACTTGATTGAAGCCCGGGCACACAGCCAACTCGAGTGCTTCGAAGCTGGCGTCACGTTTGCCCGGTGCGAAGGCATTCTGCCTGCGCCGGAAACGTGCCACGCCTTGGCAACGGCCTTTGCCGAAGCGGAGCGCTGTAAGAAGGAAGGCAAAAACGACGTGATTTTGATCCACTTGTGCGGCCACGGCCACTTCGACTTGGGCGCCTACGAAACGTATTTGCGCGGGGAGCTTGAGCACCACGAACTCAGCGACTCGGAGATTGCGGCCTCGCTTGCGCAACTCGACACGCCTGTGCCGGTCTGATCTGGGACGCCTGAACAGGTTAGCGCGTGGCGTTTTTTGGTGAGAGTGGCATGTCGGGGAAACGGCCTCGGCATGCTTGCTCGCCTCGCGAGTAGACGTTGCACGAAATGGTGGCCACGCGCCACGTGCCGTCCGAATTCACGTCGGCCGCGCTGGGCGAGAAAGACCTCCATACGCAACTCACAAAGGAAGGCAGCAGAACATGGAACGCAAGAACACAACCCGTCAGGGGATGGAAGCGTGGACTGAATGACATGCAAACGGGCAAGGATAAAATTAATGCCACAACGATGGGCTCTGCTGCGAAGGGATGAACGACCTTTGCGCCCGCAAAACCACCCCTCATGAGCGGAATCCGAAACGTAGCCATCATCGCCCACGTCGACCACGGGAAAACCACCCTCGTCGACAAGATCATTCACCAGTGCAACGTCGTCGACGACCGCAAAGACACCGGGGAACTTATCCTCGACAACAATGACCTCGAGCGCGAGCGCGGCATCACCATCCTCGCCAAGAACGTCAGTGCCACGTGGAAGGGAATCAAAATCAACCTCATTGACACCCCGGGCCACGCCGACTTCGGCGGCGAAGTTGAGCGGGTGCTGAAGATGGCGGACGCGGTCCTGTTGCTTGTGGATGCTTTTGAGGGGCCAATGCCGCAGACGCGGTTTGTGCTGAGCAAGGCCATTGAGCTCGGCTTGAAGCCGATTGTGGTGGTGAACAAGGTGGACAAGGAAAACTGCACGCCGGATTTGGTGCAAGAGCAGGTCTTTGACTTGATGTTCAACCTGGATGCGACCGAGGAACAACTCGACTTTCCGACCGTCTACGGGTCGGCCAAAAACGGCTGGATGGCAGAGGATTGGAAGGCTCCTGCCTCCGACGTCAGCTACCTGCTCGACGTGATCCTCGAGCACGTTCCCGAAGCGCCTTACGTCGAGGGAACACCCCAACTCCAAATCACGTCCCTCGACTACAGCAAGTACACTGGACGAATTGCCATTGGCCGCCTTTACCGCGGCGACTTGCACGCCAACAAGGACTACACCTTGTGCACTGCAGAAGGCAACAAAAAGGTCCGAGCAAAAGAACTGTATGTGTTCTCAGGCCTTGGCAAAGAGCAGGTGGATCACGTTCAAAGCGGCGACTTGTGCGCCATCACAGGAATGGACGGATTTGAGATTGGAGACACTGTCGCCGACCTCGAAGCCCCTGAAGCGATGGAACGCATCGCCGTGGACGAGCCAACCATGAGCCTGCTGTTCACCATCAACACCTCCCCCTTTCTCGGAAAGGACGGCGATTTCTTGACAAGTCGCCACATCCGGGAGCGCCTTGACGCGGAGCTCCAGAAGAACCTCGCACTGCGGGTCGAAGCCACCGACAGCGAGGACAAATGGAACGTGTACGGCCGTGGCATCCTTCATTTGAGCGTGCTCATTGAAACGATGCGTCGAGAGGGCTACGAACTTCAGATCGGCAAGCCTCAAGTGCTCTTCAAAGAAGTCGAAGGTGCGACGCACGAGCCCTTCGAGCACTTGGTCATCGACGTGCCGGAGGCCACCGCCGGAAAAGCCACGGAGCTCGTCATGATGCGCAAGGGCATGCTCCAGGTCATGGAAGCCAAAGGCGACCTCCAGCACTTGGAATTCCGCATCCCCTCGCGAGGCTTGATTGGCCTGCGGAACCAAATCCTGACCGCCACTGCGGGCGAAGCTGTGATGACACACCGCTTTGACGGGTACGAGCCCTTTGCCGGGGATTTGGCCACGCGCAGCTCCGGCTCGCTGGTCAGCATGGAAACGGGACAGGCACGTGCCTACGAAATCGACCGGCTCCAAGACCGCGGCATCTTTTTCATCGATCCGGGAGACGACATTTACGCAGGCCAAGTGGTGGGTGAGTCGTCGCGCGACACGGACATGGAACTCAACCTCATCAAAGGAAAGAAGCTCACGAACATGCGTGCGTCAGGGGCTGACAAAGGGCTGCGAATCGCACCGGCGAAGAAGCTTTCGCTGGAGGAATTCATGGAGTTCATCAACGACGACGAGTACCTCGAGGTGACGCCCAAGAGCCTTCGCGTTCGGAAGATTCCGAAGCCTAAGTCGCCGTTTGGGTAATGTGAAGAACTCTGTGGGCATCCTGTACTCCCGACGGGACCTTAAGCCCATTTAAAGAGGTAATTTGGCTGAATGCAAATACCTGCCATTCGCTACAGCCGGGACACCACCGACTTCACCAAAACGTTGCGCACAAGGGTCGACGCTTACTTTCAGGAAAAGAACCTCAGCAGAAAAGGCGATTGGAGGTTGCACGTGAAGACAAGCATGATGATTGCGCTTTACTTCGTGCCTTGGGCGCTGATTACGTGGGGCGCAACCGGCAACGGATGGGAGTTTTGGGTGGCGGAATTGGCCATGGGCTTCGGTCTGGCTGGAATCGGACTCAACGTAATGCACGACGCCAACCACGACGCGTACAGCGACAAGAAGTGGGTGAATCTTTGGGTCGGCAGGGTGCTGGATTTGGTGGGAGGCAATGCCGCCATTTGGAAGATTCAGCACAACGTGCTGCACCACACCTTCACCAACGTCGACGGCTTGGACGAGGACATCGACATGCACCCTTTCATGCGCTTCAGCCCGCTCAAGCCGCGTTACTGGTGGCACCGTTTTCAGCACATCTACTCCTGGGGATTTTACTCGTTGATGACGATTTTCTGGATGATTGCCAAAGATTGGTTGCAGGTCCGCCGTTACCACAAGAAGGGGTTGATTCGCCCTGCTGGCACGTCGGTGGCTAAGTTGTCTACCTCCCTCGCCTTCACCAAAACTGCGTACTTCGGCTACGTCCTGGCGCTCCCCATGTGGTTGAGCGGCGTGCACTGGTTTCAGGTCATCTTGGGATGGGTGGTGATGCAGTTGGTTGCGGGGTTCATCCTGGCCATCATTTTCCAACCTGCCCACGTCATGGAAGACCACGACTACGTCCCTGCTGAAAAAGGAGCCGTCTTGGACGTGGACCCACTGACGCACCAACTGATGACCACTTCCAACTTCGGGACTGGAAGCCGCTTGTTCACATGGCTTTGCGGGGGATTGAACCACCAAATCGAACACCACCTGTTCCCGCAAATGAGTCACATTCACCTGCGAAAAATTGCACCGATTGTGAAGAAGACGGCGGAAGAATTTGGCATTCCATACCGCTCCTCCACGACCTATTGGCAAGCGATTGAGCGCCACACGCGCATGCTCTACGCCTTGGGCAACTCGCCGCAGTTGGCGGCTTAAGGGTTTCTGACCTTCCCGGTACGGTACAGGGTGTCTTCTCCCAACACGACGCCTCGCACAGGCCCGACCTTTCCGAACCAGTTCAGGCCGGCGGGTCGGTCGACGACTTCAAGGTGGACTTCGCGGCCCACGAGGGCGTGATGCCATGCCGTCGTGTCGATGCCCATGCCCAACCCGCGGTTAATGTAATAGTGGCATTCGTCTCCGCGTAGGCGAAGGAATACATCCTCGCTTGAGGCATTCCAGGCCACCGATTCCACCGTTCCAGTCGCGATTCGTTCAGGCTCAGAGCCGTCGTGCGTAATCGGCTTCAGCAGCGAAAGCACCACAAATGCGGTGAACGCTGCCCCCCATCCGTGCACTCCCCCCGCGGGCAAAAAAGGCTCCCCGCGTTTGAGTTCACGCTCGACGTAAAAAAGGGGCAAAATCACCCCCACGGTCATGAAGCCGCTTAAAATCAAAATTCCGGGTTCGAGCCCCCAACGCCAACCAACAAGCGGCGTCCACGCCACCATCCACCACGTCCAATGTCTCATCAATTCAATCGACCTGGGCTGGGCATAGTCCCACGCGGCTTGGGTCGCCATGCTGCGGCGCGTCCGGTAACCGTACGTCTTGTTGACGGCGTTGGGCGGCCACCTATGTAGCGCGTAGGACAACCCCACCATGAACAAGGCTGGGAAGAAAAAGAGGAAAACAAGCATGGGATCCATGGGCGCAAGATGCATCCCATCGAGGTACCTTGGGTCCATGAAATGGATTCCAGTTGCCTTCGTCCTCGCATGCTTCTGCGCCGCCGGATGCACCACCACAACGGTGCGGAGCACACAGCTTGCGCAAGGTGCCGCTTTGCTTGCCATCGAACCCGTCAAAGCTCACGTCGAAGTGGACACGACGCGCACCTTGCAAGCCGTGTCCAAGACCAAGGTGGTTCTTGGGATGTTTCGGTTTGGGGACCGTGAGTTTGCCGAGTACCCAGGCATGATCTTTCAACGCGGTCCAGGCGCGAAAGAACGCAAAGCGGCCATCCACAAAGCACTGACGGGGACTGGCTACGATGTGATGGTCAACCCGAAGTACATCGTCCAAGAAAAGAACCGCTTCTTCTCGCGCACGGTCACAGTCCAAGTGGCGGGATTCGGAGGACATTTGGTGTTTGAATCCCACGAAGAATGAACCTGTCCCTTCGCCTTAGCTTGACTTGGATGTTGGGTGGCAGCCTCTTGACGCCCTTTGCCCAAAAACTGGACGAAAGCCTGTTTGAGCAATCCGCTTTGAACAAGACTCAGCAATGGAACTGGGAACAAAGCGATCCCGGCATGTGGCAGGTTTGGTTGGATGTCGATGCCGGCTTGGTTCAGGAATTTGACGGCAACACGCGGAATCACGTGCTCTCCGTGGGGGCCTTGGGCCATCCGGAATGGAGCAACAACAAGCTCACCGATGCGGTGGACCGCATGGGATATTCGGGGTTCAACAACGCCGTCGACTGGCAAGGATGGCATGCCCCTCGGCAAGTCCGTGTTGGCGCAGCGCGGCAGATTTGGAAGGGACTGTCCGCTGGACTGCAAGTTGGACGAGGACACACCCCTGCCTACGTGAATTGCACTCGAGCAGACGGCGAGGCCGTTGTCGCGAGCTGGACTCAAGTTCGATTTGGGGACTTTCTCGACCAATACCTCTACTACGACTACTTGCACAACGGCAACACCTGGCAATACGGCAACCTCAGCACGTTCGGCAGCGGGTTGTCCGCTTGGACATTGGAACTGGTGGCGCAGCACGAGATGGCCTTCGGGTTGGGCTGGACGGCCAGCGTCGGAACATCCGCTGGTTTGCAAGCCGCCGTTGAGCAAGAAGCCGCCTCCATGTTCGGCGCTCAAGGATTGATGGATCCGGATGAGCTGGGCCCTACCCTGACCCCGCTTACGGTGGCGGCTTCTCCCCGCACGGTGTCTTTGGGTTGTACGTACCGCATGGGGACGCTCCTGACAGGCCTGTCTTGGTCAAGCACTTCAATCAACAGCCCCAACCGAAATGCCTGGGTCGCTTCAGGTGCAGAAGCCATCGACCCCATTCAACAGGTGCGATTTCGCCTCGGCATGAACTTTTGAGGATGCCCGAATTTCTTGTTCTTACCGACCGCAGGTATGCCGGAGACGGTGGAGCGTCGACCATGCCCAAGAAATACGTCGCCAACGTGCTCGAGGAAGACCGCTTGGTCGTCGATGCCCTAAATCGCGCCGGTGTCGAGGCACGACGGGTCGCTTGGTGCGACAAATCCGTCGTGTGGGACGCGACCTCAGGAGCCCTCTTCAGGACAACGTGGGATTATTTCGACCGCTGGGAGGAATTCTCAGACTGGCTTCGCAGCACCTCCAACGTCACAGAATTGCACAATTCCGCCGAGTTGGTGGATTGGAATCTGGACAAACACTACCTCCACGACCTGCACCAGATTGGCGTGAGCGTGGTGCCCACTGCATTCGTGGCACGGCAAGAGGCAGCGCTATTGCAAGAGGTCGCCGCCGAGCGCGGATGGCAGAAAGTCGTCATCAAACCCGCCGTGGCAGGCGCCGCAAGAGACACCTACGTCGTGGATTTTTCAGGAGGCGCCCCCTCGTTGTACCCCGATTCTTCTCAGGTCTTGAGCAGCGTCGGCCTATGGAATGCACTCCTTGAGAAGCAGGACATGCTGGTCCAACCCTTTTTGCAGGACGTGACGTCCCGTGGAGAAGTTTCTGTCGTCTGGCTGGACGGACGCGTGACACACGCGGTGATGAAGCGCGCCAAAGCGGGCGATTTCCGAGTGCAAGACGACCACGGGGGAACCGTTCAGCGCATCGACGCAACTCCAGAACTGGAACAAACAGCGTGCGACATCATGCAGCGCGTCCTGGCGTTCTGCGAGGCAAGAGGTTGGGAATCCCCGCTCTACGCGCGCGTCGACCTGATGCGTGGCGACCAGGGACAGCTGTTGCTGTCCGAACTTGAAATGGTCGAGCCGGAATTGTGGTTTCGGTTCTGTCCCGAGGCCGCGGACGTACTCGCTCAAGCCGTGAAGCGTCGTGTCGCTCGCTGACGCGAGGTCATTTTTCGCGGATTTGAAGCGCGACGGTGTCCGCGTCCAGTCGAAGGAGCAACCAGGCGCCGAGTTGCTGTTCCAGTCCCACAAACCGCAACGAGTCGAGGCTGTCCTGCGCGGCAAATTGGACGTCCACCCAAGGCACCACCCGCTCAATGCCGTCCCGACCGACAAACCGGCGGTTGGCCACTTCCACCCCCGTCACTTCGGGCGCTTGTGCGAGAATTTCCGCAGGCAAGGACCGAGGCAAGTCCCGCCCTTGAAGGTTGTTGAGTTCGGTGCGGAGTTGGACGAGTTCGGCATCGCGCATGGACAACGCGGTTTGGCCTTCCGCATAGAGATTCACCATGCGCTGGAGGTCTTCGAGACCGGACGGGCCGTCGTTTTGGACGACTTGAAGCTCCGCCTCAGGCATTTCCTTGGCAAGGGCATCTTGCCACTGAGCCACCAAATCCCCAGGGACCGTGGCGCCCAACAACACGACATGAGCGACGGGCGCTCCTTCCGGGAAATCAACTTCAAGCTTGACCACCTCCGTCCCTGGAAACACCACCGTTTTCGAGATGAAATCCTGCAGATTTGAGGTCTTCACGGACTGCGTGACCGTGTTGTAGAGGATGAACGCCGAAGGCAACACCAAGGCGGCCAAGCCCATCATGAAATACCGTTTGTACTTCTGCTCCTTGGCTGCGTCCACCGGCTGCGCAATGGGGAACCGCAAATAGCGAACAACCAAAGTCGTGGAGGTGGCAATCAAAATGGCGTTGATCAAGAACAAGTACAGTGCACCAAAAAAGTACCCGCCGTCGAGGTGGGCCAGGCCGTAGCCTGCCGTGCACAAAGGCGGCATCAACGCTGTGGCGATGGCTACCCCAGGGATGACGTTGTTTTTTTCCTTCCTCGAGCCAGCCAAGATTCCCGTAAGCCCCCCAAAAAAGGCCACCATCACGTCGAGGAACGTGGGGTTGGTGCGCGAAAGGAGTTCGCTCCCTGCCTCGTCGATGGGGCTGATGAGAAAGTAGAGTGCCGAAGAGAGAATGGCAATGCCCGTGGCCACGCCCAAATTGCCAACCGACTTGCGGATCAAATCGAGGTTGTTGACCCCCACTCCCAACCCAACGCCCATGATGGGCCCCATGAGTGGCGAAATCAACATGGCGCCGATGATGACTGCCGTGGAATTGACGTTCAGCCCAATCGAGGCGATGACAATGCTGAACACGAGAATCCACACGTTGAACCCACGGAATTCGGTGTCCCTTTCAATGCCTTGCATCGTTTGCTCAGGTTCGGCGAGGTCCACGATGCGAAGCCGGTCTAAAACATGGGGCCTCAGCATCGCCACAGTCTCGGCCCACCATTCGAGAAAGCCCTTTCCGGCAGGCGAACCCTGGCCTTCGTGTTGAGGTGTTTCTTGGGATGTCATTCTGCTCAAACTTTGCGTGCAAACGAACTTTCGTTCGCGCTCCAAGATTACGTCAGGAATGGTCATTGCCTATGCCCCGTGCTACGTTTTGGATGTGCCGAAAGGCCACCGTTTTCCGATGCGCAAATACGCCCTACTGAAAGACCAAATCCTGCACGAAGGAATCGTTTCCCTCGAAGATTTCTTCGAGCCTGACCTCATGGACGAAGGCACGATTCTTTTGGCGCACGACAAGGCCTACTGGAATCGCACCAAACGTGGGGAATGGTCGCGGCAGGAAGAGCGCCGCAGCGGGTTCCCGTGGTCCAAATCCATGATCGAACGGGAGCGCGTGATCATGCAAGGAACCCTCGAATGCGCCGAAAAGGCCCTGGAGTCAGGCACAGTGGCTTTGAACATTGCCGGTGGAACCCACCACGCCTTCGCCGACCGTGCCGAGGGATTTTGCATCCTGAACGATTTCGCCATCGCCGCCAAGCACTTGCTCCATGCGGGTCGCATTTCGCGCGCCTTGATCGTCGACTGCGACGTACACCAAGGCAACGGCTCCGCCTCCATCCTTGCTGACGAAACGAGGGTGACGACCTTCTCCATGCACGGCGCATCCAACTACCCGCTTCACAAAGAAACGAGCGACTTCGACGTCGCACTTCCAGACGGCACGTCGGACGACACCTACCTCTCCTTGCTGTCTTCACATCTCGACCGGTTGTTGCCTCTGAAAGGAAACGCGCCCGACATCGTGTTTTACCAATGCGGTGTGGACATTCTCGAGACGGACAAATTGGGCAGGTTGGGCATCAGCATCCAAGGATGCATGGAACGGGATCGCCTGGTCCTCGAACGTTGCGCTTCCCTCGGGATTCCCGTGGTTTGCGCCATGGGAGGCGGCTACTCGCCTGACGTCAACACCGTGGTTCAGGCCCACGTCAACACCTTTCGCGTCGCACTCGACGCGTGGACGTGATTCCCCGACTCAGCGCGCCACCACGAGCGGAGTGGTGCCGACGTCGGTTTTCACTACGTACCAACCCGGCGCCAACGATTCCCAAACCACCTGCCCGCCTGCCGACGCGCTTCCGCGCTCCAAAGTTTGGCCCAAGGCGTTGACCAAAGACCACTCGGTGGCACGTTCAAACGTGGCAAAAACTCGGCCGGTCGAACTTGCCGGATTGGGGTACACCGCAGGCGGTTGCCAGGCGGACTCGTCAACGTCCGTGGCAGCTGTGTAGTCGTACTCGCCGCAAATCGGCACGTAGTTTTCACACGACCACTCCCCCAGCTTCCCTGCCAAGGAACTCAGCGTCAAATCGTACGTGGTCGGGTCCACCACGTGAGGCACGTGGTCGGCGCCGTCCACCGTGATGAAACAGTTGTCCAAGCCGAGCTCGTCGGCTTTGGCGTGCACGATGGAACTTCCGTCCACGTCAATGATCGGAATTCCGAGGTACACAATGTCCCCCTCGCCGTAGGGAACCGTGCCGTCCGCCGTACCGTGAATGCTGAACACCGGCTCGTTTTCACCCAGGTCCATGAAGTCCGCCGTTTGAAGGGCTCCCGCAATGCTGAACACGGCCTTGACTTCGCTGCTGTAGCCAGTGTTGCCCGACAACCCCTCGAGGCCTCCTCCCATCCCAGGATCGGTGACGTCGATTTGGGCAGGAATTTCACTTTGGTCGTCCACGTAAGCGTGATGCAACGCGATGAATCCCCCGGCACTTACCCCGCCTAAAAAGATGCGCGACGTATCCACGTCGTAAGGGTTGCCGTAGTCCATGGACTGGCGGAAGTAGCGCACCGCAGCGCGGCTGTCATGCATGCCACGCCAAACCGCTTTGACAAATTCCGTTTGCAGGTCCCCAAACAAATCCACCCCCAAGCGGTAACTCATCGAGGCGACCACGTACCCCATGCGCGCCAGATCTTCGCACAAAGGCACCACATCCACGCCGTCGTTGCTTCCCGCCACAAAGAAGCCGCCGTGGGCCATCACCACCAACGGACGAGCCTCGTTCGTGTCTCCAACCGGCGCATAAATGTCCAAAACGAGGTCCTCAGGCAAAAAATTCACGTTGATGTTTTCTCCATAGGGCACGTCGTAATCCACCTCGATTTCATCAAACGCACCGGTGTAGCGGTAACGGTATCCGTCGCAGTCGTCCTGGGCAAACAGGGGATACGCAACTGAAACGAAAAAGAAAAGGCCGGTTACGGCATGTCGAAAAGGCACATTCAAGCGGGTCATGTGAGCGTATTTGGGATTCAACAAAGAGCACGATCCAAGGCAACAAGCGTCGTCTTGTGAACGTTCACAAGGTAGGAAGTCTCTTCCCCAAATTGTCACTCTTTCCGAGAGAGTTCCGCGTACTTTTGCCGCATGTCAACACACCGCATTCTTGTCCCTGTGGACTTTACACCCGTCAGCATCACTGCTGTGAATCACGCCGTGGCTGTTGGAAAAGCACTCGACAGTGAGCTTCACCTGCTTCACATCGTGGCCAAAAAAACCCACTTTAGCGAAGCACGAGAACGCCTTTCGCAATTTGCTTCAGAGCACTTGAAGGGATTTGCTGGCACCGTAAAAACCACGGTGAGAATCGGCAACTTGTTCGACGACATCGACGACGTCTCGGTCGAAATGGACGCCAACTTGGTGATCATGGGAACTCACGGCATCAAGGGCATGCAATTCATCACCGGCGGGCGGGCCCTGCGTATTGTTCGCGAATGCTCCGTCCCCTTCATCATCACCCAATCACGCCCAATCCGGGAAACCGGTTACGACGACATTGTCGTGCCGTTGGACTTGCACCAAGACACCAAGCAGAAGCTTGCCATTGTGTCAGAAATGGCAACGTACTTCAACGGTCGAGTTCACATCATCAGCCCTGCCGAGACCGACGAGTTTTTGCAAAACCAGCTTCGTCGCAACGTGGAGTTCGCTTCGGACTACTTTGAAGAGCGTGGCATTCAATACACCACGAAAATCAGCGAGCACGATTCAGGCGCCTTTGTCAAAGACGTCATCCGGTACGCAGCATCCATCGAAGCAGACCTCATCAGCATCATGAATTTTCACGAGAAGAGTTTGATGGGGATCTTGGGAACGTCGTACGAACAGCAAATCATCACCAACGAAGCCGAGATTCCTGTGCTCGTGCTGAACCCTTTCGAGACACGCATCATTCGGCAAACCCCGTTCTCTTTCTGACAACGTCCGATTGGATTCGGCGCTCGTCTTGCAACGTGGAAGTGTGTCCAGGGCAACGTGAATCAATGCAGTCCGAGGATCGTGGCGGTCTCCGGCCCCAATTGGACTTTTTCTCCGAGCACCGCACCACGCCACGCTTGCGCCAACGGCGCCTCGTTGCTCACGGAGAACACCACCACGCCATCCACCTGCATGCGTCCCAAGGCGAGGCCCATGAGTACCCACGGTCCGTCGGTTTCAACCAAGACGCCCGGGGCAACACGCATGGGAGTCCCGTTACGCTTTAGAACGAAGTCCAATTCCAATCGTTGAGCTTCGATTCGTTGGAGTGTTTCGTTGACCTGCCGCATTTCTTCGTGGACCCGGGCACGTCCCGTTTCGTGTTTGTCCCCGGCGGAGCTTTTGGACTCCGACTCCAAGGCTTCTTGGAGAGAACGCAAGCGGTCCGAAGCTTCGGCGCGCTGCGCTTCCAGATGCGCGGACACCGCATTGACGATTCGTCGTTTCATCCACTCGAAACTACGTCGCGACGACCACAACTTTCAGAATTCTTGACATTCACCTGACCGGTCTCCAAGAGATGGGCACGTAATTTTGTCTGCAAAATTCGTATGACTTCCTTTTCAGACTTGACCGGTGCGGTCACTCAAGACCTGCAGAAAAACCTGTCAGCCCAAGACGCGTTTCAGTGGCTCGTCGAAGGGCACAACCGGTTCCAACAAGGTCAGCCGCGCAAGCGAGATCGCAAAGCCATGCTCGAGGGAGCGTCCCAAGGGCAATTCCCCTATGCCGCAGTGCTTGGATGCATCGACAGTCGCGCGCCAATTGAGCAGATTTTTGACGCTCAAATTGGGGACCTTTTCGTTTCGAGGGTGGCCGGAAACGTCGTGAATGCCGACGTGCTTGGATCGTTGGAGTACGCTTGCAAGTACGCTGGCACGAAGGTGATCCTTGTCCTTGGCCACACCTCTTGCGGGGCCGTCGGCGCGGCGTGGGGAGGGGTTGAAGACGGAAACATCACGGAACTTCTTTCCAAAATCCAACCCGCCGTTGCCACAATCAAGGGCCAACGAGGTGAGGAAGCGTCTGCTGAAAACCTGAACGCGTGCGTGGCTGAAAACGTGAACGTGATGTGCCAAGCTCTTCGTGAACAAAGCGAAATCTTGGCGGGTTTAGAAAGAGAAGGAGGCTTACTCATTGTCGGAGGGGTGTACAACGTCGCCACAGGAGAAGTAACCTTCAAGAAAAATCCTTGATCGTCCGTGAATTCACGTCAATTCCGATTCCTAGCTTCGGCAACAAGTCTGCTTTTGTGGCTGTTCACCTTGGTGGTGCCGTGGATGGCATTCCCAGATGAGGCAGGGATGTGCTTGCACGAAATTGAGCACTCAGAATCGGAATCGGAAAGTGAAGAGTGGCTTGCAGAGTGGGATGAGTCGTGGTTTGCCGCTGGGTTGCTGGCACTCGAGACACAAGACCTCTGGCATGTAGCCCACTTGCACAACGTGGAAATTCTTGAGCAATTGAATGCCCAGCCTCTGCTGGATCCCCCGGAAGCGTAAACCTGAAGTTTGTGTGCGCAGAGCCCTGCTCGACGCCCTTTTCACTCGCTGTTTTCGCATTTCCAATCTTTTCTCATGTTTCAGAATCTCGGGCGTGACCTGCCCTCCTCCGTTGTTGTTTTTCTTGTTGCGCTCCCTCTTTGCTTGGGCATTGCTCTCGCCTCGGGTGCGCCCCCGCTTGCCGGACTGATCGCCGGCATCGTAGGCGGCATTGTCGTGGGCTCCCTCAGCGGTTCTCCCCTCGGCGTGAGCGGTCCCGCGGCAGGCTTGGCCGTCATCGTGCTCAACGGAATCGAGAGCCTTCCTTCTCTCGAAATGTTCGCCGTCGCAGTCATGTTCGGCGGGTTGGTTCAAGTTGTCCTCGGGCTGTTGCGTGCCGGGGTCATTGGGCTGTATTTTCCTTCCGCGGTGATTCAGGGAATGCTTGCCGCAATCGGCATCATCATCTTTCTCAAGCAGCTGCCTCACGCGGTTGGTTTCGACGAAGAGCCCGAGGGGTCGCTTCAATTTGCCTCCGACGCCACCCACAACACAGCCTCGGACTTGATGATGATGCTCGACTCCTTCCAGCCGACTGCCATCGCCATCTCGTTTTTGGGATTGGCTCTGCTTCTTTTGTGGGAGACTTCCTTCATGAAAAAGCAGTCTTGGAGCCAGTTCCTGCCGGCGTCGCTGTGGGCCGTGGCTTTTGGGGTCGTCATCAACTTGATGACCCAAGGAACGTCATGGGAACTCTCGGCCGACCACCTCGTTCAAATCCCGATGCTGGCAGAAGGTCAAGGACTAGGGTCTCTTTGGAACATGCCCGACTTTTCGGCGTTGGGACGTGCGGACGTTTGGACCTTGGGCATCACCTTGGCTATCGTGGCCTCGCTTGAGACTTTGCTGTGCGTGGAAGCCACGGACAAACTGGACCCCCAACAGCGTGTGACGCCCCCCAACCGAGAGCTGTTCGCCCAAGGCGCTGGAAACCTTCTGTCTGGCTTCCTCGGCGGGCTGCCGGTAACCCAAGTAATTGTGCGCAGTTCCGCGAACATCCAAAGTGGGGGAAAATCCAAGCTCTCCGCGATCGTCCACGGATTTTGGCTGCTTCTCGCAGTGTTTGTCCTGCCTGACCTCCTGAACATGATTCCACTTGCGAGCCTGGCAGCCATCCTGCTCGTCGTTGGCTACAAACTGGCCAAACCCGCTACGTTTGTTCGGATGGCAAAGCACGGGGGACGACAATTCTTGCCGTTTGTTATCACCGTGATCGCCATCGTGATGACGGATCTTCTCACAGGCATTGGCATCGGTTTGGCGAGCGCCATCGTAGCCATCCTCTGGGACCACTACAAGCGCCCTCTTGAGGGCCTTGAACGTGACGACGAAGGCAAGCGTTGCGTCTTGACGTTGGGCCGTGAAGTGACCTTTTTGCACAAGGCCGGCATCCGTCAGGCGCTTGCCGATCTTCCCGTGGATTACCACGTCGAAGTGGATGCTCGCTCAGTTCTGATCATGGATCCGGACGTGGACGACATCCTGGCGGACTACCAGAAAAAAGCCCAGGATTTGGGCTTGGACTTCACGATCCACAGGTAAGCCCAGGAGATCAGGACTTCGCCCCTTGGGTGAGCTCGCGAAGCTTACGCATTTCGAGGTCGTCCAAAGGGCGGTACTTCCCTGCGGGCAAATCGCCGAGTTCGACGTTCATGATGCGCACGCGCTTCAGGCGTCGGACTCGGTAGCCCAATTCCTCACACATCCGACGAATTTGCCGGTTCAACCCCTGTTTGAGGATGATCTTGAACGACTGTGCTCCGGTCGCTTCCACTTCGCACGGCAGGGTCACGGTGTCCAAAATGGCCACTCCTGAAGACATTTTCTCCACAAATTCCGCAGTAATCGGCGCATCGACGGTCACATGATATTCCTTTTCGTGACCGTAACGCGCCCGAAGAATGTCGTTGACGATGTCCCCGTCGTTGGTCAAGAAAATCAGGCCCTCACTCATCTTGTCTAGCCTGCCAATCGGGTAGATGCGCGTCGGGAAATCGATGGCGTCGATGATGTTGTCCTTTTCGCGTCGCGTGTCGGTGGTGCAAACGATGCCCACCGGCTTGTTGTACGCAATGACGATGCGCTCTTGGTCCGAAGTCGCGACACCCACCCCGTCGACCGCCACCCGGTCGCCAGGCTGCACACGAGTCCCCATTTCCGGAACAACCCCGTTGATGGTGATCCGTCCTTGCTCGAGCAAGGCGTCTGCAGCACGACGAGAGCAATGCCCCACCTCGCTGAGGTACTTGTTGATTCGGGTTCCTTGGGATGCGTCGTTACTCATGGTCGCCAAAGGTCGTGAATGCCACTTCGCGGTGCAATCCGCGCCGTAACTTCGAAACGTGAATCTCGCAGACAGCACCAGCTCCCCCTTTCACCTGGTCCCGCCTTCTTCCTTGGCTGGCATCAAAGGCCTGGAATCACTCAAACGCGAGGCACGTGCTTTCTTGGACTTGATGGCCGAGGATTCTGTGGCAGGAGCCTGGATCCCGGACGTCACGACCCGGTGGAATGAGATTGAATTAGAAATTCAAGAAACAGGAACTTACACCCACACAAAGAGAGAGTTAATATTCGGATGTAGGGTTGCTTGGCGCAACTCGAATCGGTGCATTGGAAGGCACTTTTGGAGAACCCTCCACGTCAACGACGCCCGAGACTGCACCTCGAGTGAACAGGCCTTAGCCCACCTCAAGAGGCACGTCAACGACGCCTTCAACGAGGGCCAAATCGCCAACGTCATCACGGTGTTTCCTGCTTGGCGACCGGGCATCCCCCACCCCTGGCGAATGCTGAACCACCAACTCGTTCGTTACGCCGGATTCCAAAACGAGGACGGCAGCGTGCTGGGAGACCCTGACAGCGTGGAGTTAACCAAGTACTGCCTCGAACAAGGTTGGAACCCACGGAAAAGCCCTTGGACTCCTCTTCCGTGGGTTCTGCTTGAGGACGAGAAGGCCTTGCTGCCTCACGACCCGTTCGAAACAGATGGACTTTCCCCGCACGAGGTGGCGATCGTCCACCCCGACTTTCCTCAAACCTCTGCGCTCGGGCTTCGCTGGTACGCCGTACCCATTTTGGCCGACATGGCGCTGAAGATTGGCGGAATTATTTACCCCCTCGCTCCGTTCAACGGCCACTACCTGAGCACGGAAATCGCTGCAAGAAACTTGGTGGATCCAGACCGGTACAACGCCCTTGAATCTTGGGCAAGAGCATGTGGCATTGACACCGAGAGCAAGCGAAATCTTTGGAAAGACGAAGCGTTGGTTCGCCTGAACCAAGCCTTGGTGCACAGCTTCGACAGCGCCGGGGTGACCGTGGGCGACCACCACGAATTGGGGCGTGCTTTTGAGCAATGGTGCCAGGCAGAACAAAAACAGGGGCGCGACGTGCCAGGCGACTGGTCGTGGTTGACGCCTCCGATGTCCGGGAGTTTGACCCCGCAGTACCACAGGCACTTCAACAACACGGTCGTCACCCACACGAACTTCTTCTACCAGGAACCGGCCGCGGTTCGGGGATTGAAGTTTGGCTCGGCCGCGAAAGACACGCAACGTTTGCTGGCGGGGGACGCTGTGGCCGAAGACCTCGTTCCTAAGAAATGTCCCTTCACCTCCCTTGGAAAACACCTTCAATCCCTTTGGAAATGAACAGCCACGAAATTGATTACACGCTCTACGGCGACGACTTGCAAGCCGTTGAAATTGAATTGGACCCGCAAGAAACCGTCGTCGCAGAAGCCGGCGCCATGAATTGGATGGAATCCGACATTGAGTTTGAGGCGCGCATGGGCGACGGCTCAGAAGCCAGCACAGGGATTCTCGGTGGCCTGATGTCCGCAGGCAAGCGCCTGCTCACGGGCGAGTCGTTGTTCATGACGCATTTCACCAACCGGGGTGTACAGAAACGTCGCGTGGCGTTTGCCTCTCCCTACCCGGGCAAAATCATGCCTGTGAATTTGAGCCAACGTGGCGGGACCTTGATGTGCCAAAAAGACGCCTTCCTCTGCGCCGCAAAAGGAACGAAAGTCTCCATCGCCTTCAACAAACGACTTGGCGCAGGCTTCTTCGGGGGCGAAGGATTCATTCTTCAGAAACTCCAAGGCGACGGCATGGCCTTTCTTCACGCCGGCGGAACCGTGGTGGAACGCCACCTGAACAACGAAACGCTGCGGGTGGACACCGGATGCATCGTGGCCTTCTCAACAGGAATCGACTACGACATCGAAGCGGCAGGCGGGCTGAAATCGATGTTCTTTGGCGGGGAAGGGTTGTTCTTGGCCACCCTGCGCGGGACGGGGACCGTGTATTTGCAGACGCTCCCGTTCAGCCGTTTGGCCGACCGCATCCTCCGCAACGCTCCTTCGGTGCAAGGCAAATCCAAAGGCGAAGGCTCCGTGCTCGGCACCCTCGGCCGCATGGTCGACGGGGACAATTTCTGACCTCGCTTCGCACGAAGCCCCGGTCATTCCGAGAAGACCACGGTCTTGTTCCCGTGAATGAACACGCGGTCTTCGAGGTGCAAGCGCAGCCCGCGAGCGAGCGCCTCTCTCTCACACATGCGCCCCTTCCGACGAAGGTCCAAGGGGTCGTCCATGTGAGAAACACGAATGACTTCTTGTTCGACGATGGGTCCCTCGTCCAAGTCTGCCGTCACATAATGGCATGTGGCGCCGATGAGTTTAACTCCACGCTTGTAGGCCTGGTCGTAGGGACGCGCACCGACAAAACTGGGCAGAAAACTGTGGTGGATGTTGATCATCCGGCCGCGGTGTTTGTCGATGAGGGCCTGTGGAACGATTTGCATGAACCGAGCGAGCACGGTCAATTCGACGTGGTGCTTGTCGAGCAAGGATTCGATCTCGGTGAATGCTCGGGACTTCGATTGAGAAGTGAAATCGACGTGGTGAAACGGCACACCGTACCATCCCGCGTATTCTCCCATTTCAGGGTGATTCGCGATTACGCACACGATGTCGCAATGCAGCTCCGCGCTTCGCCAACGTTGCAGCACGTCTACGAGGCAGTGAGGCGCCTTGGTGGCCAGCAAGGCCACCTTGGGCCTGCGTGAAGCCGAGGTCACACGCATGGCCAAGGACAATTCGCTCGTCAATTCAGACAACCCATCCTGCAGGTAAGGCACACTCCATTGTTCGAGGTCTTCGAATCTCGCATCCGGGGCAACCTCGTAGCGCATGAAAAAATGCCCCGAGTCGGCGTCGGAATGTTGATGTGCATCCAAAATCGTCGCGCCCAATTCGGCAAGCCGAGTGCTGACTCGCGACACCACGCCACGACGGTCGGGGCAATCGAGCACAATGCGGCAAAGCCCGTCTCTCCTCTCCTTCATGCCACGGAATGTACAAATCACATCATTACATTTTGTCTACTTTTGCCGCCACAACTACCTGTTGACATGAAAAAAGTAACCTACTTGCTCGGCCTCGTGGCCGCAGCTGCAGCCTTCACCGGTTGCGAAGAGCCGCTCGCATGCGACGAGGGCAACAAAGCCACCCTGACGGTTTACAACTACACGGCGTGCACGCCTGACATCGTTGTGGACGGCGAGGTGATCGAGGAAGACTTGGGCGCAACCTTCATCGAAGGCGTGCCCGGCGACTCTGTCGTGATCGAACTCGACGAGGGGTCTTACCTCATCAAAGCCGACTTGCCGCTCATCACGCTTTGCACAGAGCGCGACACGACCATCGAGACGATGTGCGGAGGCAACTACACTTGGAATTTCCAGTGATTCCTCCTTGTCACTAAAATAAAAGGCGCCCGAGGGCGCCTTTTTTCATGTCCGAACTTGGGGCGATCAATGCCCCAAAAGTTGAAGTTTCGCGCTCCGCACCGTGCCAGTGGAGGTACTGAGTTGGTAGATGTAGGTGCCCGCCGGAAGGCCCGAAACGTTATAAGCCTCGAGGTGCCTGCCACTCTGCATCGATTGTCCGTCGATCCACGTCCTCACATCGCGTCCGTGGAGGTCGTGCAGGGTCAAGCTAACCTCGGCAGGCTGCCGGAGGTGGAACCCCACCTTGACCTGTTCCGTAGTCGCCGGGTTGGGCCAAGCCGGGAACAAGTTGTCGTGCTGGTAGACGACCATGGTGTTTTCATCGGTGCTTGACAACGTGAGGTCCTCGTCCCCCTCTTCGTACGGCACACCTTGCAAGAACATCACAAACATCTCGTCCGTGGTGAAGTCGCCCCAGGTCATGTTTTGGGGTGGGTCGCTTGGATTGAACGGATTATCGCTGGTGTTGTCGTAAGTGCAGAACGCCTCGAGTACATACCCCGCCGGGATTTTCAGGAGCTGAGGGAACGTGAATACCCCTTGCCAATTGAAATCCCATTCGGGAATGGAGATGAGTGGGATTGTGTCTTGTGCGTCCGGTGAGCGAGCAAAAACCTCCCAAGACTGGCCCAACAAGTGACAATGAGGCGTCACGGAGATGAGGCTGAAGTCGTCCCCGACCACCACCTCGGCGTGGAACGTACTGACTTGGTTTGCCGGGATGAAAAAGGGGCTGTCGAGGTACTGGGGCCCCATGATGAAGGTCTCGACCTCACGCTGGATGGGCGCTTCTGCGAAAAACAGGTTGATCTCGGTTTGGTCTACTTCGTCGACGGGAGAAGGGCCGTAGTGCATTTGCAGCAAAAGGTGGCTCCCCGGCTGAGCCACGTGACCCAACGTGGGAGGAAATTCCAGGGGTGGCGTGCCAGGAACCCACCCCCCAAACAAGAACTGATCGACGTCCACCCCGTAGTCACCGAAGCTCTCGTACCCTGGGTTGGGGTCTGCGGCGTCCATCGCCAGCGCTTGGGCAATCACCGAGGGGTTGTCCGTGTACCCGATGAGCGCGTGGTGGTCGACAGCGTTGTTTCCAGGACGCACTTCCACAGCCGCGATTTCGGTCGGTTCCGTGAAGCCCGTGGGGATGACAAACACTTGGTATTGGTCCACCATGTTGCCCTGATGCGTGAAAGGCTCGGGCATGCTCAGGACGAGGTCGGGCTCGCCGATTTGGCTTCCCTCGGGGAAGTTGGGAAGCCCGGGGTTGTCGGCCGGGTTCCCTTCCGGCATTCCGTCAGCCACCCACGCGCTGATGAGGGCCTTTTGGTCGTCGGTCAGGAACCGTTCGCCACGAAGGGTGCTGTAGTTGTGGTCGGGCGTCCAAGGCGGCATGTAGTTGGTGGCCGTGACGTACTCGATAAACTCGCCATACGCCGCCACTTCGGCGTAGGTCGTGAACGGCATGGGGCCGATTTCACCTGCGCGGTGGCACTCCGTGCACTGGGCGTATATGATGGGAGCGATGTCCGCGTGGAAGGTGTATTGGGCTGAAAAGGCCGAGGTACAAAGCAATCCGCCCAGAACAGCGCTTATGTGTGATAGAGAATGCATGGGTTCAAGGTAGGCCTGAAGAAAAAGCCCGTCAACTTTTTATGGCCTCCTGTGGTTCTTTCAAAAATCAAGCTTGTGAAATTTTCATCCACTTCCTCCCTGGCTTTGACTGCAGTGCTCTTTGTCCCTGCGGCCGCGTTGGGCCAAATCACCTACGGTCTCCAACAAAACGTCATTCCCTGGCAAGAGGGGCTTTACCTCGCCGGGTACGACGTCCTGAGCGACACCTGGGTCTGGGCCGA
>Ga0181568_10000123_pt1 | contig 60878 bp, 46 predicted proteins | sample 101ome_20_FD_133758 | JGI IMG/M metagenome (GOLD analysis project Ga0181568, IMG submission 133758) | Coastal salt marsh microbial communities from the Groves Creek Marsh, Skidaway Island, Georgia - 101404AT metaG (megahit assembly) | ecosystem: Environmental > Aquatic > Marine > Intertidal...
ATTAGCCATTGATTCAATCGTTATTCTAACGAATCAAAGGGTCAATGCACAAACCCACTGATTCGTTTTGACCCAATCAGAGGACTTGCAGTGGGTCGAATCACTCGCTACCCACTGCCTAGGGAAACACCACACCAGGTCCATCGTCAACCCACTGCTTCTCTTTCTTCATGCAGCGCTTGAACGCCTCCGACTCGAGGTGCTCGCCCAGCCAAGCATGAACGTGGGCCCAAGGCTGAACGTCGAACCAGTCCCGGTCGTGGTTGGCGAACTGACGCACGAACGGAAAAAGTGCATCGTTGAGTTGGGCCGCAAAGTCCGGGCCCTCACCCAATCGAGCATCAAGGTCGTCGAGGTAGGTCGAGGCGAGGGTGCGATGCTCCACTTCGTCCACATTCTCGTAGCGGTTCGGGTACTTGTAGCGGTCCAAATGGAACTTGAATTCATCATCGTTGCGTGCCACCCAGTACGCTTCCTCTTCGCTGAGTTCCCACTCAAGCACGTGCTGCATAATCTCAAGGCTCTCTTCAATGACGTTCCCGTCAGGCAACAAGAGCACGGGCACCGTGCCCTTTGGTGAAATTTCCATCATATGATCGGGCCTGTCTCGCAACACAACCTCTCGAAGTTCAACCTCGTAGCCTTCCCGAACGATGGACATCCGCGCCCGCATGGCGTAGGGGCACCGTCGGAAGGAATACAGAATGGGCAGCGACATGGTGATCCCTCAAAGGCGAGCATACGTCACTTGAGCAATCGCCACCACCTTCCCGTTGGTGTCCTTCACTTCTGCCTCCGACACACACAACGTGCGTCCAGCCTTGATGACTCGCCCCACACACGTCACATCGGTGTTGCAGGGCCGCAAAAATCGGATGTTGAAATCGGTGGTGGCGACATTTTGGTCGGCTCCGATGGTGGTGAGAATAGCAAAGCAGGTGATTGAATCGGCGATGACGCCGAGCATCCCACCGTGAAACGTTTCGTAGATGCCGTCCCATTCCTTCTTGCGCTTGACCTTCGCTTCGCACTCACCCTCATCAAGTCGCAAGACTTCCAGCTCGAGAGTGTGCATCATCGGGACAGCATGGATGCGTTCCATCATGGCCTCGACGTGTTCGTTGGAGAGCGTTGAAGTCTCCACCACAAACGGCACCTCCTTGTACGACTCACTCGGGTGGTGTCGGTGGAGCATATCCCCCGTCAACCGCCTCTTGCACGAGGGACATATCCGCATCCACCATCATCTGAACAAGTTCCTCAAACGAGGTGCTGGGCACCCAACCGAGTTCCTTTTCCGCGAGGGCTGGGTCGCCAATGAGCAAATCAACTTCAGCGGGCCGGAAGAACTTGGGATTGGTTCGCACGCGGACAACGCTGTTTTGGTCGGTGGCGATGGTGTCCACACCCTCGCCCGACCAGGCCAGGTCCATGCCAACATGTGAAAACGCCAGCGTGATCATGTCGCGCACGCTGTGCGTACGCCCGGTCGCCACAACGTAGTCGCCGGGCTTGTCCTGTTGGAGCATGCGCCACTGCATCTCGACGTAATCGCCGGCGAAGCCCCAGTCTCGCTTGGCATCGACGTTGCCAATCCACAGGCATTCATCAAAGCCATGAGCGATTCGAGCAGCCGTCATGGTGACTTTGCGTGTCACGAATTCAAGGCCTCGGCGTGGGCTCTCGTGGTTGAAGAGGATGCCCGTACAGGCGAACATGTCGTAGGATTCTCGGTAGTTCCTCGTGATTTCAAAAGCGAACACTTTCGCACAACCGTAGGGAGAACGAGGGTGGAACGGTGTCAATTCCGTTTGGGGGACATCGCGCACTTTGCCGTACTGCTCGGAAGAGCCAGCCTGATAGAAGCGGCAGTGTGGAGCATGCTTACGAATGGCTTCAAGGCAGCGAAGCGCGCCAAGACCGGTGATGTCGGCGGTCATCATGGGTGAGCGCCACGATTCAGGAACAAAGGACATGGCCCCGAGGTTGTAAAACTCATCCGGTTGCGTTTGGTTGACGGCGTTGTCAATGGAGTTCTGGTCGGCCAAATCCCCGTTGAGCAGGTGGAAATTGTCGTTGCCCATCAGGTGGTTGATGAGGCTGCGCCCTGAGGTGGGCTGGGACACGCGACGAACCAATCCGTACACCCTGTAGCCCTTCTCGAGAAGCAATTCGGCAAGGTAGGAACCGTCTTGCCCCGTGATGCCCGTGATCATGGCGGTCTTGCTGCCCATGTTGGATGGCAGATGGTTTCCCTTTTCAAACGGTCGCCTCAACGATGGCCTTCAATGGAGGACCAAAATGGCCGCTTAAATTTTCAAAACGTCCTGACCAGCGATTTTCCATGATACCTGAGACGAGAGCACGCCCTCGTCTTCTTGTCGTGAGCTGTTCTTTTGCCAACATGAGCGGCAGCCGATGCGGGGACTCGGGCCTCTTGGGCCAACGCAGGTTGAAAACGGGTTGCGAGCAACCATCGTCCGGAGAGGCAACTTGGGCGATCGGGTGCATCACGGCTCGGTTCTAGAACGACGAACCGGTGTGTGAGGCCTACCTTTTTGTTTTCTTTAAGTACAGTTGAGCCTCTATACTACCATGAATGAAGAGCGTAGCCCTCGTAATTTGCTTTTGGTCGGTGCTGGAGGCATTGGCACCCAACTGATTGAACTCTTGGTACCTGCCTTGCGCAGGGTCAACCTTCAAGGCAGCATCACCTTGATGGATGCCGATATCGTCGAAGCCACCAATTTGGGTCATCAACGCTACACTGAAGATGACATTGGTTCGGCCAAGGTCAGCGCTATCGCCAAGCGATTGGACGACGAAAACTCATCCTTGCGTGTCAAGGCCACCGTCGAAAATCTACGAACCGCCGAGCAGCTTGATGGTTACGATTTCGTGGTGGTCTGCGTCGACCGCCCAGAGCCACGTCGCCTCGTGCACCAACTCAACATTCCTTGGCTGGACTTGAGATGCAGCGGCGACGGCCATGTGGCCTTGTCCTCCGAATCCCTTCCTGCCCTGCTTGAGCGGATGACTCCCCATCACGAGCCCAAGAGTTGCCAAGTTGAGGGGGCTTTGGATGCAGGCAACATCGAGTTCGGGTTCGCCGTTGCTGCCGCTTTTGGTAGCCAGTGGGCCGTTCAGCAATGGCGAGGCCATCCCGCCCCCGTTCAATCTATGGGCAGCCTAACCTACGGCTCCTTTGCCTTCCCGGAGGTGAGCGCATGATCGGGTTGCCGGATGCCGCAAACCTCACCTTGAGCGATGAGACTTGGGAACGTGCTTGTCTCGCTGCTGAGGAAAGGCGAGTTGACGATGGCGATTTGCTCGAGGCCCAGCGCCTTCTCTCCGAGGCAGGTCGATGGGACGGTGTCTACATTCTTTCCGTCATGGCCGGTCTTGAAACCTCGGTGCTCATCGATGCAGAAGACAAGATTTTCATCGATTGGGGTACGGCTGGCCAAGTTACCTTGCAACCGCCTGTGGGTGGACGAAGTCCATTCAAACTCTGGGTTCACACCCATCCACGGTTTGCTTCGTATTGGAGCAGCACCGACAAAAACAGCCTCTCTCTTGGCACCCTCATTCTCGAATCTGCCATGGTTTTGGGGCAACCCGGTCCAAAACACAGCAGCAATCGTTCGCTGATCGAGGTCAATGAAAGCACCTTCATCGGCGAGGATGGACCACTCAACCAGTGGTCCGAAGAAGCTCCCGTACCTTGGAGTGAATGGTACGCCAACAACAACATCAGAATGGAGGAGAAGGAATGACAGCACGAAGCCCAAAAGACGACGAAGAACACATCAAGGCCCTGATGGCCATCATGAACGGACGCGGAAAGAGCATCGCCGAGGTCATTGAGCAACTCTCTGGGGACGTGCCCACAGAGGAAATGGTCGAGGCGGTCACCAACCGATTGAAAATGGCTCAAGAAAGCGGCGAAGCGGTTGATATCGCTGAAATCGTATCGTCCATGAACGACATGGCCGCCGAGTGGGCCTGATCACTGATTCTCGTAAGTCGGGCGACGATTCTCAATCAACGCAGAGAGCCCCTCAAGCGCATCTTTGGTCGCAAAGATGGTGTGAAGGCCATCCAATTCCAATTGCAACCCGTCGTCGAGGTTGGTCGTTGCCGTGGCATCGATTAAATCGCTCGCCATCCGCAGTCCGATTGGAGCGGTGAAAGAGAGGCTCTTGATTTGCCTCGCAACGCCTTTTTCTTCGGGATTGAACCCTTCGGGACAGCCGCCTTCCATGAGCACGCCCATGTTGGCATCGTCAAAGAACGATGCAGCGAACTGAGCCACGGGCGACGCAGGATTCGCTGGTTCGCCCGGATATTTGTTCGCAGGTTTTCCAGCACGAGCCAGGTCCTGAATACAAGCCTCAACGCCCGCAACATCGACCATGTGCGTGACCAAACCAAGGTCAGCCGCCGTCTGTGCATCCATGAAATTACCAGCAAGTACAGCCCATCGGGCGATTGGAATGCCGCAAATTCGAGCAGGACGCTGCGAACCTCCCAATCCCGGATAAATACCAATCGAGGTCTCAGGGAACCTGAATTGGGTCCGCCGTGTACCGATGCGGTAATCGCAAGACAAGGCGAGTTCAAGACCACCGCCCAAAGCCAATCCGGTCGTGAGGGCAACCGTCGTCTTTGATGACGTTTCCAGCATGTTGAGCAACGCATGGCCTTCTGCGGTAAAGTCGTAGATATCGGGGATGGCGTCAGCGCGGATTTTGTCGACGAAGAACTTGACATCAGCGCCAGCGACAAAGGCCTTTCCTGCCCCATCAATCACGATGGTGTGGACCTCAGCGTTGGCTTTTGCCTCTGCCACGGCAGCCGTCAATTGTTGAACGACCGTGACGTTCAGTGCGTTCATGGCCTCAGGACGGTTGATGGTGATGGTGGCAACGCCGCCTTCTACGGTTGAATCAACGTAGGAAAAGTCCCAATCTTGGCTGCCCTGTTTGCTGAAAAACGAGGGAACCGACCAGCCCTCTCCGGCCAGTTCGCCGTAAGATGTCGCCATACGGCAGGCCTCACCAACACCGATTCGGTTCATCATTTCGAAGGGACCGCGCGCCCACCGAAGCCCCACCTTGGCACCACGGTCGACGTCTTCCATCGAGCACACGTCCTCTTCCACAATTTGCGCTGCCACACCGAACACGACGCCCAACAAACGTTCGGATACGGTCGTGTATTGCGTCTCTGAATACGCATCTTCCCCGCCAACGTCCCATTGTTCGTTGGCCTCCACGAGGGCTCGCAAGTTTGCCGCCCCCGTGTAGCGAGGCGTGTTGAGTTGTTCCGCAAGATAATCGGTTGAATGCAAAGCGATCGGAGGGCCAGTGAGGTTCATCAAACCAAATGGGCCGAGACCGATGCGGAAGGCCTTGCATGCAATGGCATCAATTTGAGCGGCGTTGGCAACACCCTCCTCAAGCAACAGGCAGGCCTCGTTCAACCACGGAACAAAGAAGCGATTCACAACGAATCCAGGACGGTCAGCGCAAACGATGACCACCTTGCCAAGCATTTTGCAATATTGGACAACCTTGTCGATGGTCTCTTTGCTGGAGGCCTCCGCTGGAATCACCTCAACCAGGCGGTTTTTGGCTGGATGATAGAAGAAATGCAAACCAACAAATCGGTCAGGGCGACCGGTCGCTTCTGCCAGTGCGTTGACCGAGAGCGATGATGTGTTGGAGGCAAGAATCGTGTTTGGTCCACAGGCTGCGTCCAAGGTGGTGAAGACCGCCGTCTTGACATCAAAATCCTCGAACACCGCTTCAATCACCAAATCCGTGTCTTCTGCGGTGTTTTCTACCCCCACCACGCCGCTGATGCGTCCTTGAATGGACGCCACTTGAGCAGCAGAAAAGATACGGCGTTCAACGGCTTCTTCGAGGAAATTGGCGATGATGGATTGACCACGGTCAACCCATTGCAGTTCCCGGTCGACCATCTGAACGTCGAATTCTTCCTGTGCACTTTTCTGAGCGATACCGGAGCCCATGTTTCCGGCTCCGACCACGGCCACGCGCTGAATGGGTTGGGTCATGAAACGGCGGAATCAAACGCCGCTCATGAAGGATTTGGAGCCTCAGGATGAGGCGATGGTCTGCCATGCTTCGGCCATATCGGCGTGGAATCGCTCCGGTGCGAGGAACGCAACGTGCGCCATCAAGGCGGCGTCCGCTTTCCTCGGGGCGCCGCCACGCGCCAGCCATGTGCTGTGAACGGCGGTGATGGCTTCTCTCCATGCCTCCATGTCTTCGGCAGGCAAACACGCACCCTTCGGCATCAATTCGTTGTGTGCTGGACGGTCCGAAGCCAAAACGGGTTGCCCCGCTGCCATGGATTCAACCGGCGGATAACCAAACCCTTCTGCACCCGAAGGAAACAGCAAGGCTTCAGCATGCCAGCGGTGGAGGTTGAGCACCTCGTCGCTGATGTTTGAGCCCACATGGTTCCAATGGACACCGTGTTGGTTCGCCAACGTCGTAGCCGAGGGGCCGCCCACCGGGCAAGCATCGCCTCCGATGTGATGCACCATAACTGAGGAAGCCACCTCTTCGGGAAGACCACTCAAGACCTCCATCAAAAACGAAAGACGCTTGCGAGGATCGTGGCTACCGACCACCAAGAGGTGGCAGAAACCATCGGTCAACGAGGCTGGCTTCGGCGGTAACTCGCTCGGTGGCGCATAAGTTCGAACGTCAAGCGCATACGGAATTTGATACAGTGGTGTTGAGGGGAAATGCTCTCTGCAAAGGGCTGCCGTTGCATCGGTGTTGCAGATGAACGCGTCTGCACGACGCAATCCGTTCATCAGTTTGCGTAAATCCCGTCGACGAATCAGCGAGGGACGTTGCTCACCGACCTCGACCGATGCACCAGAAAGCGTGACAATGCTCGGAAAGAGATGGAAAAAATCGTGAACGTAAACCACCACGGGAACCGGTGACTTGTTGGGAACCAAATGGGCCTGTTCTTGGTCGCTGACGTGAACCACATCGAGGCTTCCTGCGGCGTGAAGCCGACGGATGGTTTTGCGAACCTGTCGTGGATGGCCGAACCACCGACGCAAAAGGCGCTGAATGGACGAGGGGCGTTGACCCAAGTCGTATTCCTCCACGCCGGCTGATTTCCAAGATTGGATGTGACCCGATTCAAGGGAGGTCCGTAGGTCATGAAAGGCTCCGCCCAATCCAGAAAACGGCGTGAGGACGCCGCCGCGAACGAGCAACACGCGTTTGGTGCTGTCAGGTTCTTGGGAGGTTCCCATGTACTCGGGAAGGCGGGCCTCCTCTTGAATCAATCACTCGTTGGTGCGCAAAGGGGACGGTTCCAAACCGAAGGGCAAGTTCGGTGTGGAAAAGACATCAAGTAGTGTTGGCTTCTAGGACCCCTTGAACGAACATGCCGAGCCCCGCAATGAACATCCCAAACGAAGATTTTGAAGCGGTCCAGCAAGGCATTGACCAAACGATCACCGAAGGCACCCGCATCCGTCAACGGCTCGCTCAACACTCAAATCAAGGCCCTTACAATGCCGAATGGGAGGTTGAGGCGGCTGTTGAAGCGCTCCACGTGTTCGCTTCACGCTGGACCATTGAAATCCTCGCAACCTTGTACATCACGGGCCCTCGCCGCTTTAATGAGATGAAGAACATGCTGAGTGGCATTTCCAGTCGAACCTTGTCGGACAAACTTCGGTTTCTCACCGATGAGGGTCTGGTCAACCGAGTCGTCACGGATGGCCCCCCCGTCAAGGTGAGTTACGAATTGAGTTCGCACGGCATGACCTGCGGGCGCTTGCTTTCGCCGTTGGTCGCTCATCTCAAAATCCGAGCTGGTTCCGTTCGCTCCGAATAATCAAGGCTCCAATCTCGCCTGATGAACCACGGCTCCCGTTTGCAAATCGTAAGCCGTAAGGTGCTTGGCGCCCGATTGTTGGTGGAACAAGCAGGTATCGATGCCAATGGATGCACTGCGCCCGTCTTGCAGCACCACCGAGCTCTGCCAAATTTCGCCCCACTTGGTGGGGGAATGGCCGGGAAGTGCAACGGTCGGTGTATGACCAAACACCACCGTTCGTTGAGGGTCGACGGGAACGTTCGTTTCGTGGAACGCACGTCGTATCCAAAGATATTCGTCCTCCGATTGTTCGTCCAAGGGCAAGGATGGATCGTAGCCTGCGTGCACCAGTCGCCATCGGTCAAGCGTGATGTGAAGAGGAAGCGTGTTCAACCAATCGTGGTGCTGTTTGACGGCGGCGTACATCGCCGATTCATCCAGTTGCTTTGCGTCATCCGTGTGCGCTTGTTCGTAGGAAAACACGGTTGAGGAACCGCCGTTATGCCACCACATCACCACTTCTTGGTCATGTCTTGCGAGACGTTCCTTCGTGAACTGCTGCATCATCATCACCTCATGATTGCCGAGCACGCTCACGAATTGTGGATGGTCCATCACGGTCTGAACCACCTGATAGGAACCCGGCCCTCGGTCAATGAGGTCACCAAGAAAGACCACCATGTCCTCTGCCGACAACGAAAGCTGTTCGAGCAGCCCCTGGAGGGTAAGGTGGAAACCGTGAACATCTCCTACGACCCAAACACGATGGCCATCATCAAGCGTTTTCTGGAGGCGTTGTTCCAGCGCAGTGTCCCGAAATATACGTTTTTCTTGCATGCAAAAAAGAACACCTTTGACTGTATTTAAGCAGACCATGGCGGTCTGTGTGCATCGCACAATCCAACGATGGTTTAAGGGAGGAGAAGCACAACCTCCTTTCATGCCTCTTCTTGCCCAGTGGACTCGCCAGCGCCCCTGGCTTGCGGCTGGCTTCGCCAGTGCAGCAAGCGGAGTCGTCGGCATCACCGGTGGCATCGCTACGATGGCTGGCACGGTGGGAGCCATGGCGCTGGGGCGTATCTCCACCAAAGCCACTGCAGCATACGAACACCCGCTCCGACGACGAATTCTCAGCACCCTCGAAGCACGACCCGGACTTTGTTATCGTGAACTCCAAACGGTCATGAACACGGCCAACGGCACCTTGCGTCATCATCTGGATGTCTTGCAGACGCGACAAGCCGTGACCGTTCTTCCCGTCAACGGAAGAACATGCTATTTTGCCGGAGGACCAAGCCAAGTAGAGGTCCTGAGAAGCAAGGTGGTTGGCGAAGAGCGCATGGCTCAACAATTGCCAATCGGCCTTTCTCCTGTTCAGCGGTTGATCTTGGAGAACATCGATCGCGAGGGTGTGCCCCGCTCCCAAGCCGAGTTGGCCCGAAGATTGGGCCGTACCCGTGCGACTGTCCACAGCGCTGTCAAAGTCCTCCGCCGTCGCGGCATCCTCCGCGAAGACCGCATTGAGTTGATGGCGCACATCGATTTGGAGACGTACACGCGTGCCACTCGCCCCGTGGACTACGAATACGTGGACGAGCGACGGTGAACAATCGGCAACCGGAAACGAGCAACAAAATCTGTTGCTCACACAGCAATTATTGCATAGACTTCAAAGGCTCTCGCCAACAGCAATTCTCCATGTTCTCACTCCGCTTGGTTGAACGACCCTTACCCTCGGTTGACCGCGATGTTGACGGGCTCGTGGAATGGTTGGTTGACACGCTGTGTCTGGTCCGGAAGCGGGGCGACGCCACCGCTGATTTTGGCCGGGCAGGCGTGGTTCATCGGATGCTCCGTGATTACTTGGTTGGCCAGGCGAACACGGCATGGGATGCTCAAATGCTCGCAGACGAACTGGCCCAAATGCCCGCAGCGCTTAATCACCATCTTTCCCGGCTGGTTGAAACGGGTTTGGTTGGCTTCACCAACGAGGGAAAGGGTTGGCGAAAGTACTACCTTCGTGGCGGAAGCATGAGCAATGCGGTCGCACATCTCCAACAGCACAGCACGCTGGTGCTCCAGCAACGCATGGCGCTGCTCAACCACCATTGGGGCCGAGAAGGCACGCCCTTACCCGTTGAACTGCCTCAGGACGAATCGGCACCGTTGCTGCTCGGCTTGGTGGATCATCGACCTATCGCCGAAGATGCAACAGGAAACGCGCTGTCCCACTGGATGAACGACTTTGGGTTGCTGGGTGAACGCCCAGGTCAAGAGCTGGCAGAGGATTCCATCTCCGTTCGCCTGTTCACCACCTTGTTGCAACGCGACCTCCCGTTATCGTTGGATGAAGCGGTTGAACTGCACGGTGGTCAGAAAGCCCGCATCGGTCGAATCCTGGACCGCTTCCGAGCCACCGGCATGGTGGAACGCGTACCCCGTACCGACCGGCTCAACACGGCCCTCTGGTCGGCGATGACCACACAACACCAGCGACGGGGAGAAGATTGGTTGCTGAAGAAAGGAGGGTTTCAACGGCTTCTGAACGAAGAGCAGCAAGGAACGTTGCTGAAGGCTTTGGCGAAAGCGAGTCTTTCCGTGGAACAGGTGGAAACCACCCTGCAAGGTGTTGAACCACGTGAACAGATGCTGCTGCTCAACCTGCTTGGAGGGCGCCTCCCGATGGGGTACAGGATGGCAGGAGCAACACCTGCCGTTGTCCAACGCCAAGTGCAAGACCGCCTGGACAGGGTGCTGCGAAGAATGGTGCGCGTGGCCGGTCTGCTCGACGAAGCCATGGCGGAGCAAGAAAACCAAGCCTGAGGGGGATGTTCATGTCGTCCTTCATCGGTGCAAAGCGCGGGCCGTGGAGCGGTGAAGCCAGGCCTCTCTATCTCGCACCGATGTCGGGGGTGACCGACTTGCCCTACCGATTGTTGGCCAAGGAATGCGGCGCCGATGTGACCATCACCGAGTTCACAAATTCCACGGCCCTTACGAGGGAAGCCGCCACCTCGTGGAGGCGCATGGAGACGCATGAAACTGAGGTGCCGTTTATTCCGCAAATCTTCGGAGGCGATCCCGGCGACATGGCCACGGCGGCTGAAATGTTGGCCCCTGCAGCCGACATCATCGACCTGAATTTTGGTTGCCCCGCACCAAAAGTCACCAACATCTGCGCAGGCGCAGCCCTCATGGGCGAACCGGACAGACTGGTTGACATGGTGGAATCCATCGTCAACCGAATCGATACCCCTGTCACGGCAAAAATGCGTCTGGGCACGGGCAAGGGTGCGAACAACGCAACCGAAATTTGCCAGCGACTTGAGAACGTGGGCGCTCAGCGTTTGTGCATCCACGGTCGGACCCTGCGACAACGCTACGCAGGCGTTGCAGATTGGTCAAGCATCAAAGAAGCGGTTGACGCTGTTGATGTGCCGGTGGTTGCCAACGGTGACGTGGTGGACGCTTCCTCCGCAGCAGCCTGTCTTGAACAGACCGGGGCTTCGGGGTTGATGATTGGACGGGGTGCGATTGGACGACCAAGCGTTTTTGCTGACATCAAGGTCGGCTTGGGCTGGATGTCGTTGGATGATCTGCCCTGGGTCCAGGCGAACGAGGATTGGTTTGAGATGAATGAACAAGAACAGGCCTTTGCCTCCCGCCGATGGTGTTGGGACCGCTATGTTCACCACTCGCTGGCAACGGTTGGCCTACAAGGAAAATGGATGCAACGCCACGCCATCGCCTTCACCAAAGGCTTGCCCGGCGCCAAACGAGTGAGAACGCTCATGCACGAGCAAGAGACCAACGAAGCCATGGCTGAAGCCATCAGCGGATTCTTGTCGGGAACGGGCCAACCTTCAGAAGGTTGATTCCCAGTCATCGACGTTGTTTGCCTCAGCCCATGCCTCGTCGGTGGTTTCACCACGAACCTTCAGCACTTCACGAGCAAGAAGCCAGTAAATGAGGGCAAGTGAACGGCGTCCCTTGTTGTTGGCAGGGAGGGCGATGTCGACATTGCGGAGGTGGTTGTTGGCGTCAACGATACCAACAATGGGCAGACCGGTAGCAACAGCTTCTCGCAAGGCTTGCTGGTCGTTGGCGGGGTCGGTCACGAACAAAATGTCCGGCTCAATGTAGGAACGGAGCGCTGGGTTGGTCAGCGAACCTGGAATGAAACGACCAACTGCGGAGTGGGCGCCGATGGCTTCTGCAAAGAGACGGGCGGGACGTTGCCCGTATTGGCGAGCGCTGACGACCATGATGGAAGGAGCGTCGTAAGTGTTGAGCAAGGATGCAATGGAGCGAATGCGGGCATCCGTGGTTGGAATATCCAGCAGGTACAACCCGTCCTCTCGGACACGATCGACGAAGCGGCTCATGTCAGCACTCTTCTGTTGCGTACCGATGTTCACGGCGTGCTCCTCGTAAGTTTCAGCGGAGACGAGCAATGGGGATTCTTCGGACATCTTGAACCACAGCAAGCCGCCCACAAACCCCCCATATTAAACCGCTTCGTCGCAGGTCCTCTTCTTCATTCGCCATGAAGCAGGAAGGATTCGCAAGGAAAAGGTATCAAAAACAAAACGCTGCTCGGGAAGACATGTCCGGTGATATGGAGAAGCCATCCACCGGCACTCCGCCCACCCATCCTGCAGCCTCGCAGGGCCAAGAGGGGTTTTGGATGGACGAAGAGGGGGCCGTTCTTGGCGTCAGCGCCAGCGACCTTGAGCGCTACACCTATTGTCCGATGTCGTGGTATTTGGCTGCCACGGGCCATGCGGGCAAGAGCACAGAAATTGAGGAAGGGAAGAAACGCCATCAGGCCATACACGAGTCCATCGAGGCGTTTCAACTGCACCAGTTCAAAACCCGTCGGAACTTGCTCATTTGGCAGTGGTGGTTTGGCATCATTGTGATTCTCACCATTGACACCTTGGCCTTCCAGAACATCGATTCAGTTGACTTCAACACCGCTGAATTCTCCAAGGTTCTGGCGATGGGCGCCCTCTCCTGCCTGGTCGTTGGCATCGGTGCAGTGTTCATTCCTTGGCGTTCTTGGCTCGGCGTGAGCCAGTGGTATGCGAACGACATGGGGGGAGAGGCTGAGGAAACGCTGGTCGACCCGGTGTTCGAACCCGTGAATTTCAAGGGAGGTTGGCTGGAGGGGGGTTGGATTGAAGCGGCCATGTTCATTTCAGCCATCGTGTTGTCGCTTCACGCCATTGCGCTGCGGTTTGTTGACAACAAAGAACAGGCAGCTTATGTGCTCGCAGTCACCACCATCGGCTGGATGTTGCTCGCCTCCTTACGACTGCAACGTGCATTGATCAGCAACAACGAAGTCCAAATTCTCGCCACAAAAAACAACCTCAGCATGGACACCACGGTGCAGTATTCGGATGATGAGAAAACGGCCAGTCTGCTCATCGACCCTGCATCTGGCCTCCGTGGAAGACCCGACCAAATCGTCATCATCGATTCAGAATTCATTCCAGTGGAGCAAAAGACCGGAAAAGTCCCCACCAAACCTCACGATTCACACGTCCTTCAGGTGCTCGCCTACGCTGCGCTGGTGGGGACAACCACTGGGAAAACGCCACCTTATGCCTTGCTTCGCTACGGGCCGGATGCGCTCCACCAAATCCCGTGGGACGAGTCCAACCAAGAGCGATTGTTCGGCGTCGTCAAAGAGATCCAAGAGGTGATGGCAAACGGCGGGGCCAAACGAAACCACGAGCGGGAAGGAAAGTGCAGAAACTGCTCTCGCCGGTACGCATGCGATGAACGATTGGTGTGATCTCAGAAACAATCCTCAACCAACGGGTATTGAACGCACATGTTCGTCGCTGTTACGATGATGAGGAAGTTATCGGTGGTGGATGGTGTGAGGGTTGTTTGCCCGCCACCTCTGGCTTGAACCTCAAGCACCCATTCCCCTTGAGCGAAGGACGGGTTGGGTTGGAGGCGGACTTCAAGCGGGTTGGCATTTTCACTCACGTCTTGTTCCCACTGAATGTTTCCTGCACTATCCGTGAGGGTTGCCCTTACGTAATGCGATTCGTTGTCCAAGAAATTGCTAACCAAGAAATCCTGAATGACCTGGGGTGGTGCCTCTGACAACTCAAACGTGACCTTGAAGTAAATGTCAATTTCAGTGGTGTCCTCGTTGACGATGAAGGTTGAACGGTTGACGTATTCCGAAAGGTAATCCGTCGGCTCGGTGAACGTGTGAGAGACGGTGATTTTCTTTTGATCGAGACTGTCGTAAGCAGGGTCTCGCAGCGACTCAATGGATTCGCGCGCTGCAATCAATCCCATGCAGCCTGAGGTGGAAGCCATCAAGACCGCCATGAACAACACCGCACCAAGTCCGGGTCGCCGCATGAATTGACCACCACCATGTGACCTATGAAGGCCTCGCCGATGTGTTGCCGTTCATTTCAAGTCGCTTTCCCTCATGGACCAACTGCCTGAATGAAGCGAACACGAGGCCGAGCCCCGGCGATGACGACCCCTATGAACGCTGACAGGCACTCAACCAAACCGCGCACCGCAAGTACCGCATTCCGTGGCGTCAATTGGCAAATCTGCACCGCAAGCGCCACACTCGTCCGTTTGCACTGCGGGCTGCTCTTCGGCCTTTTGGCGTGAAGGTCGGCGACGGGCAGGCTTCTTCTTGCTCGCTTCTTTCTTGAGTTCAGCATCCGATTTCATCGAAGCAGACAGCGGGACCTCATCGTCCTCGAAACTGAAGTTGGCCGTGGCCTCGTTGACCTCGTTACCCGCAAGAGAGGAATCGGTCAAGCTCATGCCGACCTTCACCTTTTCACCCGGAAGAACGCCTTCTTCCCCGGTGATTTCGAAGAGTTGTTCACGGATGTCAGCATCCGAAGCACTCAACTCGCCGGTATCCTCGCCGAGCGATTTCAAGTCGCCCTTTTCGGACAGGAAGGCTTCGATGTCGTGGTCAATGGATTCGTCCTTGGTCGAACGGAGCGTGGTGGTGACTTGGGACTTGTAAGCCTCAATTTCTTCCTCCGTCATCTCATCCATGGCAAGTTCGTCTGCATAGCGGCGATCGTATGCGGCCTCAACTTCCGCTTCAGCAGCCTCAATGTTGGTGTCCCATTCTTCTTCGAGGTGCTCTTCATCGAAGCCGAATTCCTTCACAGCGTCAGCAAAGTTTTGCGTACCCGTAACGATTTTGTCCTCGTCTTCCTCCGGTAGAGCCACCGTTTCCTTTTCCACCGTCTTACGCTCACGGCGTTCTCGTCGCTCGAAGAAGGAGGACACGTCTTGGAACGCACCGCAATAAGCACAGTTCTCGATGAGGTCAGGAATGGACTCCCCACACTCATGGCAATCGTGGAATTGTCCACGGGCTTTCTTGAGGTTGAAGACACAATGCGGACAACGGTCCTCTGTTCCCTCCAGTTCCCCATCGCATGCGGGACAATATTCGTAGATGTCACGCTCGACCTCTTCTTCACGTTCCCTGGTGAGCAACACAGCAGCGACCAAGACGCCGATGAGAACCAACGCACCAAAGCCAAACAGGCCCATGGTCCCCAAACCGGATGAGGCACCGTCGCCTCCGTTGGTGTTGGTCGTTGCCAGCGTGGCAAAAGAGCGAGAGAAGGCAGAACTGATGGAGGCATCCTCCGGAATCATCCGAAGGGTGGTGGTGGCAGCGGTTGCGGTGAAGGTACAGGTCAGCGAAGCACGGTCGCCACGCGTTTCAATGTTCACGGCCATCGTATCGAGGACGGTGTTGGAACTGTCCTGACAGGTGTAATTTGCCTGTCCCGTCTCTTGGCTTGTCAACCCGATGGTAAGGGTGTAGGCATCGCCGTCACGAAGCGGCATGGTGGCAGGTTCGCCTTCAAAGTCCACCACTTCGAGGGAAGCGTAATCCCAATCGAGTTTGAGCTTTGACTCGACCAAAACGCTCCCACTGGCAAATGAATTCTGCTTGTTCGCATCCCAACTCCCCTGAGCGGCGACCCACTGGCCGTCAAACACCGCCGTATGTGCGCCCATGGCGGTTGACAATACCACGGTCCAGGTGAACGCTTCACCTGCATCAAGAAGAATCGGTGGTGACTGGCCATCCAACCCATCGAAGGTGTACTGAATGAACCCCGAGACGGCGATATCACCCGTGTTTTCCATGGTCACGCGCCATTCCACATCCTCTCCAGACTGGACGGATGGAACCGTTGGAAGGGCGTTTGCATCCACGTAGACGTCAGGAATTGGGAAGATGGTCAAGATACCTGAAGCCATGTCGTTGGTGGTGTCCTCCTGCTCAAACCCTGCCTCGTTGAAGGGGTTGATTTTGGCGACGATTACGTGATCACCATCAGGAAGCGAGGTCAACGTCGATGAATTCAGAACCACACTGAACACCGTTTCACTGTAGCCAACACCGACAAGGCTGACGGTGATTGGCGGGCTGGTGATGAGACCTCCCGATGGATTGTCAATTTGAACCCACAGTGGAATGTCGGCAGGTCCTGTGCCGTTGGTTCGAACCAGAACACCCTCAACGGTCCACGGGCCCTGCAAATTTCCTTGAGCGGTGGTCACGGTCAAACCGTCTTTGAACGAGAGGTCCATTCGAGTGCTCACCACCAAATCCTCGCCCGTTTTCTTGTTCATCTCCGAGGCTTCTTCAATGACGTTTTGTGCATCTGGCGTCACGTGAACGGTATGTGTTCCGCTGCTTGGAGCGACGATGGTGGTGTTGACCCATGTGGATGCGCCTGCGTCAATGGCTGGCGTATCCAGCAACACATCGGATTGACCGGGTACCTGAAGCAAAAGTTTGGATTCGGTTGCATTTACGGTTCCCGAATTCAACACCTTGGTCGACACGGAGACCGTGTCGCCCGAGAAGACCGTTGAACCGTCACCGACCGTGAGCGTGTCCACGCGCAGGTTGGCAAGACCCTGAACTTCAAACGACTTCTTGAATCGTGCGCCGATGGTATCGCCGTTGGCAAACCATTCCACCCAGACTTCATTCGTACCTTCGGTCAAGCCCGACCATGTGGCGGTGACGGTCACGAAATCGTTGCCGGGAATGTTGACCTGATCCAAGAGCAGGCGATTGGAAGTTGTTGAAGAAATGCTGTCCTTGTAGAAGGCCACCTCGACATTGAACGCATCGGCACTTTGGGTATTGAACAACATCACGGAGATATCCACGGAGCCACCCATCACCGGCTCGGCAGGCGTGAAGGACATCTGGTCTACCGTGGCTTCAACACCACCGCTCTCCGCCGCGCTTACGCTCAACGGCAACAAACTGACGAGCAACACGAAGAGGATGGCTGCGACCTTGCCCTTAGGCTCCATGAGGCATGTTGAGCATGCAAAGCACTTGAACCCATCTCCACATGGCCACCTCAAAGGCCTTTGCTGAGCGGTTGAATGCCGCGTCGTTCCGCAGTTGAATCGGAATGAACGCAAGCGCCGTGAGACAAGGGGAGAGTTGAAGGCTCACCGTAGGTGTGGGAGCCACATGGGCCGAGGTGCAGTTGCGTTTTGGCTCGTAGGTTTGCTCTTCCTCTCCTTGCTGCCCCTTTCTCATCCCGAACTCGATGGAGGATCCGTTCTTTCTGAAGAGCCTAACGTGGCTCGCTCAGGCGCTTCCAACCTCACCATCGCCTTTAGCAACGGCCCTACCCAAAACGACGTGGTCAAGGGGACGAAGGCCCTTACCTTCAGCATCGGAGGCACCGGAACCTTGGCTTCGCTCCTGATTGAACTTTCATCAGATGAATCCTCGTGGTCATCCGTCGTCAACCTCTCCTCCTCACCGTGGATTTACCCCTTTGACACCACCAAGGTCAGCAACGACACCTACAAACTGCGGGCCTCGGGATGGGACAGCGATACCAACAGCTTCGCCATCACCACCACGGATTGGTTCGACATTGCCAATCAAGTGCCCGTCATCACCACGTTCACGGTGCTCAATGCCGACGCTGGTTCAGGCACCAGTCTTTCCGACCGAGCGTGGTTCAACATCGGCCCTCAAGAATCACTCTCGTTCCGATGGGGGGCAAGCGATGATGACCTCAAAGAGGCGACACTGGCGAATGTACCCGGGCCGGGCGCACCTGCCACCGACGGACCTTCCAACCTCGCCTACGGCTGGGACTGGGCCAGCGGGAACATGGCTGAAGGGACGTGGTCGCCCCGCCTGACCGTACACGACCATTCCGGATTGACAGCCACGTCAACGATGTTCATCGGCATTGACCGGACCGGACCGAGCATCGGAACCGTGACCGTAGGAGACGGTTCGGCTTGGCAACAATCGGGTGAAGTGACGGTCAGTGGATTGACCAGCACCGCTACGGACGGCCAAGGATCAGGCGTTGCCTCGGTCCAATATGCGCTCGGTAGCGACGGATGGACAAGCACCACCAACGATAGCATCGGTCTGAGCCTTGAAGAAGGCGTTCACACACTCACACTCCGAGCCATTGACCGTGTCGGTAACACCGGTGCGAACAGCACGGTCTTGGTGCGGGTGGACCAAACAGCGCCCATTGGGTTGTCGTGGGTCGTCGATGAACTGACGACCAGTCGAATTGGCGCCGCCAACATCACCTTCATGGCAGAGGACGATGATTCAGGTATCGACAACACCTCGTCCTACCTCCAGTACGGGTTTGATTCAAACGGCGTCGGCGAAACGCCGGACCTCTCTGGTCGATGGCTGACGATGGGGGTCAACGGGTTGTCGGGACAAGTTGGATTGTCAAGTTGGGCGACCAAATCCAGGCAACACCTCATGCTGCGGGCGGTTCTTGTGGACGAGGCTGGCAACAGTTTCACCACCCAAGCATCCTCCTACCAAATTCTGCCTGGCTTGGACCTCTTCTGGAACATCAGCGAGACCAACCTCGACCGCATCATCGTTCGACCGGGCGAACAAACCGGGAACATCACCGTCACGAGCGTGCTTGAATCCAATCAGGATTACGGTGGAAGCGTGATCGTTCGCCTTGAAACCGCTCCAGCAGACCGCACCTCAAGCGTGGACTGGACCGTGATGGAAACGCGCAACCTGCCCGCTGGAACCCTCTCGAACAGCAGCGAAACCATCGTCTGGCAGTACACTGTCCCCCGGGCAGGTCAGTTCGACCTCCGTTTGGTCATCGATTTCGCCAACGTTATTGACGAATATGACGAAGGAAACAACAACAACTACCTCGTTGTAACCGGGGCCTCGCTCGACGATCCCGGCTTGGTTCCCTCCTTTGCCCCCTCACTGCTGATGGTCCTCCTCGTTGGGTTCGCACTTTCCCTACTCCAACGGAAGACAAGGGATTGAAAAGCATCGGGCCTCACGGCCGTTCATGCGCCAGTCGCTTTCTCGTGTACCAAAAGACCGTATCGCGGTCATCATCGGTGCCAAGGGGGCGACCAGCAAAGCGATTCGCAACGCAGCAGGTTGCGAGAAGTTCATCATTGATTCCAACACGGGCGAAATCGAAGTTGAATGGGGTGAGCCCGGGACGTACGACCCGGTGAAGGCGATGAAACTCCCTGACGTGGTCAAGGCCATCGGAAGGGGCATGGCACCCGAAGCAGCGGTTCGACTGTTGGACGATGACCACTTTTTCGAGCTTGTTGATTTGCGAGACTACGTTGGGAAGCGTTCGAACCAGCAACGACGCGTGCGAGCACGCATCATCGGTCGCCAAGGCAAGATTCGCAAACTCATCGAAAACCTCACCCAGACCCAAATCAGCATTTACAATTCAACCGTTGTGCTGGTCGGCGAAGAAAGCGGCCTGTACGCCGCTCGCCAAGCCATCGAAATGCTGGCAGGTGGCTCGGAACATGGCACTGTCATCGGCTTCTTGGAGCGCGACCGAAAACAAGCACGCCTCAACGCACGTTCACTCGACACCTACGAAGAACGAGAAGATGCCCGCCCCGACATTGCGGGCTTTGAGGGCTTGGTTCCTGGTCTGGCTGAATTTTCTCAACGCCGTGAACGACGGATGAAAGCCGCGCAAGTTGACCCCGAAGACGAGGAAGCCGTCGCTGAGATGATGGAATTGGCTGACGACGAAGGCATCGTTTGGGAAGAAGAGTGATCACTCGTCTTCCTCTTCTTGTTTTTTGACATTGGACACGTCCATGTTGAGCACTTCATACATGGTTTCTGCAAGCGTGACATCCAATCCCTGCTTTTCTCCCCACTCCACGAGTCGGGTCACATCGCGAACCAAAAATTCTTGCGCTTTTGGATGGCTCTCAACCACGGCTTGACCAACGTCGATCACACAGGCCCGCCCATCGTGCCAGAGGATGTTGTACGGAGAAAAGTCGCCGTGCACCAATTCGGCATGCTGCCAAGCAACTGCAAGGAAGTGAAGCAGGTCGTCAAACACCGCCTTCGGATCATCCACCTGCACCTCTCTTAATTTTGGAGAGGGCGATGCTTCGGTGCCGAGGTATTCCATCACGAGGACATTTTTGTGAATGCCAAGCGCCTTTGGAACGTTCAATCCCCAGCGAGACATCCGCTTCATGTTGCGATATTCTTTGCGGACCCAGACCTCAACCAAATCACGATGCTTTCGACGCAGCCCTGTGAATCTCGGATCGCCTTCGATGTACTCGATGAGGTTCTTGAACACCGCATTGGAGGTGTGAAAAATCTTCACTGCGACCGGCTGACCGCTGATGTCGGTACCGTGAAAGACGTGAGCTTCCTTGCCTCGAGCGACAGGAAAATCCAGTGTTTCAATTACGCCTGATTTCATCAATTTGTACAACGCCATCAAGGTCAATCGGTCAAACACCTGATCGAAGACACGCCGGTCAACCCAATCATAACTACCCGTCCCCATTGCTCCTTGGATTTTAGCCTCGATATCACGGAACATGTTGTTGAAGCGTTTCTCTTTCATCCACTCAAATTTACCCGCTTTGTCGCCCAGGTTTCGGAGGAATTCGTTTTCCTCAGCGCGATGATGCTCTGCGTCCAACTCTTCGACACTCGGACGAGCATTACGTCGCTTTCGCCGTTTCTTGCGGTTTCGTGGGCGACCGGAGAGTTCGTCCCAGTCGTCCTCGCCAACCATGACGCTACCTCATCATCTCAGGCAAACAAGGCGTCAAGGTCCTCATCGTCGTCTTCGTCATCATCGGCGGGTTCTTCTTCCACCACGGGTTCTGGAACGGCCTGCTCAACAGGAGCTGCTTCGGCTTCTGGCTCATCGCCTTCGCCGTCATCTGCGAACAAGTCGTCGTCGTCATCACCGTCGTCTGCGAACAAGTCGTCGTCGTCATCACCGTCGTCAAAGAGGTCCTCGCTTTCTTCCACAGCGACATCGTCCACATCTTCATCAACCTCATCACCAAAGGCAAAGAGGTCGTCGTGTTCACTGTCCTCATCCATGGAGGCACCCATGCCGAACATATCGACATCGTCGGGAAGCACACCCTTTCTCGACAGGTACATGGCTTGGGTCTTGGTGTAGCGGTGCTTGACATCAGCCTTTGAATCTTGGAAATCCCAGGGCCATACGATGATTAAATCGCCTTCACGAACCCATTGTCGGCGGCGCATTTTACCGGGAATCCGAGCCATACGTGTCTCGCCGTCTTCGCAGAGAACGGTGACGCGGCGGCCACCAAGCAATTGCTGGGCGAGTGCGAACATCTCGTTGACGCGCTTGTTGGGCATTTTGACGCGGATTTTGCCGTCGCTTGCATCTTCAGGATTCTCAAGACGCGCGAGTTCTTCGGCGTCCACCTTTTCCTCAAATCTGCGACCCAATCAGTCTCACCTGCTTGTCCCAGCGGTCAACCCTTCTTGAAGTCATCACCCAAAACGGGGTTCTCTGATGCTCAAGGCTTACCATGCACCGACCAAAGCGTTGGCAGCGGATTCGCACAGTGCGATCAGTTGGCCAGCACCAACACCGAAGTAAACGGTCGTGATGAGACAGGCGAGGATGGCGGCTCGGACAGGCGTACCGGCAGGGAGGCGACCTTCGCGGCCTTCTTCGGGCTCGTGGAAGTACATCACCAAGCCAACACGGAGGTAATAGAAGACCGAGATGGCCGAATTGATGACCATCGCCAGGGCGAGGTACCAGACCCAGTGGATGTCGCTCAGCGCCAAATCGCTGTTGACGACAACGTCGAGGAGCGCCACTTTGACGATACCCATGATGACCAGCAACTTGGAAACGAATCCGGAAAGAGGAGGCACGCCAGCCAAGGACATCATGAAGATGAACATGGCCACGGCGAGGAAGGGGTCTCGCTTTGCCAGTCCACCGAGGGACTCGAGCGTGTGACCGCCCTTCTCGGATTCCAAGAGGGACAAGACGAGGAAGGCGCCGAGTTTGAAACACACGAGCACGGTCAGGTGGAAAATCAACGCCGTGACGACCACAAGAGCTGCGTCGTTGCTGATGTCAACGTGACCATCCTCCCAGTTCAGGGCGCCAATCGCCGTGATGGCCGCCATCATGTAGCCTGCGTGAGCCACAGAGGAGTAGGCGAGCATTCGCTTGGGGTTGGTTGAACCGAGTGCAGCGAGGTTACCCCAGGTCATCGTCACCACCGAGAGGACACCGAGGGCGACCAGCCAAACGGCAGCACCGTCGGTGGCTTCAGGTGAAGCAACCACGAGCAGGATACGGAGCAGACCGAGCACACCCATGGCTTTGCTGGCCGTGGCGAGGACACCCGCAATCGGTGCGGTCGCCCCGGCATAGGCATCTGGAGCAGCAAAGTGGAACGGTGCAGCGCTGACCTTGAATCCGAATCCGACCAAGAGCATACCCAAGGCAATCAGCGGCAACGACTCCATACCGTTGCTGGCAAAGGCGGCGGAGAGGTCGGTGAACTGAAGCGAGCCCGACCACAGGTAGAGCAGGGAAAGGCCGTAGAGACCAACACCTGACGCCACAGAACCGACGATGAAGTACTTCATACCGGCCTCGGTACCTTCTTTGCTTTCCTTCATGAAGGAGACGAGAACGTAGGTGGAGAACGAAGCCAATTCCAGTCCGATAAACAGCAAGAAGAGGTCTTGGGCGAGGGCCACAACGGCCATGCCAAGCCCGGTGGTGAGCAAGAGCACGTAGAGGTCAACCTGACGTCGGTTGTTGTAGAGGCCTGACGCACTTCGGTCTGCCCTACTCGTTGCTGGAACGCGATTGATGGAGGCGGCGCTGGCCAAAGCCAGAGCACCGAAGAAGATGAGTTCAAACATGCGGCTGAACTCGTCGATTTGCAACATCACGTTGTTGCCCGAAACGATTTGCGTTTTCTCCATCCCGTTGACAAAGGACATCGTTGCCAAACCAAAGGCGATGGTGAAGAACACCGTTGCAAAGAGGCCGGGCAAGCGAGGGTCGCTGTCGAGGGTGCCGCGCTTTCCACCCATGAACCACGGGATTCGAATTTGCGTCAGCGGAATGCGGAACTTCGCATCACCGAGGTTGGGTACGATCATGAGCGTGAACAATCCGATCACGAGAACGAATTCTGGAGCAAGGGCGAGCACGAAGCCTTCGCCAAAGGGCTCGATTTGATTCATATCAGGCACCTCCCGTCAAAATTGGAATCAAGAGCGTCTCAAAGAACGCCACGGTCCAACCGTTCATCATGTCGAGGGCAATCCACGGCATCACACCAAAGAGGATGGTAAAGGCTGCCATGATGACCATGGCCCACTTTTCTGCATCGGTGATATCTGGAACGGGCTGGCCCTGAAGGCTTTCAGGGGGCTGCGTCTTGTCACCACCCTCGAAGATGGTGCGCTGCATCGACCAGAGGTAGTAGGCTGCGGTGATGGCGAGCACGAGGGCTGGGCCGACCATCCAGAGCACACTCCAGCCTTCTGCAGCGATGAAATGCCACAAAGCGAGGAACATCATCAGTTCGGCCACGAAGCCTGCGAGGAGTGGCAACCCGAGGGAAGCCATCCAAGCGAACATCATGGACGTGGCCAGCCAAGGCGAGTGTTTGGCCATGCCTCGCATCGCACCAATCTCCATGCTGTGGTAGTGGTGCTTGAAAGCCCCGCAAACGGCGAAGAGCATGGGGCTGATGATACCGTGTGCGAACATCATGAAGAGGGCTGCCGCCCATCCGAGGGGTTGCATCGTGGCAATCCCAATGAGGATGACACCCATGTGAGACACAGAGGAATAGGCGACCATCTTCTTGAGGTTGGTTTGGCCCAAACAGACAACAGCACCCCAAACCAGCGAGACCATACCCAGTGCCAACAACCAGAATTGGAAGTGTTCGGCGGCATGCGGGAAGAGGGCGAGCGGTAAGCGGAACATACCGTAGGCACCCATCTTGAGCATGACACCCGCCAGCAGCATCGAGCCACCGGTGGGCGCTTGCACGTGTGCATCGGGCAACCAAGTGTGGAAGGGAACGGATGGCAACTTGACGAGGAATCCAATCATCAGCATCACGAAGAGCACCTTTTGCAACCCGACACCGAGGAACCACTCTCCACCTGCGTTTGCAGCTTGTGCATGAGCGGTCAAGGTTGGGATGTCAAAGGTGCGACCGGTCCATGCCCCTGCGTAGGAAAGGTTCTCTGGCTGGAGGAAATACACCGTCACCAAACCAAGCAACATAATGACGGAGGCCGTGAAGGTATAGATGAAGAACTTCTGTGACGCATACTTTCGGTCGTAGCCTCCCCACTTGAGGATGAGGAAGAACATGGGGATCAGGGTCAATTCCCAGAACACATAGAACATGAACAAGTCAAGCGCAACGAAGACACCGATGAGCGCACCACCCATCATCAAGACGAGAGGGAAGTACACGGCAGCGTTCTTCTCGTGCCAGGTCGCCACGATGGTGATCGGCAGCAAGAAGGTGGTCAACCACACCATCGGGAAGGACAAAGCGTCCATGCCAACGCTCCAGTGAATACCAAGAGATTCAATCCATTCGTATCGGAATTCGTAGTTGAACGAGCCAAAGGAAAGGGTGGCCCAGTCGAGAGTTCCTTCAATGTAATTGTCGCCAAAGAACATCGCCGTGGTCAACACCAACATCAGCAGGGAAAACACGAGGGTGGCCATGCGGATGGTCGGCCCCATGCGCTCCCTTGCTGCTGGCGAAGAGGCTGCTACATAGGCGAGCAGGACGATGCTGCTGATCAACGGCAGGCCAACCAAAGGCAGCGAAATCCAATCCGTCGTCAAGCGACCACCCCCCAAATCAGGCCAAAGAGCACCAGGGTGCCCAACGCCGCCATCAAGATGTAATCGCGAGCTGAACCCGTCGTCAGCGCTCGCAGTTTCGTGGACAATTGTTGTGAGGTCCGTTCAACCGTCTTGACGGTCCCGTCAATCACGCTTGAATCGGCCTCTGCGGCCTTCACGGAGAAGGCTGCAACAATCTTCAGCATGGCCATGTCGTAATAGTGGTCAAAGTACAGCCTGTTCTCGAGCGCTGTGGCGAAGCCGGATTTCCCGAAGGCCGAGTTGTCCCAGTGATAGCGTCCTTTCACGGCTTGGTTCAAGGCGAGCACGGGGCCAAACCACGGCTTGTATGTCTCGCCCTCGTCGAGCTTTCCACCGTACAGAGACAGTGCAAGACCGGGTCCGACGATGGCGCCAAAGAACAACGCCACATAGGTCAACACGAAGAAGAAGGTCTTCTCGTTGGCAAAGACATGGTCCAACTCGTAGAGTATGCCTCCAAGCAGACCACCGTGGTCGGACATCAAGCCGTACTCAATATCCGGCGCCCAATGGGTGAAGCCCATGCCTGCAAAGAGAATGCCTGCGAGGCTGAAGAAGGTCAAAATGAACAAGGGGGTCTTGATCCATGTGTTGGTTGGATGAACGTGAGCGGCAACATCGGTCTTCGGTGAGCCAGCAAAAGTCTTCAGCCACATACGGGACATGTAGAAGCCGGTCATGCCTGCACCAAGCAGGACACAGAACGCCGGATAGAAGAAGCGAGGGTCTTCGAGCGCCACGCGCCATGTGTTGGCGATGATGCCTTCCTTTGACCAGAATCCGCCAATGAGCGGGAAGCCCATGATGGACAGGGAACCCACGAGCATGGCCGTAGCGGTCAGTGGCATCTTCGAGGCCAATCCACCCATGTTCTCCATCGATTGAGCGTCAAACTCGTCGTGGTGGTCGTGATGGTCGTCACCTGCCAGCGAGGCAAGGTGGACACGACCGAGGGTGAGTTCGAGTTCTGGCACGTTGATCTTGCCGTTGCCGTCCATGTCAAGGGCCTTCATGAGCGGTTGCATCTCCCACGGGGGAAGGTCAGCGATGTCGGCCTGCTTGAGCGCCTTTTGGAACTCGTAGGTGTCCACTTCGCCAGACTGGTCAAGGTCGATGGAGTTGAAGAAACCGAAGACGGACTGGCCCGTATCTGCGAGATAGTTAGCGAGCATCAGCAGTTCCTTGGGGTCCTCGTCGTGGTGATGGTCATCGTGAGGGTGAAGATGGTGGTGTGCGTGATGCACCTCGTGAATCACCGCACCGCTGGCCATGAAGAGCATCCCCTTGGCCATAGCGTGGTTGAACAAATGGAACAAGGCTGCACCAAAGGCGACGATAACGATGCCGTGCGCCTTGTAATCGTGGTGCCAATCAAGCGTGTTAGCCAGGTAAAGGGCAGCGCCGAGACCTGTGAAGATGTAGGCCAGTTGCGACATGGTCGAGTAGGCGAGGACCTTCTTGAGGTCGTGTTGAACGAAGGCAATGGCGGCAGCCATCACGGCGGTGGTACCACCGATGGCGGCGATAATGAAGGCCAGGTCAGCCAGCTCACCGTGCATGGATTCTGCCCCAAAGAAGGGGAACATACGGGCCACGAGGTAAAGTCCGGCGTTGACCATGGTTGCTGCGTGGATGAGAGCAGACACGGGGGTCGGGCCCTCCATGGCGTCGGGCAACCACACGTGGAGTGGGAATTGAGCCGACTTTCCAACGGCACCGATGAACATCAGGCCGAGGGCCCAAGCGAGGGTCCCGGGGTTGGAGGCAGCGACCTTGTCAATGTTGTATTCGTTGAAGACGACCGCATAATCGAGGGAACCGAAGAGGTCCCAAAGCACTGCCAAACCGACCATGAGGAAGACGTCACCGACACGGGTGGTGAGGAACGCCTTCTTGGCAGCGTATGCGGCGCTCGGGCGTTCGTAGTAGAACCCGATGAGGAGGTAGGAGCACAGCCCCATCAACTCCCAGAAGATGAACAACCAGAGGAACGAGTCAGCAAGCACCATACCGAGCATACCCGAGCAAAACAACACGAATTCTGCATAGAAGCGGTGGTTGCGGTTGTCGTTAATGGGGTCCGTGTTCATGTAGCCCACGGCAAAGATGTTGATGAGCAAACAAAGGAACGAGGCAACAAAGAGCAGCATCACGGTGATGTGATCGATGTGGACCCCGAAGCCAAAGGTGATCTCTGTGGTCAACACACCTGAATTCCACATGCTGGACGTGAACCATGTCCAGTCGGAGAGTTTCTCAACGCCGCCATAAGCTCCGATGAAGTCCGAGATGAGCCAAATGGACAAACCAAGGCTTGCTGCCATGAAACCAAGGGCGATGAGGCCACCTTCCTTCAGGTTCTCTTTCCACATCTTGTTGCCGTTGAACATCTTTCCTAGGAACAAAATGATGGGAAAGGCCACCATAGGCAAAAGGAGGATGTACGGCGCATAGAGCGCTGCTGTGCTGTGAACGATTTCTGAACTGCCTGAACCTGCCATCATCTCACCTCAGTTCCTCAGGACGTTCACGTCGTCCAGCGTAATCGATTCGTGTTGACCGTACATCGCCAAGAAGATGGCCAATCCAATGGCCACTTCGCTGGCTGCGATGGCGATGGCGAAGATGGTGTAAACCCATCCCGTCGTGTCGCCGTGGTGCACGGCTGCCGCAGCGAACTGCATGTTGGCAGCATTGAGCATCAGCTCAATACACATCAAGACAATAATCGCGTTCTTTCGGGTAAAGGCACCGGCCAAACCGATAACGAACAACAAGGCCGACAGACCCGATACCCATGCTGGATCAATCATTCTTCTTCACCTCCGAACTCCCAGAGCAAATTTTCCATTCGCTCGTCACGAACCAAGTAAGCGGCGCCCATCATGGCCATGGCCATCAACAAACCGAGCACGAGAAGCCCGAAAGCCCATTCAGTGAGCAAAGCATCAGCAAGGCCCGATGTGGTGGGTTGGTCGTCGCTTGGGTTTTCCCAAACGCCTTCAGCGTTGACGGCGGCCACGAGGATGAAACCAAGCGCCAACAAGCCCAAACGAGTGAACAGCGAGATGAACTTCATTCGAAGTCCTCCTCGAGAATTTGCCGACGGGTCAGCATGATGCCGAAGAGCACCACCAACCCGACACTCGCCAGATAGACAAGAATTTGAATGGCTGCAAGGAATTCAGCCCCCAAGAGGATGAAAATGCCCGAGACCGCCATGAAACAGAAGATGAGCGAGAGCATGGAGTGGGCCACACGCTGCGCGAAGATCAGGCCGAGGGCCCCTCCGAGCGTAATGGCTGCAAACAGGAAGAACACGCCGGTTTCTGCAGCGCTGGCAACGTCCATCTCAAGCATCCCCCTTGGTGGCTTCTGCCGCTGCCTTTGCTGCCTTCTTGGCGCGCTTGTCGCGCTCCTTTGAGGCTCGCTTGGCAAGTTCAGCGTCAACCGCTTCTTGGTGGACACCGGGGAGAACACGGGTTCGGGAGGCGTCAAACCACAGGTCTTGACGGGTAAAGCCAGACATGCCATCGTACTCGTTGGTCATGAAGAAGGAGGTAAATCCGCAGGCTTCCATGCACAATCCACAGAACATGCAACGACCGAGGTCGATGCGTCCCGAGACAATTTGGTCATCCGCCGGATACAAATCACTGGTCGCAACGATGGCTTCCTCACCTGAATCGTTCCAACGCACCGTCGCAGCATCACCCGAGAGGTCCAACACTTCAGCAAAGCGCCATTCCTCTGGTGGTGCGGTGTGGGCCGTCACGTGGTTGAAGGTGTCAAGCGTCTCCAAGACTTCTGGAACCTCAACAGCAGCGTACTTACCGACTTCAAGTTCAGCACCGAAGCCTGCATTGTCGCCCTGTGCGTTGTCGAGGACGTCAACTCGAAGTTCCGTCGTCATGTGCAAACAGTCGTTGGGGCAAATGTTGACGCACATCTTACATGCGGTGCAAGTTTCCCAAATCACGCCAATTCGGCCGTTGTAGTTGCCTGGAACGAAGAGCCACGGCTCCATGTCTTCAAGCCGTTCGTACGGGTACTGGACGGTTTGTGGCTTCCAGAGCGTCGGCTTGAGGTCAGAAGTCACGCGGTCAGGTGCGAACTCTTGACGGGAGATGTCGTTCATCTCAGCAGACGAGGCCGCTCGTGCTCGACTCCCATCATCAAGGAACTCGGGGTGTGTTGTGTTGTGGTAGGCGCCCAGTTTCTTTCCGAAGCGCTTCCCGATGAAGGGGAAGGTTCGAAGCGCCGTGATCAAGGTGATCTTGAACGGGTACCAGAACAAGTTTCTGAAATTCGGTTGTGCGTGCGGATGCATTGGCATGGTCTTCACCTCACTCCTGCCCCGGGACAACGGTTCCCGCAGGCTCTACTGTGTGGACGTGGAACATACGTTCCGACATCGCTGACTTGTCCTCATCGTTGAGGTAAACCCAGAACACGCCCAGCCAGAACAAGGTGGTCAAGATGGGGACAAGGTAGGGAATGCCGAAGGCGTTCCATGCCATGCCACCTGCCACGTCGTTTTGGGCCGACATGCCGTCTGGGTTGAAGAGGTACAAACGATAGACGAGGGCCAAAACAACCTGCAACACCGCCAAAGGCAGCAGCATGCGCCAGCCAAACTCGAGAATCTGGTCGGTTCGGATACGGGCAAGGGCAAAGCGAGCCCATACGAACACGATGAGGAAGACCAACCAGGATTTGACGAGCGTCATAATGGCGCCTGGAATCAACAGGTAAGCTTCACCAACCACAGGCAAGGAGCCGATGGTTCCGTGGAAGGGGAGGTGCCAGCCGCCGAGGAAGAAGTGCGTGAAGAGGAAACAGGCAGCGTAGGTGCGAATGTACTCAGCCATGAAGAGCATACCAAACCGCATACCGCCGTATTCTGTCCACCAGCCTTCCACCAGTTCGGCTTCGGCTTCGGGCATGTCAAACGGCACGCGCTCCACTTCGGCGATCATCGTCACGAGGAACAACGCTGCACCGAGCGGCATCAGGAAGATGTTCCATGCGCCTGCCGAATGCTGGAAATGTATGCTTTCAACGATGTTGAAGGTCCCTGAAAGAATGGCTACTGAAAGCAGGGTGAGCAACAACGGAATCTCGTAAGCGGTAAGTTGAGCCGCAGAGCGAATGCCGCCGATAAGCGTGTACTTGTTGTTGGAAGACCATCCAGCAAAGAAGACGCCAATGGGCGCAATACCGAAGATGGCGATGGCGTAGAGGATGGAGAGATCGGGGTTGGTGGCGTAAATGCCGCTTGAAAGCGGAATCATGCCAAGAATCAACAGCGTTGAGGAGACGATAAGGAAGGGGGAGACCTCGAAAATCAGACGGTCGGCTCGTTGAGGCACCATGTGCTCCTTGACGAGGAACTTCATGCCGTCGGCGACGTTTTGGAAGAACCCAGGCAGGATGGTTTTGCCCATCCACGAGCGGTTGTTGACCCGGTCAACGGTGGCGAAGTTCTCGTCACGGTTACCGAATTTTGCGTTCAACCATTTGTTGACGGCTCCGAGAGGTTTGCCGAGACCGAAGGGGAGCATGTTCCACCATTCGCCTGCCGTCACGCCGTTTTCGCCAACCCAAAGGGAGCGAAGGGCCGTGGTTGCACCGTAGCGGTCTTGCATGCGAGCAACCGCTTTTCGCTCAATCCAGAGGATGGCGAATTGAGAGAAGAACAGCATGAGGAAGACAACGTTCACGAGTGCAAACGTGGCGACGCCAAACGAAAGAGCACCAGCGCTGTCCTCGAGCGGCGTGCCTTCCAAGGCACCCATGATGCCAGAGCGCAACACGCCGTCTTTGCTGAGGAAGAAACCAACCAAATCGTACCTGTCATCCATGATATCACCTCAACGATCGGTCTCCCCGATGCACGGATCGAAGCTGCCCATGATGGCGGGAATGTCGGCCACCTTGTAGCCAATCATTGTCTTGGCTACGTAGGGAATGGTGATGAACATCGGCGAGCGAATGGATAGACGGTAGGGGTTCTTTCCACGACCGTCGCCGCCGCCCTGAATGTAAAATTGCGAGGCTCCTCGGGTGCACTCGTAATGCGAAAAGCCCGTAGCACCTTAAGGAGCGCGGGTGGGGGCCTTGGCAAGAATCATTTCGTCTCCGTTGGCATAGTTGGTGTTCTTGCCGCCGGGAATTTTCTCGATGGCGTCGAGAATCATACGGCACGATTGGCGCATCTCTTCCATACGAACACGGTAGCGGTCGTAACAATCGGCACCCTTCACCGAGGTTGGCTTTTCGACGGCAGGTTCCCAGTCCACTTGGTCGTAAACCGAATACGGGTGAGCCCAACGCACGTCGTAGTTCACGCCAGCCGCACGGATGTTGGGTCCGGACACACCGGCGTTGACCATGTCTTCGGCCTTGGCGTAGCCGACACCTTGCAGACGAACGAGCCAGATGGTGGACTCGTCCAACATCATTTCGTACTCGTCAATGCGGTGCTCGAACAGCTTGACCTTGGCGATGAGACGGTCTGCGAATCCAACGGGAATGTCTCGCTTGACGCCACCAACACGAGGATAGTTGTAGTGCATTCGGGAACCGCCCAATTCCTGGAGCAAGTCGAGGAACATCTCACGGTCGCGCATGCACCAGGTCATCAGCGTCAGGCTGCCAATATCGGGACCATAGGCACCCAACCACATGAGGTGAGAGGCGAGTCGCTGGCATTCTGCGGCGATCAGACGAATGTATTCCGCTCGCTCGGGGACTTCGACTTCAAGCAAGTCCTCGGCTGCGTAAATGTAGGAGTTTGCCCACGTCATGGCGCTCACATAGCAGAGACGGTCGCAATAAGGCGTGATTTGGGTGAAGTCGCGTGCTTCGGCAATCTTCTCAACACCACGATGGATGTAGCCGAGTTCAGCCTCTGTATCGACGACCGTTTCACCGTCAACTTTGACGCGCAGCGTCCACAAACCGTGCGTCATTGGATGTTGGGGGCCCATTGTAATCCACATTTGTGCCATATGTTCACCTCACTTAACCCGACCCTCATCGGTTGGTTTACGACCGAAGCCTTGAGCGTCGTCGTACATTTCATTGAAATCATGATAGCGGATCTTGTGTTGCTTTTGGAGCGGATGGAATCCTTCCGGACTGTCGTGGGGGTTGAGCACACGATGCATGTTCTCGTGACCTTCAAACTGAATGCCAACCAAGTCCCAGGTTTCCTTCTCGTTCCAATCGGCGCCAACCCAGATGTTTTGCACGGTTGGCACGCTTGGTGATGTCGTTTGAGGAAGGGTCACGACGACCTCAAATTCCAGTGGGATGTTGTTGCCTGTCAGGTTCTCAGCAACATGGACCGTGTTGGTGTTGGGCGCCTGATCAACAACGGGTTGGCGCATCAAATGGTAGACAACTTCCCATCCACGGTCTGCACCGCCTTCGGGAAAGTGGGTTCCAGTGACCATGGAACAGTAATTGACGCCGATGTCAAAGCGGAGATGCTTGGCGACGGCAATCCAGTGCTGTGGTGGAACGTTGAGGCGGACAAAGGCCATCTTGTGGGCGTTGGCATGATGCTCAACCGTAGCGACGACGTCGGACCCACCAAAGCGGTCGGCCACTTGCTTCACAGCTGCCTCTGCGGCGCTGTCGCTTTGTTCATTGGTCACGCGCATGCCCATGTTCAGTCCTCCCCGACGATGATGGGCTTGTCGCCCTTGCGTCCACTGCTCGGGGCAGCGCCAATGCGAATGATCTTCTCACGAAGCAAACCAAATCCATCGATAAGGGCTTCAGGACGTGGCGGACATCCGGGAATGTAGACGTCAACGGGAATGACGGTGTCTACCCCTTCAAGGATGTTGTAGGATTGAAAGTAGGGGCCGCCCGAGATGGCGCATTCGCCCATTGCAATGCAATACTTTGGCTCGGGCATTTGTTCCCAGAGACGAACCACTTTGTCGGCGAATTTCTTGGTGATGGGGCCGTTGACCAACAACACATCGGACTGACGGGGGGAAGAGCGGAACAGCACACCGAATCGATCACCGTCAAAACGAGGCGTTGCGGCAGCAGCCATCTCGATGGCGCAGCACTTGATGCCCAAGTGGAGCGTAAAGAGTGATTTGCGACCGGCCCAGTTGAAGTAACGTCCTGCAAGAACGCTGAGGAATTGCTTAATCTTCGTTGCCTTCAAGGCCTCGTCGGTGACATCGCCGACCATCTCAACGAGGGCCCGGCTGTTGAACGCTGCGTAGTTTTCTTGTTGACCTGCCATGTTCAATCACCTCAGATGTAAATGCGCCCTCGCTTTCGGAACACGTACCAAACGCCCAGCGACATGGTGGCAAAGAAGGCCCCCAAGACGATGAGCGCATCCGTTGCCTTCTCCACCGCTGCGGTGCGATCGACGACGTCTTGAGCCGTGGCGTCAGCCGCCACCATGCCGCCCAACACGAGGAACATGAAGGCCACGTCGAAGACGAGGAAGATGATGGCGTACCAGTAGTACTGGAAATGGAATTGAATCATCGCTTCCCCGACGGTTTCGCTACCACACTCAAAGGTGGTCAGGCGCCGCGGGTAGAGGCTGTGATCTCGTTCGTAACCCTCGAGAAGGTATGAGCGGGTGACATGCGGGCGAGCCGGGTCAACCTTGGGCCGGACAAGCCAAGTGATGATGAAATTCGTGAGCGGCATGATGATGCCGACAACCGTCAAAAAACCAATGGAGAGATAGGCACTGGGCACCGATTCAAGTCCCGACATGAGCAGACCTTCTGAGAACGCATACGCTCTCTGCTCTTTCCGACTTGAGGCCCCTCAATAAGCGTTGTCAAGGAACCTCAAGGACCGAGGTGTTCGCAAGCCCACCACACTTCGGCGCAGGCACTTGATTTTGAACAGCGCTCAACGCACGAAGATACACTTCAGTTGCGACGGGCGACAAGAGCCAGGATGAGCAAGACGACCACCATGGCGCCTGCTGCTTGGAGAACGGTTGTGGACGAGAGGCCGAGAACGCCTTCCGGAGGCATGCCTTGAGCGGCAAATTCGATGTTTTGACGATCGAGGACACCCGTTTCGGTGGGCTCTGCCGACACGGTGAACTTGTACAGGTCTTCCATTTCTGCACCGTAAGGAGCTCGGATGGTGACGTTCACGTACAGGCGTTCGCCTTCGTTGACCATGCAAAGCAAATCGCTGTTCTCGGTTTTGCAGTCCGGGTTGTCGCTGTCGAGGATGACCGACCACCCACGGAGGTTTTCGGAAGTGAAGACACGGATTTCCGTCCGGATGTTGCCCGTGTTGAGAACAGAGATTTCCTTGACGGCTGCTTTCTGCCCGTAGACAATGTCGACTTCTTGGCGCACCCCTTCCTCAACAAAGGCGAGTTCGTGGACGATGCTGACTTCAAGCGAAACGGTCACCAGTCCGCTTCGGTCTGCAGCATTGGAAACGCTGGTGACCAGCACCTCAAGCATACCACTTTGACCGGTCTGGGCGCCCGGATTGACTCGAAGGGTCAACTCAATGTAAATCTCGTAAGGTCGTGCCTGATACTCTTCAAACGTCAAGCCGAGGTCAAGCATTTTCATCTCCGCTGCGTCTTGCGTGGCAAGGAGGTACGGCTCGCCGCTTGACTCCGAAACGTACGTGCCGTTGGCGATGTCCCATATGCCGTAGCCTTTGGGCACCGCCAACTCATCGGTTACGGGCAGACCAAAGACGGTCATGGAACGGGTTGCAATCCCTTCAAGGCCACCGAGCGTAAAGACCGCATCGTCGTTGCCATCACCGGTGTTGCGCACCCACATGCCGATGGTCTCCTCTCCGCTTGGTGGCAAAACCACCGAAGCCGTGGTGGCGGTGTCGGTGTTCTCGAGGCGCAGGTCCATGGAGAATTCACGGTCGGAGAGGATGGCGAGGAACTGCCCCTCGCGTTGATTATCGGGAATTCCGTCGTTGTCCCTGTCCTGACTGTTCGGGTCGTCTTTGTTGCGGACCCTCACTGTGATTCTTGAGTTTTCAAGTTCCTCCTCACCGTCAATACTGACGACGAGGTACACCCTCGTCGTCTCTTGCGGGTCGATGTCGATTTCCGAGAAGGGCATGCCGTCTTCTGTTTCAAACGACGAGCCCCAAGCTGGACTGGCTGTTTGAGAAACGACAGAGAGGCCGATGGTATCCTTCACGTTACCTTCGTTGATCAAATCGATGGGGAAGCGAACCTCCGTGCCCGAGCGTCCCGTTTGGTCGGTAGCAGGCGTGTTGATTTCGAGGGCGTGGACTGCCGCTACGGTGACACGAAGTTGCACGGAATCGTAGGCCTGTCCACCAGACGAAGGCAAGACACTGAACGTCAATTCTTCTTCGTCGATAGCCAGCGCGTCAAGCGGAACACGAACGGTCACGTCCACGGTCACGGAACGCTCGTTGCCGTGGCGAGATCCGACCGAAACGGTCGTTTGTTCGAGTTGAACGACCCATCCAGACGGGACAATGGATGAAGCGATTCGGAGGTTGTCCTGACCGTTGCCTTGATTGGTGACAGTGATGGTGGTCGATTTGTTGCTACCCGGTTCGATGTTGGACAGGAGGGCGTTGGCAACCGAAATGCTCGCTCCTCGGGATTGCCCAACGATGATGCGAAGGTCCTCTTGGCACTTGATAGGGCCCGTTGCACTTTCCTTACCGACGATGTTGACCACCGTTTCGCTGCCGGCTGTGACCGAGTCGTCGGGCGTGATTTTGAAGTCAACTTCCCGCTTTCCGTTGCCGTTGTCGTAGGGCAGAAGGCCAGAGGACGCTCCGTCAACGGAAACCCAATCGTTGGCTTTTTGGCCTGCACCGGTTGCGAAAATGTTCCAGTTAGCGTTTCCTTCGTTGAAGAAGGTCGCCGTGATGGTCGTATCGTCGTCAGGATTGACGCTCACGGAAGTTTTGCTCAAGGTCACGCTGCATTCCTTCAGTTCGGGAACGGTCAAGTCAAAATCCTCAGTGTCCTTTGCTTCTTGGGCGGGGTCGTTGGCCACAACACCCTCAATCTCCCAGCAGTAATCATCGGCCGATTGGCCTTCGGGGACTTCAACCGTCACCGTGACGGTTTCGGATTCTTCCTGGTCGATGTTGACCGACGTTTCGCTCAAGGTGACCGTGATGCCGGAGGATGAGCCACAGTCAGACCCGTCGCTCACAGCGAGATTGATTGTTTCGTTGGTCTGACCGGTGTTTTCGACCGTGACGATATAATCGACCTCGTCTTCTCCGGCCCACTGTTTGCTGCGTTCGTTCTCGGCGATGATGAGATCAACACCGAACAGGGCGCTGCCTGAGCCATCACCAGCCGTCGTGGTGACTTCAACCGTTTCTTGGGCGGGTGGCTCCGCAACATCGGGGGGCGTGACCTGCTCGTTGATGTTAGCCGTGATGGTCGTTTTGCAACTTCCTTCTGCAGCCTGCGTAAGCGTGATGTTCATGGTGGCTTCTTCATAAGAACCCGCGTCGATGGGGCCAGTGATTTGGGTGATCGTTGACGTGTATGCGCCGCAGTCTCCACCGGCCTCCTCCGCCGTGCCCAACTGAACCGTGATGGGGTTGTCGCCGTTGTTCCGGACGCGAATGGTGTATTCCCCTGATTCGCCGGGATTGACTTCAAGGGCGGTGGGAATGGCGGTCAATTGAACCGAAATGGCCCGCCCGTCGTCGGCGGAAACGGCAGGTGCAACCAAAGGGAGCAGCGCAGAGCACATCAACACGGTGAGGAACAGTGCCTTGCGACGAGCGAAGACATTCGCGGGCGCACCGTGCTGCATGGCTTTCGCTCACCGTTCTCCTATCAAAACCCTGTGCTCCCGATGCATCACGAACGACCCTTCATGAGGCCTGCACAAAATGCTCGGAGGAGGCTTGACAATTCACGCAAACAGCCACCTCGTGACCGGTGCATCCTCCGGTGCCGTCGCTGTGGTATCGAGCGCCGCAGGAAGGACATCCGACCATGGCTGCGGTGATCGGTTGACGGCACGACCAGCACATTGGCGGTGGTGAGGCCGCAGGCTGGCTCACTTGGCTCGCTGATACCGGGGGCGCGGGTTGTGTCGCGGGTTGTGGCGTGGGTACTGGGACAGTGGTTGCAGGCATCGGCATCACGGGTGGGGCAACACCCGTCAAGCCGGGGAGCGGAGCGAGCGATGGCGGTTGTTTGGTCTCATCTCGTCCCCGCATGGCTTGAATACCAAGCGAAGCGAAGGCAACGAAGAGAATGGCAGCAAACAGGGACAGTGCGACGGTGGTGCTCAAACCAGCGCTGCCGCTGGTCCCAACGGGCTCGCCTGTGGCGCCAACGGCGACTCTGAACGTTGATTGGGTTGCAGGGCTTTCCGAGAGTTCCAACCCCAACGTCGTCGTGCCGGGTGAATCGGCCCGGACAGACAACCGAATCAAAACCGATTGACCAACATCCAATTCAACGATATCGTTGCCGTCGACTTTTGCGGTCCAATCCTCTGGCACGTCCAACACGAGTTGGCGCTGCAACACCGTATTTCCGGTGTTGGTGATCTCAACGGTGATTTGTTTCTCTTCACCGGTGGTGAACGTGGGGACATTGCCAACATCCCACGAGACTTCCTCGTTGGGAGCGACCAGTAGGCCAATCGTTTTGGACAATTCAACTCCGTTATCGCTCAAGACCAGCGTGAAGGTGGGCTCGGACATGGGCGGCATGTTCGATGCAATGAGCAGAGAACAAACCACGGGAACGACCTCGTTTTCCGCGACAGTGCCAACGGGCGTGCAGTCACCAAACAACCCCATGTCCAACTGCAAACTTGCACTCGGCGACCACGGCGTTTCCGCATCGTTGGTGAGCAACCATGTGAAGGTCATCGATTCTCCTGAAGGGTGGGAACCGGTGCCCTGAGGCGTTCCAAACGAAGTCCCATCGCCCATTTCAAGTCCAACAAAGGTCAAGGAGGGTTCGGGCAAAATCTCAACGTTCAGTTCACCCTCCCATGTAAATCGGGTAGATCCGTTGTCCAAGTTGAAGACAAGGTCGCCGGAACGAGCGTTGCTGCTGGCTTGAAGCGTGTAGAGGAGGTTTTTGCTGGTTGCCCATGACAGGTCAATCGGCTCCAACGGGGTGGTGACGGACCATCCACTGGGGAGGTTGAAGGAGGGTGTGAGGCGCAAGTCAACGTTGCCTTTGTGTTCTAAGGAATACCTCAGCGTCACCGCCGAATCAGGACGTAGCGTGCCGATGGAGGACTCGATGTTGACATAGACTTCCTTGACCGTCATCACCCGAATCGGTATTTCGAACAAGGTCAGCTCTTGCTGTTCAGTTTGACTAACGGCGGTCAATTTGACGATGCGCTCGGCCCCAGCAGCCGTCATCACCTGTGGCGGCGTGAACGTCAAGCCGACAGCTCGGTACGCCTCGCTGTCGATCAGACCTGTTGAGCCAGAAGTTGCCCCAGCCTCACTCCCCAAGTTGGTAAAGCCTGCTCGCCAACCCGCCGGTGCTTCAAGGAAGAGATCGTAGCCGATGGGTGCGTTGCCGTTGTTGAAGAACCGCACCGTCATGTTGGTGGGGTCGGCGGGATGCACGGGTACGACGTCGTAGTCAAATTCCAAGTCTGCTTCGGGAAGGTCAGGGACGAGCAGGTCAATGTTAAGCGGGTAATCCACGCCGTTGTCAACGTCCAGACCGAGCAGGCCAATTCGGTAGGTTCCAGGTTCGGGAGGGGCTGGATGAACCAGCGTGACCGTGATAAATTCCGAGGCTTGCCCCTCCATGGAGAAATTGGAGTTGGTGCTTCCCACATACCACGGCATGGTTTCACCGGTCTCAATCCGCAACACGCTTCCCGTTTGCATCGAAGCGTTGGTTGGAATGAGGGCGGTGTTGGTTAGCGTGATGTTCCACGACGTGGTGGTGATTTCGCTAGAGACCAGAGTCTGCATCGGCGTTGGCGTCTCCAATTTGACGCCAGGGGCCGTGACGTTGACTTGAATGTCAAGCCGGTTGTTGTCCTCACGGATTTCCTCCATGGTGTCCTCTGGGTCAATGATGAACGATAGGGTCGTAGCGCCCGCAGCATCAGGCGTCCAACCCCACATCACCACTTTGGAAGAACCCGCACCCAAATCAATGGATTTTCGTTCCAACTCGTTCCCGTTGACCTCAAAGGCAATCGGGAAGGTGTCTGCCTTGACGTTGCCGAAATTGAAGAACGATGTCGTCAACTGGACGGGGTCATCCACCTGAGGAATGCCTACGTTCATGGCAAAATCCTCCGGGACGACTTTCGGGTCGGGTCGCAAGTCGTTAACGCCGTGACCGAGGACTGCGATGGCATAGGGTTGCGTTTTGGAGCCGCTGTGTTGCGCATCTTTGACCTTCACCGTCCACGTGCCTGAAGCGGCAGCGTCGATAAGCACCACTTCGAGGTTGTTGACATCATCACGCGCCCCTCCGGTTGCTGACCGGCCGTTGGCGAAATCGTTGCCGAGATAGACCGTTCCGTCGGGAGCGGTGACCTCCAAGTCGAGGTCATTCACGAGTTGTGCATTGGAGAAGCGTGAGCCTCGTTCATCGGACCATGTCAAGACAACCTTGAACAAACCCGACGCCTGTGAGACGTTGAACGAATACGTTTTGCTGTTGCCCGTCCCCGACATCACCGAACGATCGTCCACCCAGATGCCTTGCCCGCTTGAGGGGGATAGGGTGTTTCTCAAGTTCACACGGCCCCAACCTTCGTCGTCGTTGGGGATGTCCCGAGAGCCCATGTCCTGGGCCCCAAGCACCATGAGTGCTTTTACCAAGGCTCCTTGTGGTGAGGGGCGCTGAGCAATTTCTTCTAGGTATTCTCGAATCATCAACGCTGCTCCCGCTGCGTTGGGCGTCGCCATGGAGGTTCCCGTGTACTCGAGATAGTAGGTATTGGACCACGTGGAACTGCCGGTGTCCGTGGCCTCTTGCGCACGGCATGAACGAACATACCCGCCGGGTGCCACCAAATCGGGTTTGATTCGGCCGTCCTCGGTTGGACCGCGGGAAGAACCGCTCATCATGACATCGGGAGAACCGCTGTAGCGATTCTTGTGATTGCCCACCGAGATGACGTTCTTGGCGGTGGCGGGTGGAGAGACCGTTCCTGAATTTGGGCCGTCGTTACCGGCTGCAAAAAGAATGGTCAGCCCCCCGACGCCGTTGTAGTATCGGTCGTAGTAATTCGCACGGTCGTCAACGTCTTCGGTTTCCGAGTTGTACTTGGCTTGCTGGCTCGCAGCAGAAGAACCCCATGAATTGGTGTGGGTTCGGGCTCCTGCGTTGTAAGCCGTGTTGAGCAGGTTGTTGAGAGAGGGGGATTGGAAGTTGCCTGTGTTGTCGTTCTCCATGGCTTGGAAATACAATTCTGCGGCCTGAGCCACGCCACCGTAGCCACCTCGGAAGCCGTCCCCGAGCACCGTGCAAGACACGTGGGTGCCGTGACCCGAGTGTTTGTCGGCCGTTGAACCATCACCGATGACATCGTAGGAACCGACGATACGGGAACCGAAGTCCCCGTGGTCTTCGTCCAGACCAGCATCCGCTACGGCCACGATTTGCCCGGAACCGTCCAAGTCGGTCGTGTAATACGTCGCCATGGTGTTCGTCTGCATGTGTTGACGGGATTTGTCGTTGAAAGCAGCAAAGGCCGGATCGGCTCGAAGGTGCATCACCGACGGTTGCATCAACACCTGCTCAAGCGGGACGTCCAGCAACACACCTTCGTATCGGCCTTGGTCCCAAGAACGGGGCGCCACCATCGCTTGTTGGGCCACTTCGCCGAGCGATTGAACCAGCGTTCCGCCTTCGGCATCGGTAAAGTCGACGTGTTCAACGGGACCTCCATCGTCACGCCAGCCGTCCAAGCGAAGCAGACGCTGTTGCAGCGCCTCTTCACCTTCAGAAAGAAGCACCACGTCAAGCAAATCGCCGTCGAGAAGCATACCGAGCGGGACGGCGTGGCTTGCGAGCGAGCCGTGGTGAGCAGCTGCCTGCTGGAGAGCGTAGGGCGTTCCCTGAACCATGAGGCCGGAAGGTGCGATGAATTCGCGGACCACCAATCCCTGAATGGACGACAGTTGGGAACGCATGTCGTGAAGGTGAACTTCGTTTGAGACGAGAAGCAACAAGAGGTCGAAACGGGGCTCAAGCAAATCTGCGGGAACCGGACGAGCGAGGTTCAAGCCGTTGGCATCGTAGGTACCAAACGGCGAACGAGCAAGCGCTTCACGCTCTTCATCGACCAAGCCATCATCGAGTGTTCCGACAGCGTCAAAGTAGACGTCTCGCTTGACCTCAAACTTGACCCACTCGGGAGAAAGCGACGTTTCCTCTTCGGGCTTGTCCTCGGAGAACAACAGGGAACTGTTGGTCGAAAGGAGGAGCAGGAAGACAAGAGCAAGGGCAGAAAGACGCGTCGAACCTCCTGCCATGATTATGCCTCCTTCTCCAGTCTTTTATCGGTTCGGTTCACCGGCATGACCGCTTCAATTCAACGGCCACACATGACGTTCCGCCTTGTCGTCAAAAATTTCCTGCGACCAAACGCCGACTTCATGGGTCCATGATGCCTGTCGCAATTGTCCCGAGTAATCCCTGTACTCAACGTCAACAATCACGTTGTAGGCGTCCCATACCGTGTAGCCGATGACCATCATTTCAAGCTCATCACCCGAAATCGAAGTATGGGCTTGCATCTCCATCAGTTCAAGCGACATGCTTTCGATAAACTCGCCTTCAGCGGTCTGAAATTCCACCTCCAGCACCACGTCCGTGATGGAGCGACTGCCGTCGTTGTGAATCTCGGACATGATCAAATGCCCACCGCGTTGCATGTAGTGCGTCTCAACGGTCACGGCGTCTCGGGGCAGCAACCAATACCACCCGCTCAAGGTCATGGTGATGAGCAAAAAGAGCACGGCCCCCGCCATCGCAACCCGTGTCGGCGTGATTTCCTTTGAAAGGGTCGACAGCAGTTTTGCCGCCTCTTGAGCCGCTTCCCACGCTTCCAAATCATCGCCTTCGGGAGGGCTTCCTCCCTGGCGCAGATCGTTCTCGCTTGGCCCCGTCATGTCATCACCCGAAAATCATCGCCAACCCACTGGCAACCGCAGAACTGATGGGGTCCACCACCAAGATGTGCCGCGTTTCAACGAACTCACCCGTGAGCGAGCCGATGAGCGAAAGATCCGTCACGATGCCGTTGACACCCAGCGACGAGGCCGTTGGAATCACGCCCGTGAATTGAGCGTCCAGCAGGACACCCCGTCCTTCAAACTTGAAATCACCAAAGAGCGGGAACTCGTATCCGGGTTCGATGAACACCTCTGCGCTGGCGACCAAACGGCCGTCGGTGATGTCATCAATGACAATCAAGGGGTATTCTCCGGGCCCCGAATAGATGTGGATGGTCGCACCCTTCAGGTTTTGACCCACGACTTCCACCCGCTCCATCGTGACGCCGGGGGCCGCTGGAACATCCGTTTGGCGGACATAGACGCGCTTGACACCGACGCCTGAGGAATCCACCCGCATGCCGTAGTCTTCGGTTAGTTCGAGCACGAAGCGGGTTGGCAAATCCTCAGCCAACATCAGCACGTCTCCCTTGGAGTCAATGGCTCGCCCACTGGCCTCGAGGTAGAGGTCCATGTCGTCGGTGTTCGAGGAATAATCGAGGGTGCGCATTCCCTGGAAAGCGGTCTGCTCCTTGATGTCGAACCGGGTGTCGGGTTCGGTGGCGAGATGCATCTCACCGGGCAGGTCCCGCATGTAGGCGGTGGATGGCCACCAGAACCCGTCGATGTAGCGCAGTTGCTGGAGCATCAAGGAGTCGGCTGAATGGCCGTTGATTCGGTACTGTTCGGGGACGACAAGGTCGAGCAGCAACACGTCACCAATGACCGCAGACACGTCGGTTGACTGGGGGATACCCACCACGAGGGCTTCAACACGAGTCAGGGCTTGGTGGTCGACGAGGATGGCGTGAGCGGACTTTAGACGCACGCCGGCGTCGTAGTACATGTCAACCGAAACTCGTGGTACGGTCAGGTTTTCTTGCGTTGAGAAGAGGGCGTTGAGCTCGACGTTGCGGGGCATCGTCGTGTCCAATCCGTCAATGAACAGTTCAATGTCTTGACCTTCTAGGCCGTTGGCCACGATGGTCATCTGCGGATATTTGGGCTGCCATTGCGACATCTTGAGGTCCACCTCATAGGTCGGAATTCCGCCCAACATTCTGAAGTCATAAACCAGTTCGATGGTTCCTGCGGGTAAAGAGGGCAACCAAGCACGGAGGTGCCATGAACGGCGATCGTTGAGCGTAATGCCCTCCTCTTCAAGCAGCGTTTGGTTAACACCCCTCAGCTCGTCATCGTACACCCGCCCGTCTTCAAGGGCCATCACCAAGGCTTCGCCCGCTGTGATGTTGATGGCCCGCATGATGGACAACGCTTGGTCCCGTTCGGTGATGTCAATTCGGCCGTCCTCGAGAATCTCCTGCATGACCTCACGACTGGAGAGCGTGAAGGTGGGCATACGTGACAAGTTGGTCTTGAACAGCGTTTGCTCAAGGGCTTCCATGCCAAGGCCGTGCATCCATGCAGGCTCAGCCTCAAGGTTCGACCCTTTCTTCAAGTCCACCGTCATGTTGAACGCCTCACCAGTGAACAATTCAAGCCCGAGGCTCATGTTTTCGCTTTCACCAAGTTCGCCTCCAACGTCAACGGAAAGAGCGTGGACAAAGTCGTTGACGGTTCGGCCGAAGTCAACGATGTCACCGAGGAAGAAGGAGAGCGCTTCAATGCCTTCCTCTTCACCAAAAGTGGGCAGTTCGAGCCCCTCAGAATCAACTTCGGAGGGAAGCGTCAATGAGATGTTTGCAGGTAGGGGATCGAAATAGACCATGCCGTTCAAGCCAAGGAAGGGGTCGCTGTGAACCGTTTCATCCTCGAACGATACGCTGAACGGAGAGGAGGTTGAACGAACAAGTTGTACCTGAGAGTTGCCTTCGGGACCGCTTGAACCCGGCACCAAGGGGCTGAGCCGCTGAATGGAAGTGATGTCGGACAACTGCACGCTGAGGCTCGCCTCGGCCGTGTCCTCGTTGACCCAAAACCGCATGTGGTCGCCGTCCATGGTCACCGGGGTACTGGCGTTGGTCATCTGAATCTGAATGGTATCCATCGGAGCGTTGGCAACGTAGCCCACGGTATCTCCGAGCACCAAGGTGAAAGCAGAGGGAAGTCCTGTGAGGCGAATGGCGTTGCGTTGTTCACCCGATTGACCACCGTAGGTGATGGTGCCAATGGGCTCACTGGCCTCGTACTGGAGCGAGTCGGCCTGCTGAAGGATGTTGAAGTCGCCAGGGCGGTTGGATACCGTCGTCGATTGTTTGGTTGCGTTGCTGAGGTCCCCATCGTTGTGTTGGATGTGGCCGATCAGCAGAGAGCCACTGGCCGCCCCTTCGAGCTGCATGTCCCGAACCTCGTTAATGGGGTCAAAGGAATGCCGAACGTGAGATATGCCGCCAATGCGCATGCTCATCGCTACAGGAACCAGCGGTTCAACCGGACCAAGACGCCCGTTCACCAGAGCGATGTTGGTGTCTTCGGAGAGCAGAATGTGGTCCATCTCTGGAAGCCAAGGTTGAGGGCTGCTGGCAAGTGAAAACAGGAGATGGTCGATTTGCATCACTTCCCGGTTGCTCTCCGGAAGGCTCTTCTTCACTTGGTTGAAACACTGAATGTCAATTTCTCCACCCGTCGAACCGGCCGTACCAACCACGGCGGTGGGCAGCCCGTTGAGGATTGTACCGATGTCGAGCACCACTTCAATGATGGTTAAGAGGGCGTTATCGAGCAGTTGCGCGATGGTGTTCAGGTTGGGATTGTCGTAGTTAACTCGGCTTATACCGGTTGATGAAACGAGGAAACTGCCCTGGATCACGATGACACGTGGAAGGTTTTCCATCTCAACCAGCATGGAGGAGCTGTCCCCCGCATAGCCCGCTCGCTTGAACGTCGACACATAGGAAAACGTGTCGATGGACTCCGTGCCGGCGATTAAGAACAGGGTGTTGGGAGGTTGAGCCGGGTTGATTGGGAGTGTTGGGTCGTTGACGTTCTGTGTGCCATCGCCAGAGAAGTTTTTGATGGCGATGATGAGCGAAAGGCGGTCGGGTACTTCGCCTGGGAGGTTGGCAGACCCAGGTGCTTCGCCGATGGTCGTGAAGATGGCGGCGATTTCATCCTGATGCATGGTACCCGAGGGCATACCGCGAATCCAAAGACGCGAGTCGGTGATGTTGCCAAACGGACTTTCGCCCTCTGGAACGTTGGAACGGTCCTCATAATAGTGGATGTAGACGTCGCTCCCAACGTCCGTATACACTTCAACGGTGTCAAAGGTGTTCTCGCCGTAGTTGTCGTTTCTCAAGGTCAAATCAACTTCGCTTGGAATGAGGCTGCTTCCCGCCTCGGGGTGGAAGCCAACATCAAGGTAAGCCACCTCCAACACGGGAATGGATGAATCCGGTTGAACCTCGCCGAAATGGACATACCCTACCCCGATGCCAATTCCGCATTTGTGGTCACGACTGCTCGCTCCGTGATCTGTCGCAGGGTCGTAGTTGAACGTCTCGCTGCAATCGGTTTGTTGGCTTCCCCCGGCTGCGTTCGGATTGGATAAACGAACGGCATACGGCGCCGTCACCCCCGTTAGCGCGAGGTCGCTGGAATTCACCTGGCCGCCCAACAAAGCGATGATGAGTTCTGCAGCCGTGTTGAATGTCCCGCTGATGTCAAAGGAAATCCGTTCGATACCCACGCCAAGCGTCACATCGGCTGGTGGCTGGGTGAAGCGGGTGTCGATGACCACGGCGTAGGACTCGGAGTTGGAGAGGGTGACGTCAAAGGCCAAGCCTTTCATCAGCGTGACCTCGAGGTGTTCGAGTTCATCCCACAACGGGTCGTTGATGTTCAATGCATTCACGGCCCACTGGAAGGTCGGGCGAAGCCAAATTTCGGTCGGCGTTGGAATAAGACCGTTGCTCAATTCAATGCCCCACCCATCACCTTGTTGGGTTAAGCCACGAAGGGTGAGAGCAACGGAAATGTCGTCGGTTCCATCCCCGTCAATGTCGACGTAGTTCTCAAACAGGACCAAGTTGGTCCCCACCAACAACTCGCCGGTAAATGTTCCAGAATCCCATGCCTCGTACGATGGGCCGTTGTTGCGAGAGCTGAAGTTGACGTAGATGGCGTAGGTGTTGATGCCAACGCCCAAGAGGTTGTCGAGGCCGAGGTTTTCCAGCGAAAACAAGGTTTCCCAGAGGTTGTAAGGCCACGCGTCGGGGTGGGTCGACACATCGATGAGAAATTCGTAGGGGCGTGGGTGATCCACTTCCATGGGGGAGGTGTCGCGTAGTTCAACCTGTTCGAGATAACTCTCGGAATCTGCAAGAGCATCGCCCGCTTTGACCTCTCGCTTGGAAGCGTCAACGAGCGCAAACGAAGATTCGGCGCCCTGAATCGCCACCAACGATTCACCTTCAGCTGCTCGGTCGGCGAGCGTCGCTGCAAACGCGTCGAGTACGCCAAAGTCGTCGCGAGCCACGGCGACATTACCGGAAACAGGCTGCATCATGGAGAGCAGCATCACGGATACGAGCAGCACAGCAAGCCGTGCTCGGCGGCGTGGTTGAGCGAGCCCGGGCCGCACGACACGTAGCGCAGGCTCATCCATGCTTCTCCCTTGACGCTCATCCTTTGAGAAGCATTCGCCGTTGTGTGTCAACATTGGGTGATTTCAGCAGCGGGCAACTCCCTCAACCTTCGGTTGAAATCGTTTGGTCTGTGCCGCAACCCGGGCAGGCCACGATGGCTTGTGTGAGGCCTGCAGGAACGTCGAGCTCAAACACAGCTTTGCACGCATCGCAGGTGTGACGGACCAAACTTGGTGCAGGCGCTGGAGGCGGTGTGGGTGATGCAACGGCGACGGGGGTGGAGGGGGGCGGGGCTTCTTGGGGAGAGGAGATAGGCGGCACCTCGCTAGGAAGAACGATTCCCCCCGAAGCAGGAGGCACTGATGTGGGCTCACCCGCTGGCAGCGAGACGCTCGGTGAATCGCTCGGCATGGCCACTTCGGAAGGCAGCGCCACAGCGGACGCAGGTGGCTCGTCGGCGGGAGATTCATCGGCGGGCGCCTCGTCTTCATCATCCATCAAGGCCATCAGCGCATACTGACCCGGTGAGGCCCTCGGTTGTGCCACGACGCCAACATCACCCCCGAGTAACGCCGCTGCCTCGGCTGCGGCTTGACTGCTGGCTTGTTACATCGGCGCTGCGTAGGCACTTGGGGCAAAGGCCACCGTCTGGTCCACCTCTCCTGTCGCACCGTAAATGGCATCAAATTCGGCCTGCTTGGCATCAGCCTCGCGTTCAGCCTGAGGACGAACATCGCCCTGATCGAGGCCTGCATAAGCCTCGGCGTTGGACAACCACGACAGTCGAGTTTGTTGCGCGATGATCGACATGTGCGCCTTCGCTTCCTCCTGATTGAGCCCGCGATTCAACAGTAAATCTACGGCGAGACGACGTTGCCATGCTCGATAGGCTGACAAGCCCGCACCGCCCAACAAGGCCAACACCACCAGCGAACCAAACACGGGCGCATAAGACATGGCACTTTCAGGTGCAGCAATCACATTGTCGGAAAAGCCGTAGGTGTCGGAGTTGTTGGATGCATCAAACACCGTCACAACGATGTCCTGTTGTCCGGGGCTGTTGAATTCAATCGTGGGATTCAAACCAACCCTGTCGGGATCATCCCTCGGGTCGCTGTTGCCGTCGGTATCAACGGTGGGCTGCAGATCCCAATGAACACGCAGCGACGCTGGGGCATCGTATTCATCAACCACCACCACCGAAAAGGAGAGTTTGTCACCGACCGTTGCGGACGTGGGGAAGGACACCCCCTCTGTGGGGGCCACGGATGGAACCGAGGGATCAACGACGCGGAGAGTGGTATTGGTGGCAGCGGAATTGCCGCTGAAATCAGTCACGATGAGTTGGATGGCGTGTACCCCCGTTTCGGGCCAGGTCTTGGTGATGGTGGTGTTGGTTCCTAGCGCTTCGCCGTCAACAATCCAGGCACACGTTGCGATGGCATCATCGTCGTTGCTGCTCAGGCAATCGAGGGAAATGGCTTGCCCGACATTCGCCCGCCAGCCACCGGCAACCGGAACGGCATCGTTGGTTTGCAGCCGAGCGACCGGGGGCTCGGTGTCGACCACGGCAACTTGGTGGGTGGAGACAGCGGTTTCACCTGAAGGAGCCGTCATGCGTGCGTGCACGGTTTTCGTTCCCTTTGACGACCAAGAAGCCGTCACCGAGACACCTTGTGCGTCGTCGTCGTTGGTGTCGTTGCCGTCCCCGTTGCTGTCCACGCTCGCATCAAGGTCCCAGACAAACGTGCCTTGTTGGCCCACGCGATTGGGGGTGTTGGAGGCGTCAAGGGTGATGGTTTCACTCAACGAAACTTCACCGCCCCCGTCGTCAACAATAACCGGCGTGAGTGGTGGAGCGAGTTCAAGGCGGACCGTCATCCGAAGCGGTTCCGTGCCGTTTCCACCGCCTAGAGGCGTGTCGGTGTTATCAATAACCAACAGCAATTCCTCGCCCTCGAGCGAAGAGGTGACCTGCCAGGTGAAGGATTGCGACGATTCAACGCTCTGAAGCGCCCCTCCGTCGATGTACTGAACGCCCACCGCCTGGGTCACGTATCGGTCGTGCATGGCACGGGTTTGCAGATACACGTCTCCGGTGAATTCCAATTCCCAGGCCGAGACGACCACGGTGGTTCCAGCATCCAGTCGAAGGTCATCGCCTGAAAGCAAGACGCTGTAACCGTTGGCCTCCACGGCAACGAGGTTATGGTACGGTGTCCAATACGCTTGGGACACCTCGCTCACCGAAGCGGCAACGGTGCTCCGCTGGCCTCCCTGGTCTCCTTCACCCGCATCGCCGTCGTGGGCTTGGTTGTCGAGGACCATGTACCAATTCTTGGCGGCGATGGAAGGGGGAACTTTCCAATGAAATTCATACGCACCCAGGGCCGATTCGGTGCTGGCAGGTTGCGCCATCGAGGAGCGGTAGGATTGACCCAACTCGTAAGGCTGGATACCGTTTTCATCAAAGAACAGCAGGTCGATGGCGTCGTCGACAACGATGACGCTCAGATCGTACACATCGCCCGGTTCCAGCGTGCCAAGCCAAACAATGACACACGCACCCGGATCAACCTCCACCGTGGATTGGAGGTCGCCAACGGCGACGGTGGCGCAATCGGGAGCCGCACGTCCACCGTCCGCCAGTGCGCTTGCTGGAACGAGCAGCAACAACGCGGTCATGAGAAGGGCCGATGACCAGCGCATGCTTTGGGTACAGGCCAAGTTCATTTCAACGATTGGGTTGAATGCTCCTTCGCTTCCAACCCTCCTCGGCCAACACCAAGTGGGCGAGTGATCCGTCGTTACCAATTCGAAGTCGGTCACCGTCATCAAGTGCCACGAGCGGAAGGCCCTCGGCCACGGAACGGGCCTCTTCGACCGATGCGGTCGTGTTCTTGATACGGTTGCTGTAGTGTGTCAACGCCAAGTACGTGGCTCCGATAGCTCGAGCCGTTTGGGCGGCTCCTGCCGCAGTGGAATGAAGGTGTTGGTGGGCTTTTTCCTGCTGATCGTTGAGGAAGGTCGCTTCGTGAATCAACAGCGTCGGCGCCAAACCAACCGGCCAGGCGGGAGGGCATGAGGCGGTGTCGCCCGAAAGCAAGACGCTCACAGACGGATGGCCTTCGCTGCGGAACCAACTGGCTTCGAGCATGGTGCCGTCAACCGCCTTGATGTCCTCCCCTCGGGAAAGCCGCGCCCGTTGTTTGGTGTTCAAGCCCAATTCATCGGCTCGCGCTCGGTCAAACGTACCGGAGGTGGGGCTCTGTTTGAGCATCCATCCGCACGAAGGAACGGAATGATGCGTGGGGTGCGCCGAAAGCGTGGTTTGCTTCCAACCGTCGGGTTGTGGCATGGTGTCAAGCTCAACAACAACGTTGGTGGCGGGGTCGACCTCAACCCACCTATCAGCATCCACATCGCCAAGCACCCAGCGAATCGGGAACTGAATCATGTGAGCCCCGAGGGAAAACCACGCAACGAACTGTCGGGCAAGGTCCGCAGAGGGCACCTCTTCAGGAAACGGTGAGCCGCTTTTCATGGCTTCAATCGCTGTTGAGGACGTTGGCCCGATGACGAGCAACGGCTGCATGCGGTGTTCCAAATCCATTGATTGCAACCACGGCAGCGCCCCCCAAGTGTGATCGAGATGCCCGTGCGTAAAGGCCAGCACACCCACGTTGCTCGGCTTGATCGTGTCGCCCTTGGCGAAGTGTTTCATGCGCCGTCGCTGGTGCATAAAGCGGGTTTGAAAACCCTCTCCTGCATCGATGACGGCAATCCCATCGGGACCTTTGACCAAACTGCCACTGACGGCTCGTTCAGGCGTGGGACGCGCAGAGGAAGTCCCGAGCACGTGAACATCAAACGCCATTGAGAACACCTCAGGATTGGATGGGTATGGGCGTTGGAGGGAACCAACGCAACAGCACGATTTCATCAATGGCGCGAATCCAGCGCCAAGGAACGGCCAGGGGAATGGACCCTTCGACCAAATCTTCGGGTGTTTCTCGGATAAAGAGGTGAGTGCACTGAAGGCCATCGGCATCAATCACCGCGTCGTAGACCACGCCAAGTTTGCGCCCGTTGGGCAGATAGACGTCAAGTCCAGTCCAGTGGGACATGACCTCAACGCCTTGGACCATGAGACATCCGTGGGACTGACCCTCAATAAATCAACGCCTCAACAAGCGCATTGGTAACGGTGTTCGCCACCGAAACTTCGTGCTCACTTGCCACGGTTCAGGTTGGCACGCAGCGAAGGTCGCAACTTCTCAGCGCCCTTACCCTTGTTGTGCAGACCGCGACCACGCTTACCAGCGGAGGTCTTGCCACGGTAGGCTCGTCCTCGGTGAGCGGTCTTACCGTTGGCACGGGAGAACACACCCAACTGCTTGTCGTTGATGATGGCAGGGTGATGCGTGTCGATCATGATAACTTCGTAGTACTTGTGCTTGCCATCTTGGCCGACCCAGTAGGAGTTGAGCACCTCGAGGTTGGGGAAGTGGCGGTTGACACGCTCTTCGGCAATACGCTGCGTGTTCTTGGCCATCGTAATCTTGGAGATACCGGCCTTGGACGGCTTGCGCTTCATGTGAATTTTCCCCTTGCGAAGTCCACCACGGCGGACACGGGTGCGAATGAGGACAACCCCTTGCTTGGCTTTGTAGCCCATGCGGCGAGCTGCGTCAAGGCGAGTTGGACGCTCGATTCAGCAGTTGACAGGTTCACGGCGCCATTGGGCCATGCGCTGCTGTCGGTACATGTGGGGCAGTGCGTCTTTTGGACGTCGCCAGGTGTCTCGAACGTGTTGGTACAATCCTTGTGCCATGGTCTTCACCTCTGCTTCTCAGCATCCAGCCGACCAATCTCCCCTTTATGAGCCTGCCCACGCGCTTTGAGCACCTTTACGGCGCCCATGTAGGGAGGCCCTCGGCTTGTTGAATGCCGCGCCAACCACCCCACAGCGACAGAACGTTGGTCCATCCCATATCCTGCAGTGATTTTGCTGCAAGAGCGCTGCGGTAGCCCCCGCCGCAGTAGAGCACGATGCGAGCGTCGTCGGTGAAGTCGTGCTTCTCAATGTCCCGTTCAATGACGCCCTTTCCGATGTAAACGGCGCCCTCGAGATGACCGGCCTCAAATTCATGCCGCTCTCGCACATCGATGACGACCAACGGCTGTCCATCGTTCATCATGGCCCGCAAGTCAGCGGCTTCGCATTCCGCAATTTCTTGCCGTGCCGCTTCGACGATAGCAAGGAACCTCGGATTGTGCTTCTTGGCCATGACTTTCGCAGATGGGTTAGCCTCTTGAGCACATCGCCCCAGCCCTCAGCATGGCTGGGCAGATCACGGGGCTTGATGCCGTCATGGAAGCGCTCCTGCAGGGCGTTGCCATCGACCGTGTCCTCGTGGACAGGGACCACGACACGAGCGCATTGCGCGCCCTGTGCGATGCCGCTGACGTCCCGCTTGAAGAAGGGTCGACCAACGACCTTTGGCGCATGTCAGCCGACGGGGCACAGGTGGCCTTGGCGCTCACTGGCCGTCCCCAGCACGAAACGCTCGACGAGGTAATGAAGGCCGGCGGCTGCATCTGGTTCTTTGACGGCGTGGAATACTCCACCAACCTCGGGTTTGCCATTCGTACGGCTGAAGTTTCGGGCGCCGATGCAGTGCTGTTGAATGTCTCAAAAACGCACGAGGAACGGCGCACCATTCGCCGTGCCAGCATGCGAGCAGACCGCTTCATTCCGGTGGTTTACACCACCACGGAGTCCATTCTCGCCTCCGCCAGCGAACACGGTGTTCGCCTCGTCGTGGCCGAAGATATTGGGCAACGAGGGCCTTGGGATGAGGACCTCACGGGCAACGTCGTGCTCGTGGTTGGCGCCGAGCGAGAGGGTGTGAGCTCGCCCGTCTTGGAAGCGGCGGATGCTGTGGTGAAACTCCCGATGGACGGCTTCGTCCCCTCCTACAACCTGCAGGTGGCCGTCAGTGTCATGGCGGTGGAAGCCCTCCGACAGCGGCGAGAACGGGGAAACTGAATTAAAGCGGTGTTTTTGTTGGATTTTTCATGGGATTCTTCGCCACGATTGGCCGCGGATGGGAAATGAGCAAGTTGAGCATGAGCGTGGTTCGCAAGGACCCCGAGTTGATGGTCTACATGATCATTGCAGGATTGATGAGTTTGGCCTGCTTGGTCGGCATGGCGCTACCTCAATTTCTTGAGATGGAGTGGGCGGTCAACGCCGACGGTTCCTTCACGCCTGCGTATCTCTCCTTCACCTTCGTCGCCTACATGCTCTTGAGCATCGTCGTGGTGTTCTGGAATTGCGCCATTATCGCCAACGCCAACATCCGCTTGACGGGTGGCGACCCTTCGTTTGCCGACGGCATCAACGCTGCACTGAAACGCCTTCCCATCATCATCATGTGGGGTATCATTGCGGGCACCGTGGGGCTTTTGCTGAAAGCCCTCGAAGGAGCTGTACGCGACCCCGATAACGGCGCCATGGTAGCGTTCGCCGCCTTTATTCACTTCATTGGTGGTCTGACATGGTGGGTCATGACCTTCTTCATGATCCCCCACCTCATTTTGGAAGGCAAGCCGCTCGGTGAGTCGCTCAAATCAAGCAAAGAGACGTTCTTCAAAACGTGGGGTGAGAACATCACCTCTGGCCTCGGCATCGGCTTGATCGGTGTCCTCATCGGCATACCGCTGGTCATCATCACCATCGTCCTCAGCGTTGCCATGGGCCCCGCTGGACTCCTCGTTGGCGCCATCCTCATCGGGCTGTTGATCGCCGCCATCAACGCCGCAGAGCAAGTGGCCGTTGTCGCCCTCTACCGCTTTGCCAAAGACGGCAAGATGCCCAAGATGTATCAGGACAACGGCATGAAGACCTACACGTTCGGCGCTGCCGGAACCCTGCCCAACATCAAGATGTGAAACCCGCCTCAGCAGGCCTCTTGACGGCTCAAGGACGGTGTTGCGTCCAGTATTCGGCCGATTGAAGACCGTGTTCAAGCATCGCTTCTTTCTCCGGATAATCAGGGTAGTGCTTCTCCACGATGGCGTGTGTGCGGCGGATAACGAATCGCCAACGGCTGGTCCAACCAAGTTTCAGCAACTGGTAGGCTTGTTCATCAGGCAGGCGATGCAGATTGGACAAAATGGTCAACTTCAAACTCCCTGAACCGTTCTTCATCAGTGGCAACCAGAGATCGAACGGATTGAAACTCATGTTGGTTGCACTGCACTGAACAAGGCCTGCATGAACCGCTTCAAATGGAAGTTCAAGGAACGGCATGGCCACCTGCTCAAACCATTCGCCATATGTTCGAACTGAAGACAAGAAATTTCCGAGCTGATGCGGCTCGAGCGTTGCCATAGTGGCTTCCAATGCCACGTCCATGTCGGTGTGTCGCGACAACCACGCAAGCAAATGACGAGCAAACGTCGTATTGAGTTCAAATTCCTCGTACAAGGTTTTGCTGTGGGCCATCAGCGAAGCGTGAAGTTCAGGGTAGGCCTGAAGCGTTTGGTGAGCAAGCCAAGCAAGTTCCCCTTGTTCGTCCAACAAACACTCGAGAAGGTGTTCCCAAGCCACATCGGGGTTTTGGGGGCGGTACTCAAGGAGGGCTTGGCGACGAATCTCTGGATAGATGAATCGGACATAAGCGGGCAGCATGTTTGTTTCGTGCACGTGAGGAAGATATTGACGGAACAGATTCATGATCCAAAGATGATCGTTCACAGGGCGTTCAAGGTCATCCATCAACTCGGTTGCTAGGTCGATCGCAAGGTCGATGTCTTCCTCCCACGGATGATAATCGCGAAGAATTCGCCAATCCTCAGGCGGCATGGCTTCAACGTAGGCGATGGCTTCGTGAGGCGTGCCAGCATGGGCACTGAAGGCCTCGGAAATCTCCACCCTGCGGCCGTACTGGGCGGGCCGATACCCGTGGTCATGACGTGATAAACGATATGTTTCGGGAAAGAGCGCACGCAACAGTGGTTTGGGAATGAAAGCATGGGGCGGTTGTTCCTGAGAAAAAAGGAGAATAAATGAGGCAACGAGGTCTGTGTGGAGATCTTGACCCCGCTGACGTTCGGGGATAATGCAAATTCGAGCTCCATTGACGGTCACGGGTAGGTGATGACGTTCCAATCCTCGGACCTTAATGCCCGTGTCCAAACATGCCGCTTCAAGGGGGTCAATAGCCAAGGTTTTGTTGTTGATTTCCCGAACGAGCTCAAAACCCAGTTTTGAGCGGCGGCGATTCCACGTCCCCGACAGCGTTGCAAGCTCATCGCACCACGAGAGCGCACGCTGAACAGGAGCCAACCTGCCTCGGCCCAAGTTCGGTGGAAGGGCAAGCATGCCGAACGGTGTTGAAACATCCATGCTTCTCTAACGGCTTGAGACCATATAAAGAACTCAAGAAATGAAGGAGCAAACTAAAGGATAAACAAAAGGCTGCGAGGCAAATTGCGGCATTGAACCATGGTTTGTGAATCCTAATTTTATATACATTGGCTGCCTCCATAAAGTGAGGATGTGCGATGATGTTGCCCCTCTCCCCGTTCACCTCCTGAGGCTCCTCCATGCCACCACGCCGTAAACCGCAACTCATTCCTGAAATTTGGGAAACGCGGTTCCACCGACAGGATCTCAATACCGGCAACATCCCCACGAAAGATTGGATCTTTTACCTTACCCGACCTGGTCTGGAGTTTATGCGAAGGCCCGACAGCGAAGGGAAAACCGCCTACGAATTGGTACGGGAAGAAGTCAGATCTTTCCTTGCCTCCGAAGGCACCAGCGCATCCGAGCAACTCAAGCTCAGCACGAAAACAAGTCGCGGCGGTTCGGGAGTGTATTGCACACTGATCTATCCCTTTGACATCTCAAGCGAAATTCCAGGGAAACGGGGAATCGCCATTCACGTGGGGAGTTCAAAAGATGCGCACACTGCCGAGGACCGAATCGGAATTTCATACCCCACAATGTTTGACCAAAAACTCACACGAGAGCTCCCTCCAAATCCACCTGGTGTATCCGATGTTGACCCGATGTGGAAAGAGTTTGCCAGCGCGAAGATTCTTCCAACCGACCAACTGCTTGGATGGGAAACTTCGAATCAGCAACAGGAGTTGTTGTGGGGAAAATTTCGTTACCTGCTCAATCACCAATTCATTGAAATTCGACTCCTTCCGGACAACGTTGACGGAAAAGTCAGTTCGCGAGAACAAATCGCAGCCCTCCAAGAATTCCAATCCTCTCCCTCGGGCTACACTCACTTTGCCGGAGCGCCCGGGACTGGAAAATCAACGCTGTTGCACATGGTGAGCGCTCACCGGCTCTTCATGAACGGCATGTATAGAGATGAGACTGATCACCAAAATATCCTGTATTACGTCCCCTCGTTGATGCTCAAAGAGGAAGCGGAACGAGAAATTCGAACCATTCTTCAACACGTGTACCGAAGAAGCATCGAAGACTCAAACAACCTGATGACACGAATCCATTTCGTCTATCAAGAAGACCTCTATCTCTTTGATGAACCAGACAGGGACTTCAACCTGCTTTCGGATATCGAGAGTCAGAAAGGCCTGTGGCCAGTGATGGGCATCAAAGGAAGGCCGAGCGAGCCACAAAAAAAGGAACTGAACACGTTCAAACGCTATGTACGGCAGGTGATTTTCGGAATTTTTGAAAACCAAACAAAATTCAATCAATTCTTGGACGTCATGAACAAAGGGCACAAATCGCCCGAAGATGCTTGGAACAAGTCGTTTAGCCTCCACCACCCAGGTCGGCCAGCCCACCGCCATTCATTCAACATGGAATACTTCCTCCCGTGGGGAGAACGAGACAAATTCCGAAAGAGGTTACGCGAAATTCGCCTGATTACGGAAGCAAAGAAACTCGATGAAACCTACTGGGACCCTACATCGATGCTTCTTCTTTCTGAGCAACAAGCAAACAAGGATCTTCATTCATTTGCGCAAAACAACCCCGATTCCATTTGGCATGACCTTCGCGGGAAAATGCACTATATCGTCATCGACGAAGCCCAAGACATCAACATTAGCGAAATTCGGTTGTTGCTTCGAAACTTTTCGACCCGACGAGAGGATCAACCGTACGATGAGTTCAACCTCATCGGGGCGGGTGACGAAAACCAGAACATCAAACAGCTCCTCTTCTCACCTCAAAATCAACACATTGAAGCCCTGTTCAACGATTACCTCTTGGATTTGAAAACCAAGGTGTCCACCGATAAAATCCAGTTAAGCAACGACCTTGAAAACCGCCAGAGCACCGTATTGGTGGCAGCCTACCGGATTTTTGACGAAATGGTCGAACACATCCAACAATTGTTGAATGAAATTTTTGAGAATTCTCCGCTCAGCAAAGATCCACGCTCAGCCCCCTCCAAGATTGAACAAACCATCTTCGGAAGAAAGGGTGTTTTCTTGATTGAACCCGATGCCGAACACGAGTGGGTGAACTCGGTTTTAGAAACACTGGGCAAACAACTTGAGGACAACGCAGACGAACTCAGCAACACGAAAGCCCCGGTTATCGTTGCGCTTTCCTTTGACAAAGACGATCTTGACCCTTCTGGGCTGAAACCAGATGCGAATCCGCTCAGCCTCCGCCTTGCAGCAATGGAGCAGCAAACCGAGTTGCACGCACAACTCAACGCCTTGCTGACACGCTACACGCAAAAATTCCTCAAGAAATACCCAGAAGGCCAGTTGAAGGATTGGGAGGCAGATCTCTCCTTCCGTGGCGTGATGAGTGTGAAAGACATCAAGGGTCTCACGGTCCCCATTTCAATTATCTTGAGCCCAAAGGCCTTGAATTTGGAAAAGAAATCGCAACGCAACATCGATCTTTTGTCGAAATTTTTGGTCCAAATGACTCGGTCGCAATACATGACCATCTTGCCGGAAAACGTCGGCAGGAGATACAACCAATTTGTGTACACCACCATCAACGAAGAGAACATCACCCCTTGGCTCGACAACATCCTGCAAAATTCATCGGGACTCAACAACACATTTGCTAGCGAATTCAAGCGGACATTGTACCACTACGATTCTGAAGTGTACTGGGAGCGCCTCGAGCACGCCTCTGAAGATTTGGACCCGCTGCTCAAAAATTATGTTTCTTGGTTGAGAGACCTGTACAAGGCACTCCTCAACAACGAACTGATGAAGAGAATCAACGAATTTTTGACGCTCGATTACGAGCCAACACCGGAAAATCCCGAAACCATTACGCCCAAGACCATCAAGTTTGGAAACAAAGACAACAGAACCTTCATCGAACTGTCAAACATTGAGCAGGATTTGATGTTGGGAGAACGGATGTCCGAGCCGCAACTTGCTTCCATGCTTCTTTTCGCCTGCATCAACGATTACCTTCGGGCGGGAGATATCGAGTCCCCACTCAAACACATCGGGGCTTACATGGACAATTGGATGAAGGCCGTGGAGGATGACCACAGCGCAACAACCAACAGGACACGCCAATGGTTTGAGTTGGTTACAGGGACCTACAACAAGGAGACCAATGAACGCTATAACCAACTTGTCAACCTCTTCTCTCCGCAAAAAAACGACAAAATTTACAGACAACTCCCCGATGATTGGACTTGGCCCCGGATACAATCGCCACGATTGACCATGGGCAGCTGGACGTTCCGAAAAACAGACCGAAGCGAACATGACCCGTCCGATGCGTGGATGCGGGATGCATCAAACTTCTTTACCGTTCCAAAAGAAGTGTTGCTGAAGGCCGTCAAGGTCACGCAGCACACCGATAATTCACATGTTCCGCATTTGCTTCGAATGCAATTTGGCCTCACTTCGTTTGACGCAAACCTGTTTTGCAAGGGATTCACCGACCTGGTCACCACCCATCCCGAGGACGCCTTCGTTCAAACTTCAACACCCGAAGGCAGCAAGGAATTCCCGTTCTTTGAATGGTTCGTCTCGCTGATCAACGACCACTATCCAAAGGCGAAGCAAGGGGATGATGACAGAGCCTTGGAAGAATTCCATGCATCAGTCGTTCAGAGCATTGAAGCGTATTGTAAAACCGAGAACACTCCTCTCAACAGGCTTCTCAATCAATACCTCAATTCAGCACGTTCCATGAACGAATTCGAACGAATTCTGACCGCTTTCCCGTTCGAAGACTGGTCCGCTTCACTGGGCTTACAAGCAGAAGACATCCTCCTGAACAACCTCAAAATCAACGATGCTTACATCAGGGACGCATTGAATTTGGATCAACTCATCGAGGATGAAAAGAGGCTTCTTCGAGACATTCAGGGGAACGAGGTGGATCTTGAACGGGCACAAAACGAGTACTTCCGGCTTGATGAGAACACCACGATCTCAGCCAGCGAACAGCGTTTCAAAGAAAAACAGGTCTTTAGCCGAATTGACAACTTACGAACGACCCTACAAAACAATGAACTTGAACTTGCGGAGAAGAAACGCCAGGTTGAGCAAGTGACGAGTCGGATACGCTCGCTCCATGCAAGAAACCCAAGCCAGCCGGATCAGACCAATCCCTTCCATGAGAGTTCTACAGGTGACTTTTTCAGGAGGGAACTCGCAACAAAAGATGGCAACGAAACAGCATCGAGAGGTGCTGTGTTGTTCAACACCCTCGACCGTCTCCGAGATATCCTCGCCAGCGATACCATCGTAAATGAAATCATGAACACAAGCCCTGCTCTTGACCTCTGTCCTTTGGATGATGGCCAAGAACCAAATGAATCACTTAAGGAGCATCTTGACAATTTCTATTCGTTTTACGTTGTCCACGACCTTGAAGAAAAGCAGGTACATCAACTCATCACCACCCTCTCAACTGCAGAAGACCTCAATGAAAAGCAACTGCAATCGTTGATCGATTCCTTGACGACCATGCAACGACTTAATCCTCAACAAGATGAAGGCGTGATGCAAAAAATCTGGATGAAATTAAACCAAAACTCGGTGAAACTGCTTGAACCGATTCTCGCGAACTGCACGGGCAGTCTACCAGCAGGGAAACTGCACAACATCTACTGGGATTTGGCCTATGGCTTGGTGACGGAGGATGATTTCACAGCCAGTACGCTCAACAAGGGCACCTGGAACCAAGCAATGCCAAAACAAAATCCACAGATGCGTGCGGTGAAATCGAACCTGCTTGAACACACCAATTACGTCGGTGATGATGAACGCTTAGGAATTCTTCATCGCCCGTTCGTGCCTCAGAAACAAGGATGGCATCAACAGCCTCAATTTTCGACCGTTGCGACACTCAAAGCCTACAGTTACCTGCACCAGAAACAGACGGAAGACGCCATTGATTCCTTCAGAGAGGCTGGCCTTCTCTCGCATGCAGGTGCCCTTGAGCTGTGTGCTCTGCGTATTGAGCACCAGCAAAGCGGTGACGGCATCGTCATTGGAAACACATCATTCGTTGACACCATTCGTGAACTGCTCGAGCACGAAGTTGAATTGCAACTCAACTTGCTCTCAACCAGTATTTTTTCAGAGCGGCACCAAACCACTGTCAAAAATTCGTTTGCTCATTGGGCGAATAGGTACTTCCTGAGTACCGACCTCTATGAGAAATCAATGGGCGGTGGGAAAACCAGTTTGTTTGAACGTTTCATGATGCCAAACCTGAAGGTCAAAGAGATGAGCAACTCGAGAAAATCTCCGAGGGAAGAAGAACTGGTCTTGAAGCAAGGTGCACGGAAAAAATCGGGCTCTGAAGCACAGAAAATGTTGCTCACCTACATGGAACATCACGAACATCTCATGAATCTGAAGGCTTTTGGGAGCAAGTTGGAAGATATCCTCAACGACGGGTCGGGAGACATAAGCAAAGATATCCAAGCCATCGACACAACAGAAT
>Ga0181568_10000124_pt1 | contig 60830 bp, 44 predicted proteins | sample 101ome_20_FD_133758 | JGI IMG/M metagenome (GOLD analysis project Ga0181568, IMG submission 133758) | Coastal salt marsh microbial communities from the Groves Creek Marsh, Skidaway Island, Georgia - 101404AT metaG (megahit assembly) | ecosystem: Environmental > Aquatic > Marine > Intertidal...
CTTCGAGAAAACAACAATGCGCCATTTCCTCCAACTCAATGGAATCGGGCAACTCCTCATTCATGTTGGAATCTATTCTGGGAATTGGAGTTTCTTCATCGAACTTTCAGGAATTGGTATCATTCTGATGTGCCTTGCATTGTTATCGTTGACCTCATCCTCGATAGATATTGTCAAGCAGAAAAGCAAATCCGGTGAGGTTGGAATCTTTTCATATTCACCTGGCCTTGTTCTTGTCATCTGTGCTCTCTTCATTGCAGCCTCATGGTTCATGCGTGACATCACAGGAATGATTGAGGTTGGTGTTGCCTTTATTGTCGCTATTTTTTGCATGATGATGATATCAACAGTATTGCTTTCTCATTTCAATCGCAGATTGGGGTGGAATTCAACGAATCCTAAAACGCTCCCTATTCGATTCATCTCCCTACTCCTTCTTGGTGCTGGATACATTGTAGCAAGTTTCCTTCGAGCAAGAAATTCAATTTCTGAAGACATTATCGACATCTTGTTTGCAGTTGCTTTGTTGAATGTCTTCTTGATGCTAAATCCATTGAAGGTTTTACGATTCTCCTTCGGGCGGTATGCTAAGCCTCACTCCAGATTTGTGTTGATTGGGTATCTTCTCTTACCAATGCTTTCTATCGTTTCAGTAGCACCTATCTGGACGGGGCATGAAGGCCTTGCAAATATTCAACCCACGCATTGGTTGTTGATCGTCTATTCATGCTTCTTCATTATCTGTGGGTTCGCAATTTACCTCCATGAAGACCATCTCCATTATTCGCCCTCATCTCGAGTCACGCATTGGCACCTTGTGTTTATGTTCCTCGTATCTGGTGCATTGATGACGTGGTCTCTCTATGATGGAGCAGTCTTGCTCGATAAGGAGTACTTACCAGTCTACATTTGGATTGCTACCCAAAGCCTTGCATCGATTCTTCTTGCCGTCTTGTTTATTCGTCATACGATTTTCCCCGCAGACAGTTGGCATCGAATTCCTATGTTTTACGACCGGCTCATCGAAAACAGTGATTGAAGTTCTTCCAACAAGTCAAGCGACGCTTGGGTAAAACCAAGTACGGTTGATTCGGAACCCTCAATCAATTGTGCATGGTTACCCATCATTCCTGCTAAGTCGTAACCACCGGCTTTCCCGACCCAAGATTCAGACTCGATTAATTCGACCAAAACTTCATCAGGAAAGTCGTCGATTTCGACGAGGGCATGTTCAACACTTGCTTGCCATTGACCGACTGCATAGACCATCGTAGCAGACCATACACGATGACGACGCCCGCGTAAGCGTAGAAGCATTGCAACCGCTTGCTCCTTCGAATTTGGTTTCCCCAATGCATTATGGTCATCATCTGGATCCTCTACGAGTGTATCGGCGACAACAGCAACATCATAGCTTTGGTCGGTTGAAACAGCGTCTGCTTTTCGAGAGACGACCTCTCTAACCTGTTCAGATATACGTTGCCGAGAAACGGATTCATCAACACCTTGGAGAGCAACTTGTTCAACGTCCGAAAAATGCTCACGAAGAATAGCACCTCTGCGTTCCGAAGCAGATGCGAGCAAGATGCGCATAGAACCGACGTGTTGACCAAACCACATCACATTTTGCAAACAATTTGGGGGTGACTTTCAAGTGTTGGATGGTTTTGCTTAAAGCGAGGCGGAACTATGGACATTATGGAACGAATTCCCACACACGTTGAAGGACTCGACGAGAACATGCAGGGTGGCATTCCCAAGGGCCACATCTGCATTGTCGCTGGAGCATCCGGTGCGATGAAATCCAGTGTCACATTTTCAATGCTCTACAATGCAGTATTGTACGGTGAAACAAGTGGGATTTATGTAACGCTTGAGCAGGGAAAGGAATCCTTGCGAGCACATATGTCAAACATGGGAATGAACGTCGATGATCCTCGCGTCCGCAACCGAATTGCAATCATCGACCTGTCAGATTTGCGCGTTCAACTTGATGAACAGGGAATGAGTAAGCGTGTTGACTGGATGGGGCAACTGATTAAGCAACTCACCAATTACAGAAAATCGATTGGATTCGAACTCTTGGTCTTTGACTCACTAGGTGCATTCTTCACACTAACGAAAATGGAAAACCCTCGTGATGAGATTTTCCGGCTCTTTGAAGCAGTTCGCCGTCTCGAACTGACCTCCTTTTTCATCTGCGAAATGACCGGTGAAAACCATAGGCAATTTGGAGAATATGGTGTTGAAGACTACCTCTCTGATGGTGTGATTCATCTTGTTATGGACCGTAAGGAAGATGATGTCCAGCGAAAACTTGGAATCATCAAGATGCGACACACACGACACGCACTGGGCTACAAACCATTCAATTGGAAGCAAGAAGAACAGCGATTCACGGTTCTTTGATTATTCTACAGTTACGGATTTTGCTAGATTACGAGGACGATCAACATCGTTGCCAAGTCTCAATGCTGCATGATAAGCAATGAGCTGTGTTGGTAACACTGTAAGGAGTGGCGTCAACATTGGAATCGTTGGTGGAATTGCTATGCTTACATCACCAATTTCAGAAATAGGATCGCCTTCTTCGTGAATGAGGATAATCTTCGCACCTCGTGCTTTGCATTCATGAATTGCGTTCAATGTACGCTCTTGAACTCCATCGTTTGGAGCGATGACGACGACTGGGGAATTCTCTTCAATCAATGCAATCGGTCCATGCTTCATCTCACCCGCAGGATAGGCTAAACAAGGGACGTATGCAATTTCCATCAGCTTTAGAGCACCTTCGGATGCAACAGGAGATGAGATTCCTCTACCCAAAAACAGTACACTTTTGGCATTCATGACCAATTCAACGGCATCATTGATGGGACCGGGATCATCAAGGTAGGTTCGTATTTTTTCGGGGAGTGTGCGCATTTCTCGTGCAATGGACTTCCCCTTTGTTTTTGAGAGATGGCGGCTACGACCTAGCTGTAATGCAAACAAGGTAAGTGCGCCGACCATGTTCGTAAATGCCTTGGTTGAAGCAACGGATTGTTCCGGCCCTGAATGAATGTAAACTCCTTTTCCACATTGTCGTGCAATGGTTGAACCAACAACATTGACAACACCGTATACATCTGCTCCTTTTCGTTGGATTTCCTTAACGGCTGAAAGTGTATCAGCAGTTTCCCCAGATTGTGATATTGCAAGATGAATTGCTTTTGGATTGATAACAGGGTCGTTGGCGTTGAATTCGCTAGCCACGTGAGAAACTGCAGGAATACGCGCCCACTGTTCGATGAGTATCTGGCCGATTTGAGCAGCATGCAGTGCAGTTCCACAACCAATGAGGCGAACGTGTGGTAATTGTGCGAGTTCTTGAGGCCTGATCTGTAGTCCTCCCAAAACAGAACTACCTTCTGCATGTCGTAGTCTACCTGAGATACAATGTTGTAGGGATTGCGATTGTTCATGGATTTCCTTTAACATGAAATGGGGGTAGTCACCGAGTTCACTTTCACCCCATTCCTCTTCCAAATGGAGTAGATGCGATTCCACTTCTTGTCCATTGGCCTCCATAACTTGGAAATCTTGTGAGTTGATTTTTACAATTTGTCCATCCTCAAGTGCCACCAATTGGTCGGTATGCTCTCGAATTGCGTGAGGATCGCTTGAGATGAACATCTCCTTCTTCCCTCTGCCGATGATCAGCGGAGACCCATTTCGGGCGCAGAGAGCATAATCGTAATCTTTGAGCAAAACGCAAAGACCCCAGGTTCCTCTGGCGATGGAGAGGACATTCTGAAGTGCTTCAATCGGTTCTTTTCCTTGTTCGAGTGATTTTGCAATAAAGTGACAAAAGATTTCAGAATCCGTCTGAGAGTTTAGCTGTATACCTAATTTTACGAGTCGCTTGCGTAACATGTCGGAATTTTGAAGAATTCCATTGTGGACAATTGCTACTTTACCATCGTAGCTGATGTGAGGATGAGCATTCTCTTTTGTAACTCCTCCATGAGTAGCCCAGCGTGTGTGAGCAATACCCATCGATCCTTCAAACGTCGGCAGAGAGGAAGCCATTTCGGATATTTTTCCGATGTCCTTGTAAGACTGTAACTGCCCGTTTTTTACAACAACTCCACTTGAGTCGTAGCCGCGATACTCGAGGCGCAACAATCCCTTCACGAGCAACTCTGAAGCATTCCTGTGACCAATATATCCAAAAATTCCGCACATAAGGCCACCTCAAAGATTGAATTGTTCCGAACATATTGGGCAAACTACTCGAGCCCGCATCAAATCGGTTACTGGGAAGTTTGCATTGCATGAAGGGCAATTCGCCTGGCGCCGGAGAGGTGGTAAATCAGCCAATGGCGGCAGAGCAGTTGGTTCCATTTCTGCCACGGGTAACGGTGGGAGTTTCTCTGCATCTGGAATCGCAGGCAGTGGCATTGGACTTGGAAGCGGAGGAAGGCCTTGAGAAACAATCTCTGCAATTTCACGTTCTTGTTTGCGCTTCATGCGACGGTTGAGGCGAGCGCTTCCCTCGCCTGCAATGCTTTTTGCCTCAAGTTCATCCGCAAGTGTTGGCTCTTCCATCTCAATCTGGACTGGGGCACTTACTGGAACTGTTGCAATCAATTCTTTCTCTTCTTCGTCTTCTTCGACCTGAACGAGAATCGCAATCTCATCTTCTTCTACAACCAAGGCTTCCATTGAATTGTCTTCCTTCCTGCTCGATCGTAGAGAAACAACAACAAGAACGAAGATAATGAAAAGGATTGAAACCAGCCCTAAGAAGATTCGAACTTTCATTGTGTCTGATCCTGGGAGAGGCTCCAGCAACTGCTCGAGCAAGGATTGTGGTTCTTCGGAATCTTGTTCAGAATCGAGAAGGAATTTTTGCATCGAAAATCGTCCGGTTTCTGAAACGAGGAACAAAATTCCATCCTGAGAATTCATGCTGTATCCGAGCACGCCATTCTCTGAAACGATGTTTCCAAGACCAACGACTGATTGCCCATCTACAACTGTCAAAAGACCATAGCGAGCAACTTGTCCACGAATGGTAATCTCATTGTAAACGACTTCAATCATGTCGCCCCTCAAATTGTAGAGAAGGATGGATGCACCCGGTGCGTGAACTCGTTCGAACTCTTCATCCCAGTCACCTTCTGTTGCAATGGTTACCACCTCTGCGTTTTCACCAGAGCCTTCAATCCAAGAGGCGAAGATGGTTTCATCACCATCGATGCGAAGGATGGCAAGTTGAGCCGATGATGCGTAATCACCGATCGAAGATTGATAGGTCCAAGAAGAGGACATAAGGTCACCCCTTGTGTACATGAGTCCACTTCGCTTGATTCCGGTAACATCATCACGTTCTTGTTGGAAAAGAATGTGCAACGTCTCGTCATCAAGCACGGTGGACAACTTGTCACCATCCTCTGGGTGAATGTTCACGTCAGCAATGTGAATTTTTGGCTCACTCCAGCTCAATCCTTCATCAGGGTTTGAAGAATGGAGACTGAAAATCGAGGTGATATCGCTCCATGAACCACCTGTTGAAATGTTCCGATAGTAACCAGAGAGGACCAATGTCCCGTCGTCTTCAGCAAGGTCGAGACCCCAGTACTTTCCTTCCGAAAGTTTCAGAGGAACCAGATGCTTGTGAATTGGTAGCATTTGTCCGGTTGAAGAAAACGAGGTCATGGCGATATTGGTCATGAAATAGCCCTGCTCAGTTTGTTCACGACTTGTCCAAGCAGCATGAATCAATCCATCTTCTCGTTGATATACATCGAGTTCTCCTTCCCAATTATCATCTACAAGCGTGTCCGTTAAGAGTAAGAGGTCGTCACTCAATGATCGAACATGCAATTCCTCGTCAATCGATGTAAACACAAGCGTGGATGATTCTATTCCAACGAATGCAACAGGGTACTCCCCGTTTGAAAGTGAGAGGGTTGTGGAACCAGCTACGGATGAAACATCGCTGATAACGACGCTGAATGTATTTTGGCTGAATTCGCTTTCAACACCATCACCGGTCAAAGTTGCCCTGTACAAGACAGCGCCAATTTCGCTTGCTTGATGCCTAAAATCGACCGTGGTGTATCCCGACTCGATGGTCGCACCAGGTACGAAGCCAATTCGCTCTTCATCAACGAGCTGCCACCCAGCATTAGGAACCCAGTGCTCCAAGGCCAAATCAAGAGAGAATGCTTCGGATTTACCGAGGTTATCAATTCGAATCTTGATGCTGTAATCTTGGTCGACAAGAGGAACCACAGGTAACGTCGTTACGGAACCCGGAAGATACCGAAGAACAGGTTGCTCAGGTCGTTCGAGAATTTCGTAGTCAAGGGTGTAGACATTGTCGGACGTGTCGAGATCTCCTTGAGCATTGTTTGGATCGAGTTCAATCATCACTTCGTGAAGCCCGACAATGGTAGCAGACCAAAAGAGTGTCACTTGGACTGATTCTCCTTTGGGAAGTTCAGGAATCAGTCCTTGAGAGGGATACACTTCGGACTCATCGCCCGGAGCAACAAGTCGAACGAAAATGTCCGTTGCATCAGCATCACCTGCATTGTAGACTTCGAAATTCATTTCCAACAGACTACCTTGGTAGGCATTTTCTGCAGGCATACCTCTATTCAGGACATCGACATCCCCAATAAAACGCAACGAGGGAGCGGGGTCGACGTTATCGATTGTGTAGCTTCGATCTGCGCTTTGGGAAATCTTGCCCGACTTGTTGACCATACGAACAGATAATTCTCGATAGCCATCCTCGATTTCGGTCGTGTCCCAATCAAATGACCAAGATGATTCTCCATCAGCCCCAGGACCACTGTTGGTTTGAATCGAACTACCAAACAGCCAATCTCCATCGTCGACACGATACTCGATTCGGTCGTGCTCAACGCCCTCGACTTCACCTTTCACTTCAACCGTACCCGTCAGAGGATTGCGAGCAATCGGTGTATCGATCAGAATGCTTTCCCTGGAAACTTTGAATTTTCGGAAGGCGATGTTTGAGACATTCCCGTCATCATCGGAAGCCTTAGCATGCAAAAGTAGGAATTTCTCAGAAGAGGAATAATCGACCCACTCATCTTTGATTTCGACGTCAAGGTACCAGTTTTCCATCGTCCCATTGGCTTCAGTCCAGTCCATTAGCATCTTGGGGCCACGGTTTGAGAAATGTTGCTCGATGTACAGCTCGACACGTTGGTAATCAATTTCTGTCATGTTGACCTTGCCTGAAATTCGCGAGAACGTGTCACTAAGCAACCATGTGCCGTTGACTGGATAACTTACATTGACATCACTCTTGGATTCTTTGACGACAAAACCATTGTCGCAGGCGCCACCCGTAATGGAATTAACAGCGCATGCAGCATCGATAATTCCAAAGCCATATTTTTCATTCCAACGTTCTGAGAGTGATTCATCGTATGGATCCCCTCGTTGTTCGGAACTGTTTCGAAGGATATCTTTGACTTCTTGTGGCGTAAGTGAGGAATCTGCTTCGAGCATAAGGGCAACAACTCCAGAAGCAATTGGGGTGGCCATACTGGTCCCAGATTTCGAGTCATATTGGTCGTCAGCGAGCCCGGCATCGCCAGGAACTGGAAGAGAGGTTCCATATGTCGCAGAAATAATGTTGTGACCGTAGGAGGTTATGTCTGGCTTGAGTTCATCCCATTCATCATCATCCCCATCGCTGAGGCGCGGCCCCCAATTGGAAAAGTCCGAGTGGACATCATCATCCCGAAGGATTGTGTTTTTGTCATCTACTGAGCCGACCGTAATCGCACCATCAGCACTACCTGGAGACGGAACACGGTTCGTACCGTCGTTGCCAATGGCAACGACACAGATGATGCCAGCATCTGTTGCTTGATTGATGAGAGATGCTTCTGCGCTCGTACCGTTATCTCCCTGATCGCCTGGATTCAAGGGGGTACCAACTGAACCGTACGACATTGAGGCTATTTGGATGCCTTTGTATGTTGAATTGACGCCCCAATCCGTATCCTTGTTGTTGATCATCCATTGAATACCTGCAAGACTAGCTTGCGAGTTGGTTCCTCCACCGTCCGTCAAGACTTTGATGTCGACCAAGGCTGCACCTGGTGCAGTTCCCCTATGGTTGCGAGATGCATCACCTGTTCCAAGAGCAGAACCAGCTACGTGTGTGCCGTGCCCGTTCCCGTCATCAGGGTCAGTAGCGCCATCGGGATTTGGATTCGGAGAGGTGGCATCAAAACCAGCAACCCATTTCTGGTCGTTGTATGACGAAGCATCGGCATCGGGTTCGTCATCGATGTCATCAAAATCATTGAGAGAGCGATGTTCGTTGTCAACACCAGTGTCCATAACTGCAATCACGACTCCGTTTCCATAGTAACCAAGTTCATTCGCAGTATTTCCATATTCAAGAGAGGGCCGTGCAAGTGCTGCTTTTGAGGCTACGTTGTTTACTGGAGCCATGACATTCTGCATCTCGATAACGACAACGCCGTCGAGGTGGTAGATGTCCATCAAAGCCGAGACTGGTACTTTGTCGACAACAATGCTGTCAATACTTTTCAACACTTCGAACCATGCTCCATTCTCGGTACCGATCCAACCATGCTCAACGAGTGTTTTCGTCAGAGAATCGATTTCAGGTTCGGCAGGATGCCACGCATAATCTACGACGATAGCAACGGTTTTCCGGCCATCAGGCCCGAGAATAGCAGTCGGTGAAACGGATTCCATTCCATCGAGAACACGCTGAAGACGATCGTCCATACCGTTCCAGTCCAAATCAGGCCCGTAAGCCTGCCACCAACCGTACTCGAGGGCAGCGTCTCGTCCTAGGCGGTCGTACATACGCAGCGGACGATCACAGAATTCTTCCCCGCACATCAGTGGAGGCAGTCCCTCGACGAGGATGGGTGGCGCATGGGTTGGTTCTGCGTCTTCTGGCAGCGTTTCTACAGCCTGAATTTGCGATGCAATTGGCAACAATAGCATAAGCAAAACCAAGAACATTGCTTGCCTTGGGTTCGAGTATGTTGACCATCCGCTCATAATCGCCATCCCTCACCACAAATCGATATATTTTGATGGTATCGCTCCAACGTGTGTTTTAACGGTTGATTAAGGCCGTTTCGGCCACGACAGATGTTTCGGTTCTTTGGAACACTGGAGTTGGGGCCCAGTCCGGCGTTCAACCATTCCCAATGAAGAGAGACAAACTGGACAGTCTCCAGCTTCAGCAATGTGCTCCATCCATGCGATTCGCGTCTCGGCTTCATCTCCCGCTTCCTTCAATTTTCTCAAGGGCTCCCGGAGATTCTTCGGCACCTCAAGTCCCAATTCAGTCCACGGATCTTGCAGATTAGATACATCGACCATTGACGATTTCATTTGGTCAAATCCTGCCCGAGAATGCCCGAACCCTTTCGGCCCACCGTCAAGCACGCCCATCGGATAAGGCCCCCCTCTTGCGACCAATGGAAGCAGAGCATATGCCAAAACAAATCCACCTATGTGCGCCATATGCGCTACAGTGGAATAGCCCCCTAAACCAACCGTATTGAAGGCTCGAATCAATTCAAATCCAAAATAGAAGAGTGCAATGATGGTAACTGGCCAAGGGCGAATAAGAATCAGAGGGAAAGGGATTTCATCCCTGGGCCATCCAGAAAGATATGCTCCTAATAGACCATATGCAGCCCCAGAAGCGCCCCAAGAGGGTGTTCCTGAACCGCTGTTGAAGAATACCCAAGCAATCGAGCCACCCAGAAGGCCTGCGACATAGATTATTGTGAACCGCTTAGTTCCTAATCGCTGCTCGAGTGGAATCCCAACCAAGGCGATGACCAGAACATTTCCCAGCACATGTGTCACGTCACTCATACTGTGGAGAAAGCCAGCAGTGAACAGGGTAGGATAGTAGACTGCTGAATCCAATCGCTCAGGAATCAACCAAAAATCAAACCACACAAAATCAAATTCAAGCCCGTATGAACGCATGACAACAAAGGCATATTGAACGATGTAACCCAACAGCAAACCAACTGAGATTCCTAAAGCGATCGGAGTCTTGTTGCGAAATGAATAGACAATCGGAGAGGCAACTGCCAACATCCATACGACGAGAATGACCCATTCTGAGGCACCAAAAGTTGTCAGGTACAACTGCCCCATGACACCTCCAGTATTTGGCCAACTATGGGCCTTGTCATGACGTAGCATTCATTCATGTGGGAGTTTTGGGCAGGATATGAGCGAAGCGTTGTTGTCCCTTAACGGCGTTTCTGTCCGACGAGGTTCATCTTTCGTTCTCAAGGATCTTAATGTTGAGTTGACAAAGGGCACACTCGTGCTTTTGAGCGACAAAAACGGTGCGGGCAAGTCGACTATTCTAGAAGCCGCTGCAGGACTCTTACCCCTCGAAGCGGGAGAAATCCTTCATCACGGAGAGGTTGTTCTCGACGCTTCAGGACGATCGAAACGACCCAAAACTGCTTTTGGCTTAACGCTGCAATCCGACGGTTGTGTTGGAAGTCAACGCGTGGAAGAACACATTCTCAACGCTCTCGATCTATCAGGTGGACGAATTGAGATTGATTCATGGCTAGAACGTTACAACCTCGCTCACCGCAGACACGATCTCATCGCACACCTGTCTGGAGGGCAACGACGGAAAGTGGCGATGCTTGCAGGGATCCTTCCTGGATTCGTGGGCTCAGAACCAAGAATCTTGCTCTTGGATGAACCTGCCTCAGGACTTGATTCAGCATCGCGCTCCATGCTCGTCGAAGATTTGCATGAGCTCCGACACCGAGGAAATTCGATCCTTCTTGCTAGTCATCATCCAAATTTCTCAGCATGTGCAACGCATGTGTTTACTGAAAATGAAATGAAAACCAATAAAGCGATGTCCGATAGCACAGTTAAGCAACGAGACATTAAGCCGGAGGCACATCGCAGCAAGACTTCATTCAGAACTGGTCTCTTGCTCAATCAACGTACGCTTTCAACTCTCGCAAGCAACGGAATCGCCGGGTTCCTTACCTTGGGAATCTTGCTTGCGTTGGTTGATGCTTCAGCCATCGACAACTCATTCATACAAGCATCTGGATTGTTCCTAAGTGCAGCGTTCGCTGCAGGTCTTGTTGGCGACAACATGGTTGCAATACTGCATGAACACAGGGCATTGGACTGGTGGAAATCGCATCGTCAAGGAATTCCAAATTCCTACCTCCATGCCCTTCTCTTAGGAGCGGGTTTGACCGCATTAACCCAACTGGGATTCGATGCCAGCGTATCGTGGATTCTGGTCGGAATTGGAGGAATGTTGACGCTTGGAACGATGGCGATTGTCCGAACAATCGATTTGGCCACCTCTCGGCTAGCACGACCAAGGGCCGCCTTTACTCGAATTCTTACGCCGATTCTCATCCTCCCGTTTGCACTCCTGGTTCAATGGATTACTGATTCGAACCTGTTGTAAATGCAATTATTGAAAGCAAAAGGTTTGGTGGAACTAACATGACCAAGCGAGTAGTGGAAACGATTCTCCTGCTTGGGTTTGTGGGAATCGGAGTCACTCTTGGTCTTGCTTTTCTCAAGGCCCCAAGCGTTTCAATCAATGCTTTTGAGTCACCGGATGCTCAGCGCATATTCTACTGGCACGTTCCTGCAGCATGGGCTGCATTCATTGCTTTTGGATTCCTTTTTGCAGGATCAGCACTTTGGTTCTTCAAGCGGTCCAACTTCGGATGGAGAATGCACGTTGCGGGCGCTGAAGCAGGACTTGCGACTGGGTTAATGACGGTCTGGAGTGGAATGGTTTGGGGTTCAGCAGAGTGGGGTGTTCCATGGGACTGGACCGATGTTCGCCTGAATACATTCGGCTTGCTGACATTTCTTGCACTGTTCTTGGTTCTTGGAAGGCAATCACAGCCAGACGGTGTTGAAACCAGAGATACCTTCTCCACTTTTGGGTTGTTTGGGTTTGTTCTTGTTCCGGTCACATATGTTGCAACACGACTTTGGCAAATTCGACATCCTGGGCCTGTAATCGGCGGAGGAGACAGTGGAAGTTTAAATGGTGAAATGGCACTTATCCTACTCTTTGGTGCGATCTCCTTTACAGTGTTCATCATAGGACATATCCTGATGAGTATGCGCATCACATCACTCGAGCAACGATTGGAAAGTATTCAAGAATCAATGGATAAGGTGTAAGCATGGCGGAGGGTATGACGTATCTGGCTGTCGCTTATCTTGGCATGCTCATCGCCATCGGCATTTGGACATGGACCGTCTTTTCAAGAAGTAACGACCTTGAGCAACGAATCCAAGCTGTAGAACGTAGTATTGAGACGACCGAACAGGAGTGAGTTCATGAGTCAAGGACTTGGTGGCGAATTTTGTCTGGTGTGTGGCAATGAGCCACCACTCTTTACCGATCGCATGTGCGAGGCTTGTACGCGTAAACGGACCAAACTCGCAGTTGTTCCAGAAAACACGAACTTCACGCAGTGTGCACGTTGCGGCCTTATCGATATCCAAGGACGTTGGGTAAATATCCCTGAAGATACCTTATGGGACGAACTCATTCAACGAAATGTCTCCTTCCATCAACGGGCTGAAGATATCGGATTAGGATTTGAACCACGAACTGTATCGGACCGACATACGTTGCTCCACATGCAAATCGAAGGCGTGATTGACGAATTGCTGTATACTGAAGAGCACACCATGCGTGCACGTCGCTCAAATGGTGTTTGTTTGACATGCACTCGAAGAGCGGGGAATTATTTCGAGGCGACCGTGCAACTTCGTTCAACAGGTCGTCGGCTCGAAGAAGAAGAACTCAACAACTTACGGGCAAGTCTCGATGATGTTATTGAAAATCTCAGCGATGATCCGATGTTCTTCATTACCAACGAAGGACCTGTTACAGGAGGGTACGATGTTGTGATGGGATCAAAGGGTCTCGCCAGAGCATGGGGTCGCCATTTGATCGAACAGTGGGGTGGACAAGTTACGGAAACCAACTCTACTGTCGGCAGAAAGGACGGTGTTGATGTTACCCGACTGACTTTGCTGTATCGCAAACCAGGATACGATCTCGGCGATGTCATTCGATGGCGTGGAGAATTATGGCGACCAAGTTCGTGGAGTAAAGACGGCGCCATCATGGAGCGTATTTCACGCCAGGAGCGGACGGGCGCAACTTGGAGAGATCTGGAGGGCGCAAAGGTGCTGGCTCAGATGAAAGAACACATTGTTGTCGATATTCTCAACCGAGACGGCTCTGCTGCTGAATTCTTGGATCCGAACACATGGCAAATGACCTCTGTTCGCCTTCCTTGGGACTTCGACGGAGCATCACAACTTCGTCTTGCTCGAGTCGATGGCGAATTCATTGCTTTGCATGATATGGCACTTGACCACCCCAATTGATAGGAGTTCATATGAAGGTTGAACCTTCCATAGAACCATGGCCGATGAACCCCTCAACATCGATGAGTTGTCTCAGCAATTGGATTCTGAAGGCATGATGGGATTCACACAATCGTTCGTTTCTGATGTTGAGAACGGCTTTTCTGCTGTCAACGAAAAGCACCTACCTTGGCTTGAACAACTGAAAGCGAGTGAATGGAAAGGCGTGCTCTGCTTCGGGATGGGCGGTTCTGCAGCAGGAGGTGATTTTCTAGCAAGACTTGCGGATGCTTCTGGTTCAAAGCCGTTCGTGGTTCACAGGGGGTACGAACTTCCATCATGGTGGTCAACAGATTGGTTGATTCTTGCTACATCGCACAGTGGCAACACGGAAGAGACCATTGCTGCAACAGAAGCAGCTCTCAAACAAGGTGCAACCGTTGTTGTCATTGCCACAGGTGGCGTCTTAGCGGGGTTCTGTGAACTCCACGAACGCTGTTACCTGATCTCATCCATTGGAGGACAACCCCCCCGCACGGCTTTTGGCCATCTCTTCTCACGTCAACTCGCACTGATCGAACATCTTGGATTCATTCCTCAACAACCAGATGATGAGCGGGAAGCAATGCTTGTACGTCTTGAATACGCTTGTCAATCCAACGATTTCCGTCAGGCGTCAGGCGTTGCATTGCTCGATCTTGCCATGGCTCTACGAGAACATCCAATCTCATTGCTTGGGCCTACCGAAATGCAACCTGCCTTAGTTCGCTTCAAGAATCAACTGAATGAGAATTCCGGACGTTTTGCTCGAATTGGCGTTGTTCCAGAGATGAATCACAACGAAATCGTTGCATGGGGAGGCGTATCGGATGATGCCGACCCTGCTCGAGAAGAGCAAGCAACCTTGTTTTTGACATGGGATGGAATGCACCAACGCGTCCGTCGGCGAATCGATTGGATGGTTGAGCACACCCCTACTGATTACGCTTGGAAAATTCACGGTGAAGGGACCTCTTTGCTTGAGGCCCTCCTTCACCATTGCATCGTCATGGACTGGTTGACGATCGCTCTCGCATTCCTTCACGGAAAAGATCCAGCAGCAATCCGTCCAATTCAAGCCTTGAAGGGATATCTTGCAAATGATGCTTCAGTATAGTTGACCGAGGATGTTTCTCGGATCAGGATAGCGCTTCAGAGCAGCTTCCCGATGTTCAAGCGTTACAACTCCTTCCAAATCCGGTTCGGTTGGTTCAACGAGTGTTAATTGAATGTGTACGTGAGGGGGCCATCCTCCGTTTTCAAATTCCTCGCCCATTTTGCCAATCTGATCCCCTTTTCGAATGGTTTCACCAGCGACCAAGTTGTCCAATGATTCACGAGACAGATGACCATGAAGGACCCAAATTGTTTGCTCTTTTCCTTCAATGGAAAGGAGATGTTCCGTGATGATTGTTGGGCCATAGGAGCCATCAACATCGTTGTCAGCGAAGCTGTGAATGATGCCATCTTCAAATGCGAAAACCGGTGTTTGGGCAGGCCCCCCAATGTCAAGACCAACGTGGATGGTTCGTTCACCACCAAACAACTCTTGTGTGTACATTCCCTTTCGATCTTCATCGTACCTGCCGATTGTAAAACTAAAGTGTTGGTTCCAATTTGTTTGTGGTTTTTGCAGGTCAAGTACCCAATACACATCTGGCAATTGAACGATTGGATGGAAGATGTTTTCTCCAGTTCCCGCCAGATCCGGAGAACCCCACATGGTACGAAGAAGGGATTCACCCCTAAGAGTTCATGCATGAACTTGATGTGATGCTTGGACGAGCAACGGAGTATGTGGGAGGTAGTTTTAGCGATCTTCCTCCCAACCATCGCTCCTGGTCTTGCATTACTGCGTATTCTTGATGCATCCGCCGATACGTTTCGTAAGTCGCTTTTGTGCTTCCCTATTGGACTGCTTGCTTTGTATGGCATCTCGGGATTCTTGTTTGTGCTTCAATTTTGGAGTGTGATCAACTTGACCATGGCCCTCGTTTTTGTGAATGCTTTATCGATTGCTTTCTTACTGCGTAAGGTTCACGTCGAACGAACAACGCATACGCAATGGCAAAAAATGGAAGCGGCAATCCATGGCCTCGTCCTTAGCGAATCGGAGCCTGAAATTGAACAAGAAGTCGTCGCACAACAATGGTTCCAGAACAATCGAAATCCACTGCTTCAAATTGCAGCAGCGTGTTTTTGTCTTCTTACACTCGTACCAATCCTCATTTTTGATCGCCCGTTCGGAGTGGATTGGATTGGATTCAGTACGCTCGCAAGCAACGTTGGCCATACCGGAACGTTCGACGTTCAATCACCAAACGTCGGTTTGTGGACCTATCCTCCTGCGTTCCCTACGACCTTGGCGTGGATTACCAACCTCACAGGTTCACCGATCGAACAGGTCATCCTAATTCTCGGGCACCTCTCTCTATTTGCTCTCCTTCTTGGCATCTGGGGTAGTATGGACCGTTTGGGTGCTGGCGCATCAAGTGTTCTTGCAATGGGAGCATCCTTCGCATTGTTTGCGAAAGTATTCGATTCAGGCTACCCCACCGTTGCAAGTCAATTGGGATTGATCGTGGGATTACTCATCGTCCTTCGACCCATTCAACAATCGCTCAGACATCACATCATTGCCTTTGTTTTTCTCTCATTCTGTGCCGCTCTTATCCATCCTACGGGAGCGATTTATCTTGCAGCATTGCTTGTTGCCAGTTTGTTAACGCGTCAACGGCTTTCAGACGAGGATAGGGCACAACAGAAACCGATTTTCCTGGCCTCGATCATCATCGTTACTTCGATGTTCGTCATTGCCCTCATTTACTTCGCGCCACGGATGTTGAGTGAGCCCGTCTTTGCAGAATACGGTTGGCAAGGTGGAAAACCAATGCTCATGTTCAATGGGCCATTGATGCTGTTTGCAGCGGTTTCGATTTACCTTGGGAGAACAAGTCTCGAGGTGCGGTTACTTTCGCTTTGGTTTCTTGGACTCTGGCTCCTTTCATTTGTGCACCTGATTGAAGGTCTAGCCAACATACAGGTCCTAAGTCTCCTCTCCTACACGCTCTACTCGATGGCATTGCATGCTTACCACATCCCGCTCGCAGTAATTGTTGGACTGCTTGCAAGTCGTTCAACGTCGTTTACGACAGTCGACGATTCAAAACATTGGTTTGGGTTGGAAATGGACCCCTTTTTGCGCCCAATGTACAGTGCTACCTTCCTCGTGGTGCTACTTCTTGGGGCCATGTTGGGTATTGGGTTGCTAACCAACCTCTCCAGTCACGACGAACTTCATGCTACGACATCTGGCGACGGTGAGCTCCGTGCGTATCTTTTGGAGCACCCTCCTGACAAATACGTCTATACTGAAAACGTCCATTGGGGTCATAGTTATGCATTCGATACCTCAGTTCAGACAACCAGCATCCCCACTCTTGGTTTGTTAACTCTTGATGAATCCATACAGCCTGCTGCAACTACAGCACTAAGGATGAATGATGTCCGAACATTGAACCAATTGGGAATAGGCTATGCGGTTTCAAGCCCCATTGGAACGATTGCGTTAACGTTGGGCTCGTCCCCATATTGGAGCATGGAGCAATCGTTCGAAGGGGCACGATATTGGAAATTGTGGGATAATCCATCCCCCTCACGCGTTTCATCGGCTGCTGGATTGGATCCACGTACATGTGAGGAAATGAAAGGGTGTGAGTTGAAGCAAGATCCGTGGCGTAACCACCGTTTCAGCGACCCTTTGGACCGAGGAGACGAACGTATCGTACTAAGCAAGAAGGGAACCTACACGTGGAATGAAGTTGTGAACGACTCAAATGTTCAGGGACTCCACAAAATCTGTATCGTTTACGAGCAAATTGGTTCATTTGAATCGTACAACATTAACCTTAACGATCAATCATTGGATTTGGTAAAGAATCCAGGATGGAATTTCGAATGCCATAATCTCCAACTCAGTCAACGTCTTGATGTCGAATTTGAATTGAGCGCAGATGGTTCATCATGGATCAACCCGTTAGGATTCTCAGGTAGGAGTACAGAAATCATTGATTCAACCGGAATCCGGATTCACCATATCGAATTCAAACGTGGAAATTCTGCGAAGGCATGAAAAAGAAGCCTCTACGAGCAAGATTCGTGAAACGTCTAATGATTCTCCTCCCTGTCCTCAATGAGGCCGAGGGTTTGGATGCGGTATTGAAAACAATACCACATGCTCCGATAAAGGAAGCAGGATGGGATTCGGAGATTGTTGTTGTTGATGGGAAAAGCACGGATGCCTCTCAACAAATCGGTGTTGATGCAGGTTGCACAGTGCTTGTCCAACCAACAAAGGGTAAGGGCGAGGCAATCCGACTGGGATTTCATTATGCAATCAATAACGAATTCGATGCCTTGGTGATGTTTGATGCTGACCAAACATACGACCCAGAAGATATGTTGGGGATGTTGGAGAAACATCAAGAAGGTATGGTCATTGTTGGAAACCGATTGAATCGATCATTGGCGAATGATGCCATGTCTCCAATAAACTGGATTGGAAATCACCTTCTTACATGGTCGGCCGTTATCCTACACGGTTTGGAAATCCATGATGTCTGCAGTGGCTATTGGTTGTTTGATCGGCAAGCCTTGCTGCAAATGAATCTCAACAGCATGGACTTTGAAATTGAGGCAGAAATGTATGCCCAATGTGCGATCACTGGAATTCCACTTACGAATGTACCTATATCGTACGGCCCTCGGATTGGTGAAGCAAAATTGGGATCACTGCGTGACGGTTCATCCATCATGAAGAAACTCCTCGTTCGGAAATTTTTCCCACAACCTGTCGAAGAGGAATTGGGTCAAGGAAAGTTATCGTTTGAATCCAATTACTGAGTTCAGAGAGATTGGCCCGTAGTTGTGAGAATCGGTCGAAGCTGTGGGATCTGGATTATCACCTTCGACAAAGAGTCCGTTTGGTTCAAGCAATTTCAATCGTTTGATGCATATTCTTGATTCATCACGAGGATCGCGGAAAACTATGAGGTCCCCAACATGGAGATCTTGACCACTGTACGTCGATACATCAACGGTCTCCCCGTCTCGGAGGGTTGGCCACATGCTATCGCCATTGACAACGACAGCAATTGATTCCAATGAATCGCCTCAACTTGCACGGACCCAAGAGACATCTCGCCCCTTGGTTGCCCAGAACATGTTATGGATTGCTTCAACTGCATCCATCAATTCTTGAGCGTGTTGTTCGGAGACTTCTACCTTGCAAGCGGAACAGAGTTTCGCAGCCATCCAAAACGTTGTGTGAAGTTCAGGGTTTGCCTCAAGATGTTGAGGCTTGAAGAAATCGGTCCAGAGGACGAGTAATTCATCTTTGCACTTCTGTGCTTCTTCTTCTTTGATTGCTGCATAGCGGCTCATGGTGTTGATGTACGATGCAGAAGACTTGTCTGCATCACCACTGCTAAGAGCGGTCATCTTCTTGGTCATCGATTGCACGGCTTCTGCTGCAACTCGTGCGCTTGCAGGATCGTAGACGCCGCATGGACCGTCACAGTGGGCAAAGGCTTGGATGGTAGTGGTGTTCTCCATGTCAATCCCTTGAATGTGGAGCACTTGAAGATATGCTTTGATGCAATTTCTTAATGGAAGGGACTAAAATGACGAAGCGTGAGACTTGAACATGCCAAGAGTTCGTGTCGCGATCCTTGGCGCATCTGGTCTTGTTTCGCAACGGATGCAACAACGTCTTTCGAGCCATCCTTGGTTTGAGTTATCTGCTGTTGCCGGCCAATCACCCGGCGTGAAACTTTCTGAAATCGAATGGCGTTTGGACGAGTCTCGTCCGCCGTTTTTTGATGAATGCGATATTGAAATCCTTGACATCCATGATGCAAATCTTTCGAAGAAATTGATTCAACAACATGTCCGTGTCGTTTTCAGTGCCTTGCCGAGTGAACCTGCGATGGAAATTGAAGCACAACTCGCCGATGCAGGTCTCCACGTTTTCTCAAATGCAAGCGCTTACCGAATGCACCCTGAAGTCCCACTTGTTGTTGCTGATGTCAACCCAGAAGCGCTTGTTCGACCTAGTGGAGATCAACCATTGCACGCTTGTTCCACAAATTGTACTCTCATTCCGATTCTTCACCCTCTCTCAGTCCTTTCAAAGCACTTCGAAATCACAAAGGTTGTCGCTCGTAGCGAGCAGGCTCTGTCTGGAGCAGGATGGAAACTGCTTCTTAACCCGACATTGCGCTCTGAAGCAATCGGTCAAGAAATTCCGGGAGAGGCTCAAAAAATCATTGAAGAAATCGAACGAATTCTGCATCTTGAACACGTAGAATGGGATGTAAAGTGTCAACGAGTTGACGAAAAGGATGGACACATTGTCCATGTTGAGGTTCAACTTAATGAGGTCCCGGAATTTGAAACAATCAAATCAATGCTGAGTGGATTGGCTTCAGAACACTACGCATCACTTCCAAGTCAACCAATGTACTCGATGACATTGACAGAATCTGAACCAAGTCGAAAAGAAGACCTTTGGAACGGACAAACGATTCAATCAATCCGACCCTCAGCAGATCTCAAGGCCGGAATGACGACAACAGTTCAACTCAAATCCGTGGAAAAAGGCGTTGTATCCTTCACTGGTTTGTCGCACAACACGATTCGCGGGGCGGCAGGAGGCGTTGTTCTGCTTGCAGAATTAGCCTACTTCAACAACTATTTTGAGCAGTAGACCTAAATCCCCCCTCTTCATCATCGGAAACGTGAGCGCATGGGTATAACAGCAATGATTCCAGGAACAACCATCGGTGGGCTCCTTTCAGAAGCTGAGGAACGTTGGATGGACATCTACGATTCTGAAGCATTGCGCATGCAAGTCATGCTTATTTGTCCACGGAGAGAGCGGAAGATTCTCGAAATGCATGGAGATATGGTTGAACACGGACAACCCGTTATCGGTGTCTTCCATCGCCCTCGAGCTGAAGCACGGTTGCTCGAAGAGCAGGGGCTTAATCCAAGGGATGCATCCTTCCAATTTCTTGACCTTGCAACAACCGATTTAGGACCGTGGATGCAGCACATGATTACGAATGAAAAATGGGTTCGTGGCTCGATTACCATTCAGCCTGTTCCGTTCTCTGTTGATGTTCCTGCACAACGAGCCTTTGAGAACATCACTATGATTTGCTTCCGCCATCCAAGCTTATCTGCGATCGAACGCTATTACCTCCCGTTCCCACCCTCCTCAATTCCGAACAAATGTTTCGTCAGCCTACCACGACGTCAAGCAGCAGAATTAGCTCGGCAACAAGCGGAAATCCTCGGTGTTGGGCGTGCTGCAGAACCTGCAACACCCGAGCCAGTTGTCTCCGAGGAGCCTCTCGCACCATCTCCTGAACCTAAACCTGAAACCGTTGATGTTAGCGATGTATCAATACCAGCACAAGAGTCTGTACCCCTTCCTGCAGTAGAAACGGTTTCACTTGAAGGGCCTCAATCGGTAAACGAGGCAATCACAAAAGCAACAACGGATGGATTCGAAGAAATGCAAGCCGCTGGTGACGAGTTGCAAGAAATGGACGTTCCTCAGCCAACCGCTCCCATTGAAACCACGCCAGAGGAAGTCGCCCCAGAACCCGTTGAAGAAGCACCACAAACCGAAATTGAAATTGAGTTCCGAGCACTTGTAACCGAACTCATCGAGAACGGTGTTGAACCAAGCGACATGGTCGATGACCCTCGATGGGAACCGATCAATGAGCGTGCTGCTGCAGTCGGGTTTGAAACATGGCCTGTCTTCATGGAACTTACATCCGTACAATGAAAGGTTCAAATTGGAAGACGGGTAGCGAAAATTAGGTGAGACGATGGCATTCTGCGTAACATGTGGACAATCTTTGAACGATGGAATGCGATTCTGTCGGTTTTGTGGAAACCAACAGCCAGGTGAGCAACTTATTCAACGCCTACGAATGGAGGCGGAACAGATTCGCCAAATCGCCTTAATGATGAGCAATCAACAGGCAATGCAACAAGCCCAGTTTAATGCTCAGATGCAACAACAGCAACAATTCAACAATCAGCAGTTTGGACAACAGCGTCGTTGGTGAATGCATGCGTCAGCGGCATCTCGCGATGCGACTCTCATCCCTTACGCCCCACCCATGCCAATCTGTTGAACTCGAACAATATCCAACAGAGGGTAACCTTGCAGCAGCATGGCTCACAAAGATCGACCTTGGCGATGGTTTCGCTGGAAAACATATCCTTGATTTGGGCGCAGGAAATGGCGTTCTTGGCATTGGTGCTGCTTTTCTCGGAGCACAACATGTGACGATGGTCGAGTGTGATTCGGCCGTAGTAGACGTCTTGCAAAACAATGTCATGGAGGTTGACGGCGTTTCAATGTGCACCATCCTCGAATCACGGATCGATGGAAGTACATTGAACCTCGAACGACCTGTTGACATGGTCGTCATGAATCCTCCTTGGGGGGTACAAACCTTACGAGCGGACAGGGCGTTTTTTGAGACCATCTTTGCAATGGAGATCCCTTTGATTCACTTTATCCACAGTATTGATGCTGAACATTTGTTGCCTCTCGCACTCGATAACGGTTACGAGTTGCACTCCATATACCAAGATGATTTTCGACTCCCTGCTGCCTATGCTCACCACTCAAAAAACAAAGCTACAACCCGTATTCGATGCTATCGCCTCAAGAAGAAGAATTGATGCAAACCCATGTGAGGGGTTGAAAAGGGAGCATCGCTCGCATCAAATCAGCACAAGACATCGATTCGTCGGTAACCTGTGCAGCGAGTTGAAATTATGACGACGAGCCTCGTCACCCCAGGAACAGAGATTGGAACCGTTGGCGAACATCAGGCCGGCGAAGGAACGACAATTGTAGATGATCGAATCATTGCAACAACGACCGGTTACACTCGTTTAGTGGATGGCCAAATCACCGTTGATGCTTCAAAATCCATTGTCAACATCGAAATCGGTGACACCGTCCTTTGTCAATTTGAAAAATTGCAAGAGAAAGGCGGTGAAGCTCGGATCCTTGTTGTTGAAGGCAAAAACGGAAGCATCCTTCCAGACCAACTTCATGGCCACTTCCATGTGACTCGAATCGTCGATCGATTCCTTCACACCGTCGCTGACGCAGTTCGCCGACGAGACGTTGCACGAGCAGTCGTTACCGAGGTCGAGCCTATTGTCCGAATCGATTTTCGTGAACGGGAAGATTGTGGCGTTCTGCACGCTATTTGCCCTTCATGTGGCGACACACTCGAGGCACATATCAACGGTGATTGGAACGTCGCCTGTCCAAGCTGTGAATACGAAGGATATCGAGCACTCGCTGACAATTTCGGCGCAGGTTGGGCTGAACTTGAACAAGGCGCTTCCACACTCAATCTGTCCGGGAAGCGATGGGGCAAGGAAGCAGAACAACTCTTTGCAAAAGGTTCCTCAGGCCGTGCAACCTACATCGCTGCGGACGTTCGAGAAGACGGGCGTGAGCGCACATACTTCCGATTTGAAGGCCAAGGACAAGGTGGTGACCGTGGAAGAAAGGCCGCCCCTGGATGCCGATTGTTCGTAGGTGGTCTTCCCCGTGAAATTGATACTGAAAAACTTCGAGAGCTCTTTGGCAAGCATGGCGATATGACCGATTGCATCGTCATGACCGATGACTCTGGCACTTCCAGAGGATTTGGGTTTGTCACATATACCGATAAGGCACATGCTGATGCTGCGATCAAAGAACTTGATGGCCATCGACTGCACGGACGTCGCATTGGTGTTCGAGATGCTGACAACAAGGAAAAGCGTTCCAAAGGCCCTGCTAAGGGATTGAAACTCTACGTAGGCAACCTCCCATTTGATGCGGATGAGAAAGCCATCACCACCTTCTTTGGTGACAAGGCAACCATCACAGAGATTGCAATAGCAACAGACAAAGGCGGTAAACCGAAGGGATTCGCCTTTGTCTTCATCGATGAAAAGGACAAGGGTGATGAGGTTGTTAAGGCTCTGAATGGACAAGAACTCAACGGTCGACGATTGAAGGTCGACATCTCACAGTCAGGTGGAAAGAAGAAGAGCCAAGGTGGAAAATCCTCTCGAGAACTCAAAGCGATTGCTGAAGAGAAAGGAAAGAAACAACGCCGTTGATGTTCATCTTGCAAATCAGTCCGGTCTTCCAATTCTGAGGACATAAGGCTATCAATTGGAAGATAGGACGGCTATCATGGTAGCGAACGATTCTCCTTCTTGGCTCGTTCTCGATGGTTATGAAGATGAACCAGCCGCCTTTGGTGTACCACCATATGTCGGGTTTCACATTCGATACGTTTGTGGCGTATTAGAACAGCACAAGATCGAATACACTTACAAGACAATCGACCAATGGCGATTGTTAGCTGAACACGAACGGGAACAGATCCTTCGAGATTTGGAAGGGTTCGTATGCATCGCAGGTGCTGTTGTACCTGGCCGTTACATCCGAGGCACACCAATTTCACAGAGAGAATCAACTGAATTGATTCGAAGCCTACCACGAGATATTCCTGCACTCTTCGGCGGTTGGGCGGTACGTGGTTGGAAACAACAGGGATGGATGCCACTCCGATCGAACCTCTTCCTTGCAGTCCAAGATACGGATGCAACGTTGAATGGTTTCCTCAACACAGGTTCATGGAAACATGAGCGTCGAACGAGCGATCAGTGGACGACATGGGCACATTATGGTGCTCAGAGCAAAGCCGTTCTACAGCATCCTGACTTGGGCACTGAAGAAAAGAGTGGGCCTCTGACATACGAAGTAGAAGTGTACCAAGGCTGTGTACGATTCAAGCGAGGATGCAAGTTTTGCATCGAACCCAAAAAAGGGGTACCGATTTGGCGGACACCAGAAGACATCATCCGAGAGGTTCAACTTGCCCATGATGCAGGCGTTCAGCATGTCCGACTCGGTGGAATGACCGACACCTATACCTACATGGCAGAAGGTGTCAAGGAGCTTGAATATCCTATTCCAAACCCTGAACCGATCGCAAAACTGCTCCATGGCTTAAGGGAAGATGAACGATTGAAAATTCTCCATACTGACAACGGAAATCCATCGATCATCGCAGAGAACATCGAACCTTCGACTGAAATCACAAAGACGTTGGTTGAAACACTGTCTGATGGAGCAGTTCTATCATTTGGATTGGAGTCTGCCGATCCAAATGTTCATGCCGCAAATTGGTTGAATTGTGATGCAAATCAGCTCAAATCTGCACTCAGACTCATCAACCAATTTGGGAGAGAACGTGGAGAGCGGGGGCTACCAAAACTACTCCCTGGCTTGAATTTCATCGCAGGATTAAACGGGGAACGAAGTGAAACCTACTCGATGAACCTGAACCTGCTTCATGAGTTGAGGAAGGAAGGTTTGTTGTTGCGAAGAATCAATATTCGACAAGTCGAAGGGGAAGGATTCCAAGAGATTCCAGAAACTGAATTCAAGAAGTTCAAATCTGCTGTCCGCGATGAGATTGATTCACCTCTGCTTCAGGATCTCTTCCCTCTTGGACACGTGCTCAAAGACGTTCATTGGGAGACACATGATGGACGAACTCGATTACCCGTCCATCTCACAGAAGAGCACATTGGAGAACAGGTCCATGGACGTGCAGGCCTTACCTTTGGCCGCCAAATTGGGGCTTATCCAATCCTTGTTGGTGTTCCATACCATATTCCTCTTGAGTCCTCTTCAGACATCATGATCACAGGACATGGAGCCCGTTCTATTACTGGAGTTGAGATTGGATTGGACATCAATACCGCTTCAGGAAAACAACTGGAAGCGATACCGGGCATAGGCAAGAAGGCAGCATGGAACCTCGTTTCTGCCCGTGCAAAATTGAAGAGAAAAGAGGAGAAACCATCGATAGAATCGATTTTTCAAGCTGCTAAGGTTCACCTAGAGCCTTCTATTCTATCCGTGTTTGGAGACAAGTAATCTCAATGAATCCCCTTGACGACGTCCTCTCATGGCGACATGGGTCATCACAGGCGCAAACAGAGGGCTTGGACTGGAGTTTGCGAAACAACTGCTCGCTGCAGGACATACAATCATCGCCGGTGTGCGATGTCCCGAAAACATGGAATTTCAGCATGATCACATGATCGTCCATCAGCTCGATGTCGCTTCAACTTCATCGGTCGAGGCATTTGCGAGGAAGGTGAGGTCATCAACGGATTCAATCGATGTCCTTGTCAACAATGCAGGGCGAATGGATGGACGATGGCAATCCTTGGAAGAAGTGGACCCTGATGTGTCGCTTGAGGTATTGAACGTCAATACCATTGGTCCTTTACGCGTTTCACAAGCCCTCTGGCTCTGGCTCCAAGGTACAGAGCCAACCAAGATTGCAAATATTTCGAGCCTCATGGGTTCAATCGAGGATTGCATGAGCGGGAAATCATATGCCTATCGTACGAGTAAAACTGGGTTGAACATGATTACTAAGATTCTAGCAGTTGAAGGTCAAAATCATAACATATCTGTGGCAGCTTACCATCCTGGCTGGGCCAAGACGGACATGGGAGGAGAACGAGCACCTGTTCCTGTTTCTGTTTCGGTTAAAGGCCTCATTGATTTGATCAACCAACAAACATCGGAACGGTCCGGACGGTTCTTCGAGTATACTGGAGACGAACTCCCATGGTAGAATCCATCTCAGAGCAATTAAAAGATGCTGCATTGCGTCTTTCTGAAGCATGTAACCGAGGAAAGAATCGTGTTCTCAAACACAAATCGGTTGCACACGTCACGAACCCATTGGATTACGCTTGGGAATATCACGAACAATTCATCGATAAGTGGAGCGAATTTGGTGCTACAACTCTGTTGCTTGGAATGAATCCTGGGCCCTACGGAATGGCACAAACAGGAGTGCCATTTGGAGCTACTGCGATGGCACGAGAGATCCTACAAATCGAAGAGCGAAATGTGAGAACACCTTCTGATGCCCATCCAAAACGCCCGATTGAAGGTTTATCGATGGAACGTCAGGAAGTCTCAGGAACGCGGTTCTGGTCGATGTTATCCGACCACTATGGCTCGACTGAGGCCATCTTTTCCAACATTTTTGTTGTCAATCACTGCCCACTTCTCATTCTTGGCGAGACTGGGCGAAATGTGACGCCGGTTGATCTGCCAAAAGCCACCATTGAACCTGTCTTGAGAGCTTGTGACCGGCATTTGAAATCCGTTGTTGACATCATGGGAATCAAGACTGTTGTTGGCGTTGGCAACTATGCAAAAAAGCGTGCTCAATCCATCCTCACTGACATTCATGTCGATGCCATGTGGCATCCAAGCCCAGCCTCGCCACTTGCAAATCGAAACGGTGGTGCAGATTGGCGAGCCAATGCCATTTCAAAAATCCCCTGACCATGCAGAGTAGGGGATGAAATTAAGTGTGGCAACGCACACCATAGCCTATGCAACAACAACTTGCGTGGGAACGACAGCCAGACGACCGCCAATGGGAAAAGCCAGAGGGAGAAGACCCTCGAACGCTCTACCAAATGCTCATGACGAGTACTGAACGATTCAGTAGCCATCCTTGCTTTGGCTACATTCCAGGACCTGGTATGCCCCGTGTCCACCTGACTTACCAAGAGTTTGGAGACCTCGCGACTGCAGTTGGAAAGCAACTTCGAGATGTAGGTGTCAACGCTGGCGATCGAGTCGCTTTGATTCTCAATAATTCCGTTGAGTGGGCAGCTCTCTCATACGGAGCAAACGCTCTCGGCGCAGCATACACTGCTATGTATACACACCAGCATGGTGCTGAGTGGGCCTACATTCTTGGCGATTCAGAACCTGCACTTCTTGCTGTTGCTGATACAGAAGTTCTGGATAAACTCGTTGCCAATCTTCCGGATGATGCATCGAAGTGGCCACGATGTGGTGTTCTCTTGCTTGGCGACGAACCAGCAAACGAACTTCCTCCAAAAGGCGTCACAGTCCACCAATGGTCTGAATTCGTAGCCGGTGGACGAGCAAGCGAGGAAGCCATCGATGTTGCTGATGACCCGTTTGCACTTAACACGCTTATCTACACATCAGGAACCACTGGAAATCCAAAAGGTGTCATGCTCACCAACTGGAACACACTTTCCAACGTCCTTTGTGTTCAATCAGCATTCAAGATTTATGTCGGTGACAAGAACGCTGCGTTCCTACCATGGGCACACTCCTTTGGAAGCACCTTCGACCTGCACTGGATGATTCGTTGTGGCGTTCACATCAACCTCATCTCAGACTTGACCAAGATTGCAGACGAATGTATCGAAATCAAGCCAGCAGTTCTTCTTGCTGTACCCCGTGTATGGAACAAGTTCTACGACCGTGTCAACTCACAGTTTGAAGCGGCAACCGGTGTGAAGAAGTTCTTGATTGGCAAGGCCAAGAAATCTGCCGCCAAGAGAATCGCCAAGGCCGGTGTCGAGTGTGACGCTGTGCCTGCAAGTGGTTTCTTTGACAAACTCTACGACAAGCTCGTCTGGAGCAAGGTTCGTGCCCGATTCGGTGGAAACATCCGTTTCTGTATGTCCGGTGCTGCTGCGCTCTCCCCTGATGTTGCTGAATTTATCCAAATGGTCGGCTTCAGTTGTTACGAAGGCTATGGCCTAACCGAAACCTCACCATTGGTTTCCGCAAACGGCTGGTCTGGACCAGGTACATCCAAGCTTCGATGTGTTGGCCGAGTTGCCAACGGTGTCAAAGTTACCATCGACACCGATGCATGGGACGATCCTGACCGACCTGATGAAGGTGAAATCATCGTTACTGGACCAAACGTTATGCTTGGTTACTGGAACAACGAAGAGGCTACCAAGGAAGTTATCATGGAACCTGGAACCTTCCGTACAGGTGACCTCGGTAAGCTCTCCGCAGATGGTTACCTCTCCATTACTGGCCGTGTTAAGAGTCAATTCAAACTTGAGAACGGAAAGTACGTTTCACCTGCTCCACTCGAAGAGAACGTCAAACTTTCACCATTGGTTGAGCAAGCTGCTCTCGATGGGCGAAACATGCTCAAGACCTACCTCATCGTTCACCCGAACCTCGAGGCCATGAAGGCTGCATTGAGTTCCGCGGGCGTTGACGCATCTGGAAGCGATGAGGAGATTTGTGCTCGGCAATCGACTCGTGACTGGATGCTTTCTGAACTGAAGACGAATGCCATGCAAGCTCCAACATGGAAAGGCTACGAAATCCCAGCAACCATCATCCTCGATCATGAAGAATGGACTACGGACAACGACCTCATGACCCCATCGATGAAAGTCAAGTTGCGAAACCTCTTGGCACGCCACGAGGACTCCATCGCTGCAATCAAGTGAAGCCAATTCGACCGATTGGGTTTTGAAGCCCAATCGTTGGGGTAGGTTTGGTGACCCACCATGGTTCGTGAACTCATAACCGTTGAAGGCGTTGACAGAAGTTTCGGACCAACCGATGTTTTGCAAGACATTAACCTCATCGTCAATGATGGTGACCGAATTGGAATCGTGGGCCACAATGGTGCAGGAAAGACAACACTGCTCAATACAATCAGCGACCAAAAGCAAGATGTTGGAGACATTGACTTCGCTCCAGGGATACGAATCGCATACCTTACCCAAATTCGGGATATTGAATCCGATTCTACCATTGAAGAGGAACTTGGTCGAAAAGGACGACAATTCCAAGAGTTGGAAGATGAGATTGCAGCGATCGAAGCGCAAATGGTCGACCCTTCATTCTACGAGGGCGATTGGGAGCCAGTAATGGAGCGATATTCCGAACTCCAACAAACACTGGCATCTTCAGGCGGCGGGAATGTCGCAAGTATTGCTAAGGGGATTCTTGAGCGCCTCGGCCTTGATAAACATCCAATGGAGATGCCTGTGGCTCAATTGTCTGGCGGTGAGAAGGCAAAACTCGCTCTTGCTCGCCAACTTGTTGGTCTTTCAGGCATCGATGTGATTTTCCTCGACGAACCGACGAACCACCTTGACATTCAAACAACAGAGTGGTTAGAAGCCTTCATGAAGGATTTCAAAGGAGCTCAACTCATCGTTTCACATGACCGATATTTCCTCGATCAAGTCTGCAACAGAATCGTTGAAATTGACAACCTCCGAGCATGGCCTTGGAAAGGCAACTACAGCCAATTCATCGTCCAGAAAGTTGCAAGTGAACAAGCCCTCAATGAGCAAATTGGTAATCTTGAGAAGAAGATTCAATCCACAACTGGCGCCATCCAGCAAATGAAACGAGCCAACAAATACGACAAATCAATCTCTGCAAAACACAAGATGATCACACGCATGCAACAAGAACTCAAAGCACTGAAGGCTCGTGTTCCAAAGAAGCGAAAGCCATTGATTCTCAAACTCGATGCCATCGATAAGGCAAGCATGGACGTACTGGAACTCGAGGATGCAACCAAAACATTCGAAGGACTAGAACGGCCGATTCTCGACAACCAAACTCTCGAAGTTCGAAAAGGAGACCGCATTGGAATCGTCGGTGGAAACGGTCAAGGAAAGACAACATTGCTTAAGATCATCAACAAAGAACTGAAACTCGATTCAGGGAAAATCGATGTTTCACCCGGCACAGTCATCGGTTATTTCCACCAAGACCATGCCACACTCGACTTTGAGCTCAATCCGGTTGAACAGATTCAGAAGTTGCGTCCGGATTACCAATACGGAGACATCCGTGCTGCTCTCGGCCGCTTCCAGTTCTCAAGCGACCAAGTTGGAACCAAACTCAAGCAACTCTCTGGTGGAGAGCGAGCACGTGTTGCCTTGCTCAAACTCTTGCTTGAGGACAACAACCTGTTGTTGATGGACGAGCCGACAAACCACTTGGATATGGAATCGAAAGAAACCCTTGAGGAAGCACTCATTGGATACGAAGGTTCGCTGATTACCGTTTCTCACGATCGTTGGTTCCTTGACCAGGTTGTCAATCGGATATGGGAAATTGAGAGTGGTAAAATCAAGGTTTACTACGGCAATTACACAGACTACGTTCGAGCAAAGCAAGGGCTTCCTCCTTTAGCGGACGATGAAATTTCACAGGTTTGAGAACGAAACTGGTGACACATCAAAGACAGGACTATATGAAGGAAGGATGCAATCCTTGTTCATGACAACAAGGTTGAACTGTGCAATCGTTGTTCTGCTTCTCGTCTTAATGGCAGTGCCTCTAGACCAAGATAAATTCTTGGAGGAAGAGATTCAACCTTCGAATTCAATTCCTCGTTCTGATTACATTGGAGAGTATGAATTGACCATAAGTTCAGGTGCGAGTGTTGTTGACGTAGGATATGCTGGCTCGAAGTATATTCTTGCAATCGCTCACACAGGAAGTGGTCTAGTTGGTTCCCATTCATGGAACGGACTGGCCTCTGATGGAATGCTCATTCAGGTAAACCACACTGGAGGAATCGAATCGTACGTTGAATTGCAACATGCACCCAGCATGCTTACTATCACCTCGAATACGATCTTTGCAGCAACAAACAGTACCACTGGATTCATGATTGAAGCCTTTGATTTTGCCTTGCAGCCTAAAGAATCGATGCATTTCCATTCAACCGACAGCCAAACGTCCCTGGAATCCGGATTGATTCTCTATGATTTGACTGCTGAAGGTGAGTCGGCTTACGTCTTGTTCACATGTGATGAAGCCACAACCGCTGATTTGGTTTACGACTCCTCGGATTGTTCCGTAACAAATGGAAGAACGTCCTTTGTTCTTGCAAGTTGGTCCTCTGCAACCAACGTTTCGACAACCATGAGTCGGGCGGAATGGTTTGAATCTGAAACAGGTGGAGTTTCTTTTGCATCGACTGCAAGTGGCGGAGCTATCGGAACTGTTGGCCCGAATCCTGCATGTGAACAGGCAATTCACGTTGAAAACGGAGTCATTTTTGGCATGGCCAGCGCACACTGTGGCGACCGACGAGAGGACAATGCCGCCCATCTCTCGACCGTCTTCGGTGGCACGAGTACCATCTCTCCATCCATCGGGAAAGTTGGAATGGGTCTCACGTTTTCAGAATTTGATCCCACAACACAGACAGAGACGTTTGACGACCGATTGATTGCTTTCAGAGATTGCCCCAGTGCGATGGACAGCGATCCTTACGTTGGCTCGTTTGGTAAGCACTCCTCTCTTCTTATCACAGGATGGACCGGCGGAAACGGCAATGTTGAATGTGAACTAAGTGAGGAAGACTCCCAAACTTCAGAAAGCACAATCACCAATTTCAAAGGAAAAAACAGCAAGATGATCTTACTCGGGACAACAGATTTTAGCAGTTCAATACCAATTAAATCAACACGAGTCATCATCGACGTCATTGGTGATTCGTCTGCAAATGATGGCTTAGCAGCTGTATGTCATACTGGTACACTAACCCAGGGATTCCAAATCGTTTCAGCAGGTGATCAAGAAGAGATGATCAGTTTCATCACATGGTCAGGGGGTACGATTCACAACTCAACTGCACACGACATGGCGAACGGATGTCCAATTGGACTCGCTGTAGGAGACGGCGGATTCACAATGGCTCAGTACGACGGTGTCCTGTATACTCTGACACTCTTTGGACTGGATGAAGATGGCGATGGATACGGCACATCAGATGATGCTTTTCCACTTGACCCGAACCAATGGGCAGACTTTGATGGCGACGGCTATGGGGACAACGGAGGATTCTCAAACAGCGATGACTGCCCGTTTGCACCGGGAAACTCTACACTTGGACGACAGGGTTGCAAAGACATTGATGGGGACCAGTGGGCGGATGATTCCGATGCCTTCCCACATGACTCAACACAATGGGCTGATGAGGACGGAGATGGATTCGGCGACAATACAGATGGTAATCGGGGCGATGATTGTCCAAACACCGCTGGGACGTCAAACCGAGATCTCCTCGGATGTCTTGACAGTGATTTCGATGGTTTCAGTGATACGAACGATCGATATCCAAACGATTCAACCCAATGGGAAGATAGCGATGAGGACAACTTCGGTGACAATCCACTTGGATTCAATGGCGACAGTTGTCCGGATCAATTTGGAAACAGCACCATAGGCGTACTTGGATGTCTCGATCAAGACGGTGACGGGTATGCAGATATCGTCGACGATTTACCGTTCGACTCGACACAGTGGGATGACTTGGATGGCGATGGATTCGGCGACAACATCCTTGGTGAGAATTTCGACTTGTTCAAATTCGACCCAACACAGCAAAACGATTCCGATGGTGATGGTTACGGGGGCAACATCGGTGGAACACGAGGAGATGCATGCCCAGAAACATTCGGCAATTCAACGGCCGATCGCTATGGATGCCTCGACAGTGATGGCGATGGTTGGTCCGATGGAGGCGATGGATTCCCGACGGATAAGGCCCGATGGATTGACACCGATGATGATGGGTACGAAGACTCGTTTGATGCATTCCCGTTCGACCCTACGCAATGGAACGACACCGATGAGGATGGATTTGGAGACAATCTGTTTGGTTCCAACGCCGACCGATTCCCACTCGACGGTTCGCAATGGTACGACATCGATGGAGATGGATATGGGGACAATCCCGATGGGAACAACTACGATGCATTTCTAGCAGAACCAAGCCAATGGTCTGATCTCGATGGAGATGGTTGCGGTGATAATCCAAACGGACGAAATCCAGATTTGTTCCCGAATGATGAGACACAATGCATTGATGCTGATGGCGATGGATTCGGAGACAATCAATCTGGGAACAATCCAGACCCGTTTCTCTTTGATTTCGATAATGATGGCTACAACGACAGCATAGATGTTCTTCCTAAACTCGCATCTCCTGGCGATCTTGACAACGATGGAACTCCGGATGAATTGGATATATTCCGAGATAATCCTCAAGAATCGAGGGACAACGATGGTGATGGAATAGGGGATAACGCAGACCCTGATGACGACAACGATGGTTATCTCGATGATGCTGAAATTGATGCAGGGACTGATCCGTTCAATTCAAAATCAAAACCAATCGACAGTTTTGAGATTGTTATTCCTGGCACTGCAATAGGCCTTGGTGCTTGGGATCTCATCGGTATCTTTGTGGGCGTTCCTCTCACTGTTTGGATTCTTATTGGACTTGCAACACGCGGAGGGCGTGCAAAACGCTTCGAGGAATCTCTCAAACTTGCAACCCGCCGAGACGAGTTGGAAGATATTGCAGTAGGATACGAGCGTGCGGTCATGATGCGAATGCTTGGCCCCCACCAAGCCATTCGATTGGAACGCCTTCGTACAGAACTTGACGACGCTCTCGAAAAGGAGATTGCCATGAAATCGGTGCCGCCTCTCCCCAGCCAGCAAGAGAACTACGAATCTCGATTGGGTTGGGAAGATTAAGCTTGAAAGATTCACCCTTGATTTCATGAACTCCATTTACTTCGGATGTCCATGGCCGAAGATGCTGAGGAGCAACCTGTGTTTGAAACAAGCACAGGACCAGTACGCGTCATCACCGCAGCATCTCTGTTTGATGGCCATGATGCGGCCATCAACGTCATGCGAAGGCTGATTCAATCCTCGGGTGCTGAAGTGATCCATTTGGGGCATGATCGATCAGCGAAAGATGTCGTTGATTGTGCAATCCAAGAAGATGCACACGCAGTTGCTTTAACGTCCTATCAAGGTGGTCACGTTGAGTATTTCACATACATTCGACAATTGCTGGATGAAGCAGGTTGTGAGCACGTTCGTATCTTTGGTGGCGGAGGTGGGACCATCACGCCTCCAGAAATCCGTGAGCTGCACCAAGCAGGTATCTCTAAGATTTACTCGCCTGATGATGGACGCACCATGGGCCTCTTCGGTATGATTCACCATTTGATGGGGATTGCTCAAGAGGTCGATTTGACATCAGATGCTCGAATGAAGAGCCTTGATGGTCCAGTCACGCCAGAAGATATGGCCAAGGTTGGACTGCTTCTTACACTCTCAGAATCCGCAGATGAGACGACCTTCAAGCAAACACTCGAAGCCTGTCGTTCATCATCCAACGATGTCCCTGTGATTGGATTTACAGGTACTGGAGGAGCAGGAAAGTCAAGCCTGCTCGATGAATTAATGCTCCGTATTCAACGAGACAATCCTGGTAAGAAAGTCTGCTTGCTCTGTGTCGACCCAACACGGAAGCGAACCGGTGGGGCACTTCTCGGCGACCGTATTCGAATGAATTCCCTTTCCAACAACGACCTCTACATGCGAAGCCTGGCAAGCAGAGGAAGTGGTTCTGAAATCAGTGCCAACCTCGATCGTGCCATCGACGTTGCAAAGGCGGTTGGCTTCGACCTCATTTTCTGTGAGACGAGCGGAATCGGTCAAGGAAGTGATGCGATCACTTCGGTTGCCGACCATTCACTCTACGTGATGACTGCAGAATTCGGTGCGCACACGCAACTCGAAAAGATCGAAATGCTCGATGTTGCTGATTTGGTCGTTCTCAACAAGTACGAGAAGCGTGGAAGCGAAGATGCACTTCGAGCCATTCGAAAGCAAGTTCGCCGCAACCGAAATTTGTTCGATGTTGCCGATGAGGAACTTCCTGTTGTTGCGACCATTGCAAGCCAATTCGCAGACCCTGGTGTCGATGCATTGTGGCAGAAACTCTCGAGTATGGTCGGGTTTGAGGCAAGGGCGCCGATGGAAATTGTCGGCGAACGCAAGGGCGTGATTCCACCAGAGCGTGTACACTACCTCTCCGATATTGCCTCAACCATTCGCACCTATCACGAAGAGAACACAGCCATTGCACAGAAACTACGCTTGTGTCAGCATCTCGAATCTGCAAAGGAGCACGTTCCATCCATCGCGAAGGATGTGGACGACCAAATTTCAGAACTTCTGGAAGAGATTGAAGCTGCTCGTGAAGATCTTGCAAACTATCGAACCCTAGCCGATCAGTATCGAAGCGGAGAGTACACCTACCATGTTCGAGGAAAACCATTCTCGGTCCAAACAACGACCGAATCACTTGCCCATTCGAACATTCCACGTGTTGCATTGCCAACGTTTGCTGATGATGGTGAACTGTTTGAATGGCTCAGCAAGGAAAACGCTCCGGGTCATTTCCCATACACTGCAGGGGTTTTCCCGTTCAAGCGAACCGACGAATTAAGCGCTCGAATGTTTGCTGGTGAAGGTGAACCTGAGCGAACCAACCGCCGGTTCCACTACCTTAGTCAAGGACAAGACTACGTTCGATTGTCCACTGCCTTCGACTCTGTAACACTGTACGGGCGAGACCCTGCATTACGGCCGGATATTTGGGGCAAAGTTGGGAACTCCGGTGTTAGTATTGCAACATGCGATGATGCAAAGCGCCTCTATTCAGGATTCGATCTCTGCGATTCCAACACATCGGTTTCAATGACCATCAATGGACCTGCTCCTATCCTGCTCGCCTTCTTCCTCAATGCTGCCATCGACCAACAAGTTGAGAAACATCTTGAAGAACAAGGCAAAGCCATCGAACCACTGGATGTTGCCTACCGTGGAGAACTACCAGAAGGACACAACGGGTTCGGTCTTGGGACCATAGGGCGACGTGGGGATGAACTGGTTGATGCAGAAACCTATGCAGAAATCAAAGCACGAACCCTCTCAACCGTTCGTGGAACCGTTCAAGCAGACATCCTAAAGGAAGATCAAGCCCAAAACACGTGCATCTTCTCAACACCGTTTGCACTCAAACTCATGGGCGATGTTCAGCAATATTACATCGACCATAACGTGCGCAACCACTACTCTGTTTCCATAAGTGGCTATCACATTGCAGAAGCAGGGGCAAATCCAATCACGCAACTTGCCTTGACCCTCGCAAATGGATTCACCTACGTCGAATACTATCGAAGCCGAGGCATGGACATCGACAAGTTTGCACCCAACCTCTCGTTCTTCTTCAGCAATGGATTGGATCCAGAATATACTGTTATCGGCCGTGTGGCCCGACGTATCTGGGCTGTTGCTATGCGTGACTTGTACGGAGCCAACGAACGCTCTCAAAAACTGAAGTACCACATCCAAACATCAGGTCGCTCTCTCCACGCTCAAGAGATCGATTTCAACGATATTCGTACGACACTTCAAGCTCTACTGGCCATCCAAGACAATGCCAATTCGTTGCACACCAACGCTTACGACGAAGCGATCACAACGCCAACAGAAGAATCTGTACGACGCGCTCTAGCCATCCAACTCATTGTCAACAAGGAATCAGGTTGGACAAAGACCGAGAATCCACTACAAGGCGCATTCATCGTTGACGAACTTACCGACCTCGTTGAAGCAGCTGTTCTCGAGGAATTCGAAGCCATCTCTCGACGTGGCGGTGTTCTCGGTGCAATGGAAACCATGTACCAACGTGGCAAGATTCAGGACGAATCGATGTATTACGAGCATCTCAAGCACGACGGAACCTTACCAATCATCGGTGTCAATACCTTCCAGAATCCGAACGCACAAGTCTTCGATGAATCAAGTGCAGATGAGTTCGAAATGGAATTAGCACGAGCAACTCCTGAAGAAAAGCAAGCCTGTCTTGAGCGAACCGAAGATCGTCAAACCAAGGAAGGCGATGCTACAACATCCGCTCTTGCTCAACTGCAAGAAGTTGCACGAACAGGCGGAAACGTCTTCGAGGAACTCATGGAGACGGTCAAGGTTGCAAGCCTTGGACAAATCACAGATGCGTTGTTCCGAGTTGGTGGGCAATACCGCCGAAATATGTGATTTTTGATATTTTTTAACACTATCAATTTCCTGACACAAGTCATTTCCAATATTGAAAAATCGAAAAAGGTCAAGAAATCGACACTTTTGACCTTCAAATGGAGCGAAGACAATATATCCTCATAGCCCAGTAGCGACCGAAGAGGAACATCCTCTCTGGTGAAATTCCATGAGTTGTAAGTTGGACCTTCCCTTAGGACCATCCTTCAGAGATGCGAATATCGAAGCAGACCTGCAAGGGCGATTGGATGACGGCCGTAGGATTTGGGCTATTGGCGACATCCATGGCCACCTCGGAACGTTTCGAGCACTCATTCATCGGCTCAAACTCGGTCCTGAAGATCGTGTGGTTTGTCTTGGCGATATGATTGACCGTGGCCCGGATTCAGCTGGATTGGTCGATTTTATCCGTTCTCATCCACAGATTCTTTGCTTGAAAGGTAATCACGAGTTGATGGCGATTACGTCGCTTCAAGAGAACGGAGATGTCGAATTATGGCAACCATGGCTTGAACGTGGTGGCCGCTCAACATGGGGCTCATACATCGTGCGTGCAAAGGGAGATTTGTATGAAGCTAAGAAGCAGTTTGCACGTGACCTGATGTGGATGGATAACCTTCCCAACCACATTGTTCTCGACAATTTACGCCTCGTTCATGCAGGATATGACCCCCGGATGCCTCTCGATATGCAAGGAGATAAGGAACTTCTTTGGATTCGAAAACGATTCTACGCTCATGAGTATGCAGTTGACCCAAATCGAACTGTCGTTTTTGGACATTCGACCACAACGAAGGTTGGGCCAAGCCCCGGCCAAGTGGTTGAAAGCCCGATTCGTCTCAGTGATGGAAGACCTGCATGGATTGCCTTGGATATTGGCGCTTACAACCATGTATCTCCCGGTCTCGCTGCCATTGATGTGAACACACTCCAAGTGGTTAAACAAGCAACGCTGCGTTCTGAGCGTTGGTTCGATGTTCCTGATTGTCGTGAAGCGAAAATTGGAAGACACTTCGGACTCGATATTCTTCGCTCATCCCATCGAAAGGAAGCTGTATCTGCACTTCGGGCAAAACGTAAACTCAAGATGGCGGGAGTTGTTCTACAAGAGGATCTTGACGATTATGATGTCAATTCCATGCCACGTCATGTATTGTTTACGTCGGATGAAGTTAGTGAATCCAATCATCGAGTTTGGCATGGCCCAGGTACGGATCCTTCTGAACAACATTTACGACTTCCCGGACCTACCGGATTCAGAATTTATCGGAGAGACTCAACTACGCCTCCATTCAGCACGGTTGCATCCAGAAAACCGAAAAGCATCCGAGGTTAATTTCTGTAATCTGGAAAATATCTCGCTTGTTTAGACAAAATAAAGAAACATTCATAACCATTCATGTAGATTTCCGTACATGGCGACCCAAGAACAACACGCTCAGTCAAACGAGGCTTTCCTTCGTGCAATCCTCAAAACAGTGCACAGTCGAAAGTACACATCGATCTATGCAGAAGCGACGGCAAAGGCGAATGCTGAACTTGACCCATGGAAAGGCGGCTACACCTTCTTCTTGCTATGAAAGCAATCAAGAAGTGTGATTCCACCGATTGTGCATGGACCTTGCTTGGGAAGCCATTCTCGCTGCGAGCACCGTCTTCTTTCTGGGTGCGATTTCACCCGGACCTAGCCTCTTGATGGTAATTCGTAACACCATCGTTGGCGGGCGTCGTCGTGGCGTTATGTGTGCTATAGGCCACGGCATTGGCTTTGGGCTGTATGCCGGAGTTGCTATCTTTGGACTAATCGTTCTTCTTGAGGAAGCTCCGGAGGTGTTCTTGGGACTGCAATCGATAGGAATTGTTCTCCTGATTTGGTATGGTTGGTTGATGTGGAGCCACAACGATTTAGCAACTGAAGATAAGATAGACGGAGAGGCTCGAGGATTTCTCGAAGGTTTTTCTATCGCATTTTTTAATCCAAAGATTGCATTGTTCCTTGTAGCAGTACTCGCTCAAGTTCTCGAGTCAGGAATGAGTCTTGAGACAAAACTCGTGATCGGTTTCATCGGCATGGCCATTGATATGGCATGGTATGTTTTGGTTGCTGTTTTCTTGACTGGAACACCGCTTCTCGACTGGTTACGTACAAATGGATCTATCGTCAATCGATTAACTGCCCTCGTTCTTTGGGGCTTTGCATCAACCGTTATGGTTAGCGTTATCGCAGGTTAGCGCTGACATCTTGGGCAAAGAAATGTTGAGCGTCCAGATTGAATGATACGTTCAATCGTCCCTCCACACTCGTTCTTCAAACATGGCTCATCCTCACGATCGTACGCCTGAAAATGGTGCCCAAAGTAGCCAAGGGTCCCGTTAACATCAGCAAAATCATTCAATGAGCTACCGCCAACCTCGACTGCTTGTTCAAGCACTTGAACGACGTTTTTCACAAGAGCGTCCAACTGTCTTGTTGGTTTCCCATCTTTACGAACCAGCGTTTTGCTTTGTCGTTGGGGATGGATCCCACTTCGATGCAAGGCTTCGCAAGCGTAGATATTGCCAACTCCAACAACAATACGTTGGTCCAACAAAGCGACTTTGATGCTGGTCGTTTTCTTGTTCAATCGTTGAGCTAATTGCTTGGAATCCCAATCACCAAATGGCTCAGGGCCCAATGATTCAAGCAGAGGATGAATGTGCTCTTCACCAACATCGATCAAATCCATTATACCAAATCGGCGAGGATCGGTGTAAACCGCTACGCTTCCATCATCGAAACGGAATTCAACATGGTCATGTCGCCCATCAAATCCTGTCGCTGCGCCAAAACGTGAATGTTGGACGTCGACATCTTTGGCCTTGAATTCCTCAACTTTCCCCGTATCGAAGAGCGTGTAGCGTCCCGACATTCCGAGATGTGAAAGGATGATTTGACCATCATCAAGATCCAAGAGGAGATACTTCGCTCTTCGCCGTATTGATTCAATCTGACATCCAACAATGCGGGATTCAAAATTACTCGGGAATGGAAATCGAAGGTTTTCTCGCCGCTGAACAACACGGGTTATGGTACGACCAACCATTGCTTGCTCGAGCCCTCTACGAACGGTCTCAACCTCCGGCAATTCAGGCATGCTCTTACCTCCTTCGAACTACAAAGAGAGCGTGCTGGTCTTCGAATCCTGTCAAATTGATGTGTTCAAGAAGTTCAACTTCATTCGAGAGTTGTTCGATAGCCCTTGCGAAAATATCCTCATCACCACCTTCGTTGTGGCGCTCACTTGCAGCCTTCAGCGAAAGTAACCCAATGCCATTTTTGCTTAAGAATCGACGGATTGCTGAGAGGAAAATGTCAACCTGCCCCGCCTGAGCAACGTCTTGAAACAACCAATCAACACGTGAAGGAATCAAGACCCCCCATGCATCAAATTTCCTAGCATCTCCTAAAACCGGAACGAGCCCAGGTCGATGTTCAGCAAGATGGGTTAAGTCTCGAAGACAACGAGGTGCAAGATCAACAGCAACCAAACGCCCTCGAAAACGGTTCTTTGCTCCGCAAAGATGGTCATGCAAATGTGAGATTGTCGTCCCGTGCCCTGCGCCGAGATACAAGACAGTTGACCCTGATTGAGGCAACAACTGCGAAGGATCGTTTCTTGTCCGAAGTAATCCTGCGCCGAGTTTGGAACGGTTTGGATCCCAACGGCGATGTTCAACTCCACGGAATTTCCGTAAGGTTTCACCGCGGACGGCAACGCCAGGATTGGCGTTCATGGTCCAAACGTTTCTCCCCTCTAGGAGAACTGAATCGGAAAGTGGACGGATACGTCGATGCTTCGCCAGAGGACCACCTCATCGCCTTGGAGGCTTCGAAAATTCCTTACGGATCGCTTCGACCTTTGCCTCGACATGATCAATGTCATCCTGGCTCATTGGCGTCCCTTCGAACGCATCGATTCGGGCCGCAATACTGATTTTTGATGCGAGCATTCGTGCAATTTTGCCACGAACCCAACGAGGGGAACGTGAAATCCACGGGTGCATGAAAATGTGCCCGTGCTTTGGTGGTGCAGTCCCGCTTCGCAAATGGCTGAAAAATGCTTTTTCTGCGCCAAGAACTTGAACCGTTCCTGATGGAAGGCGAGCAAGGCGCGAGCGTCCATGCGCTTCTACACACAATCGAGCTGCAAGAAGAGGGCCTACGAGTGCTGAGGTCGATGGCAAATGGCTTTGAGCAGAAAGTCGAATCGCATGTTCCAAGCGGTCCAATTGACGGCCTTGATTCGAAACCATTGTTGCCCAATCATGGAGCGACTTCCATTCCGAATCGGAAGGCTGCTCATATGCGTCTTCAACATCCAACGTTGAAGCGAATTCAGACAGTGAATCAACTTCGCTCAGTTGCCCAGCAACTTGTGTCCGGTTGCGTTCAAATCGTGCAGATGGAAGGAAGAGTCCGACCCACTCGATAAGTCGTGCTTCCATGGTAAGGTGGAGCGTGCGAAGTTCTTCGCTGGCTCTTAGCAGATGTTCCAAACGACGATCTGGATCTGCTGCGGATATTGCAACACCTTCCTTTGCAAGCAGTATTGCTGCCTCATCAGCAACTTCCATCTGGGATGTTGTTGGTTGTGGAATGTCGAATTCAGGCAATTCCTCGGATCCGTGAGCCGTTGGCTTCGCTTCGGGGAATCGCTCCAACAACACCGCTGCTTCAGGTGGCAAATGTCCATCAGCAACCATTTGAAGGCGCTCTTTAGCGCCATGAACAGAGAATCGCGCATCGTTCACCTCAATGTCGAGTACATCCCCCTCATCATTGACAACGGCTGCAGATTGCCACGAATACCACAGCCACATGGGACTTCCACTTCACGGTTGGAATTGAATGTTGTCACGTCCATATCGGCTAATTATATATCCTCTTCAAAAAATAAAACCATGCTGCAAGGGCAACCATTATGATTAAATGTAACATGGCGATGCCTTGGACATGTTTTGCCCTGAATGTGGGACCTTGTCGTTCCCAAGTCCTTCTGGCGACATCACATGCACCAATTACAAATGCGGCTACACTGGCCCTGCTAATGTCAAAATGAAAGTGGAAGGAAAAGAAATTGACCTCTCCAAAACCAAGACGACAACCAAGGCCGAGAAGCGTGAGTATGAAATTATCAAAGATTCCGATCAACGAAAGGGAGTTCTCTCTACGGAATCATACATGTGCCCAAAGTGTGATTGCACTGAGGTGTATTTTTATCTCGAGCAGACTCGTTCATCGGATGAACCAGAAACTCGAATGTTGACCTGCAAAGATTGCGGTCATGGTTGGCGAGAATACTGATCAGTAGTCGCTTTCAACACGTGGAGCGAGGAAGTAATCGACTTCAGCAGCTCCATCTTCAAACGTGAAATTCATTGCCAATGGGAAGTTTTCACCGAACTGAATTGTGACATTGTCACTTGGACCAAATCTACGTGAGAGTGGTTCGAGGTAGGTTAGGCTGTATTGGCTTCGTGCAGCAGCATCACAGACGAGTTCGTCCATCTCATCTTTGTCAAAAGAGATGTTGACCGAATCGGTGTTGTTTCGTACGTGGACTTTGAACGAAGATTCATCGATGCTGAAGTTGACAAGATCGCCAACTTGCTTTGCTGCCTTCAACGCTTGACCGAGTTCTGCACCGTTCATCACGACTTTACAAGGAAGTTCCAGTTTAGGCAACGAAGGAGGTGAAGCCATTGTTGCATTGTCGAGCGGGCGGAGATTTCGAACAATTTTCCCGAGGCTCATTGTAAAATCACCACCGTCTTGGTGTGAAATTTCAATCAAATCACCTGACCCACCAAGAGTTGTTACCTCTCGAATCTTTTTCATTTCCAGACCAATCTTCTTTGCATCCAATTCCCAGCCGTCAAACGCTGCTGCATCAACGGTGAGTTTGATCATTGCCACGTGCGATGAATCGACGACACGTACGGTCAGTCCGTCTTCATCGAAGTCAAATCTTGCATCTTCGACAACAATCATCAGTGTGTCCAGAATCTTGCTAATTAGGTCTTGGCGAGCTGTGACGTTCAACATATGAGGCACCCCTACAATTAATCTCTTTTTTCGACGGCTTATGAACTTACTATTCCACTAACACCCTTTTCGCGCGTTGGAAGACCAAACAAAAGCCGACGTCTTCAAGAACCCTTGACGAGAGTGGCAATCATGACTGAAGTTCTTGACATTGTAATTATCGCTCTTGCAAGTAGTTTAGGAATTGGCCTCGGCTGGCTCCTTGCTAAAATGAAATTTTCAACCGAGTTGGTTCGAGCAGAAGTTGAAGCGCAGGCGGCTCAAGGAAGTAAAGCAACGTTTGTTGCGGAAATGGAAAACATTGCTACAGCAGTTGCTCGACAAAATTCAGAAGATTTTCTACGTCTCGCAGAAGAGCGTTGGAAATCGGAAAAGAAAGACGCTGAGCACGCACTTGAAACAAGGAAGGTCGAAGTTGAAAACCTAGTCAAGCCACTTAAGGAAGAGATGGAAAAAATGATCCGACTGAACAACGACATGGAAAAGGAACGTGCAGGTGCTTACGAAGGAATCAAGCGCCATCTGAAGGATTTAGGCGACAAAACAGAATCTCTTTCATCGAGGACGACTGCTCTTTCAACGGCCCTTACCACCTCTGCTCAAACGAGAGGGAACTGGGGAGAGGTGAAGCTTCGTCGCCTCTTTGAGATGGCCGGGCTGAGTGAACATGTCGATTTCTTTGAACAAGTAACCCTAGAAGACGGAAGTCGACCCGATTTTGTTGTTCGGTTACCTCAAGAAGCGGTATTGCCTATTGATTCAAAGGCCTCAGGAAGCCACTTTTTGCAAGCCCTCGAGTTGGAATCTGGACCTCAACAAGACGATTTGTTGGTGAAACATGCAAAGGCAATGAAACAACGTATCACTGAACTTAGTGCTAAGGCATACCAGAACACGATTGAGGGAGAATTCGACCATGTCATTATGTTTATTCCAAGCGAAGCAATGGCCGCTTCAGCGTTTTCAACCGACCCAGAGTTGATGGAATACGCAATGAGTAAATCCGTACTCATTGCAACTCCAGTCACGATGCTTGGTCTGCTGAGAACAGTCGCACTTTATTGGCAACAACATGCACTTGCCGAAGGTGCAAAAGAAATCTACGATGTATCTCGTGAACTCTACAAACGCGTCAACACAATGATTGGTCATTTTTCAAAGGTTGGCGGCCATTTGTCCAATGCAGCAAAAACCTACAATGAGACAATGAATTCGTATGAGACACGTGTTCTGCCACAAGGCCGAAGGTTGGATGATCTCAAGGTTTCAGAAACCCTTCAAACAGCACTCCCTGAGCCAAAAGACATTGACCACCTCCCGAAGGACTAATTCGAGTTCGGTGTCAATAACGAGCGAAACATCTTTTTGATATGTGAGGTCCAACACGGAACATCATGGTGGAACCCGTACTCAAAGAGGATGGAACTCCTTACAAGGTTGCCATTTTGATTCCAACCATTAACAATGCAGACGAACTTGCTATTGTTTTGGACAGGCTTTCACAACAGACATACCCTGGTATTGAGATTGTGATTTCCGACTCTAAATCCAGAGATCATACGAAGGATGTTTGTGAAAAGTTTGGAGCCACATGGATCGAAGACCCATCAACAAATCGAGCAGATGCTTGCAACTATGCGCTCAAGCAAATGGATCATGACCTTGTACTGTTTACCGATGATGACACGATTCCTCCACTCGACTGGGCGGAGAAACTCATTCGATGGTTCAAAGATCCGGAAGTTGGCGCAGTCGGAGGCCCAAACTTTGCTCCGGATGAGGACCCGTTCGGAGCCAAGTGTGCAGATGTTGCATTTTGTACGAAATTCATGACTGCAGGAACTCGATACGGGGCAAAACCTCGCGGCGAATTGGTCCCAATCACGCACAATCCTGGCGTGAATTGTGCACATCGAATGGAAAATCTACGTCAAGTCAATTTCTTCGAACCAGGGTGTATTGGTGCCGAAGATGTTGTTCTCGATGCAAAGATTCAACGAGAAGGTCACAAATTGTTCATCGACCCATCCAATGTGATGCCTCACCGACGGCGACGTCCTTTCAAGCCGTACATGAAGCAAATGCGAAATTATGGTTACACTCGAATGGTTGCAAACAAGCGGTGGCCTGAAATTGCCACTTGGTCTCACACAGCGATCGGATTCTTCCCTTGGCTTACCGCAATGTCGATTCTTGCCCTGATTGCAGGAATCGTTACAGGAGGAGCTACAGATTATCCATGGTTTTCCATCGATGGTGATTGGACATGGTCACGGGTTGCTGTACACGGTACGCTTGGCCTTATGGGCCTGTACATTGGACTCTCTTGGCTTGGTGCTGCAATCGGGACAAGCCCGCATCGATCGATTGGTACTGTCGCACTTGCACCGCTCTTCGTTTTCCTTGCCCACTGGGCATACGGCCAAGGCGTCAACAAGGCATGGAGAGAGATTCGTCGAACCGGCGGTGCTGCCGGTGTTGGCCGTCAAATTGATGACCGTGAACGTACACTTTGAGTCGTATAATCGACGCAATCCCTTTCAATGAAGGAAACCAACGTCAAACATGGCTGAACGAAACCTTCGTGAGGTTTCTGACGAAGAAGAGATTTGGCTAACGATACGTTCTGTCCTCACTGTTACTCGTGTAGCAGTTCTCTTCGGTACAATACTTGTCTCGGAGTTCTTTGAAGAGTATTACTTCCTTGATTTGACCGTTGCAATATGGTCACTCATTGTAGGCATTCCACTGTTTTTCTTCATCTCTGTCCTTATTCTCTGGGGCAATAAAGCGTTCATTCCTGTGAGCACTAAGGAACAAGTGTCCACCATTCTGAGGCCAATTCTCGAACGTACCTGATTAGACCCCAGCCATATCGCCGGTTTGGATGGTCCATTGACTTGCATAGACACCTTGGTGTTCGAGCAATTCGTCGTGCTTTCCGCGTTCCACGACCGCACCATCAACCATAGCGAGAATTTCATTCGCATTTCGTATGGTGCTCAAACGATGAGCAACTGCAATGGTTGCACGACCTGAACCTGTACTGAGAAGGTTCTCTTGTATGCGACGTTCGGTTTCTGCGTCAAGGGCACTTGAGGCTTCATCAAGAATGAGCAATGAGGGTTTCTTCAACAATGCACGCGCGAGAGAAACACGGGCTCGCTGACCGCCACTCAGCATTGCTCCTCGGTCACCAACCATTGTCTCGATACCTTCTTCCAATTCTTCAACAAATTCAAGAGCGCCTGCGAGTTCCAACGCCCTCAACAAATCGCCCTCATCAGCGACCTGATTGTACTGAACATTGTCTCGAATAGATCCGTAAAAGAGGAACGGGTCTTGACTGACAAAACCAATTGCTTCACGGACACTTGCAAGCGTGAATGTGTTGATGTTGTTCCCGTTGATCAAAACTTCACCAGAATCAGGAACATAATAGCGCATGAGCAACTTGAGGATTGTCGTCTTTCCTGCACCAGTGTGGCCCATAACGCCGAGGAATTGGCCGCCTGCAACCTTGAATGAGATCCCACTCAGCACCTTGGTAGTGGTATTCGGGTAGGTGAAATGAACATCTTTGAACTCAACGGATTCAATAGGGCCCAGCAATTCAATCGCATCATCGTCATCGACAATGGTTGGTTCTAAATCGATGGCTGCGAAGACGCGACGAGCCGCAGCTTCTCCACGTTGCAATTGATTGACAAGAATACCGAAAATGAACATAGGCATGGTCATTCGAGTACTGATGAGCAGGAAGGTCACCAACTGCCCCGTTGTAATCTCATCCTCTTTTGCCAACCATCCACCTGCAGTGACAAGCAGGCCGAAGGCAATACCGGCAACAACGTAAATCATCGGTATGAATCGGTTTCGGTCTTGACTCGCTCCCATTGCTTGATCCCGATATGCCCCCGATTCTCGATCGACCCGGTCAGCTTCCCATTCCTCAGCATTGTATGCCTGAACAACGGAGATACCTGAAATCAAATTTTCAAGGACTGCTGTGATGTCTCCTGTTGATTCTCTTTGCTTGCGGTACTTTCGTTGAACGCTTGTTGAAAACCAATAGACGATTGGTACAATCAAAATGATTGGCCCAAACAGCACGATTGCTAATTTCCATGACATCAAGACAAGGATGAGGAAAGCGGTCATGAACGTGACAATAATCCGAATAATCGATGTTGAGGAATCTGAAACAACGTCTTCCAATTGGTTGACATCGCTCGATAACACCGACATGATTTGACCCGTTTGCCTCATGTCGTAATACGAGGCCTCCATAGCAATCAAGGACTTCGTGGCATCCATTCGAAGGTCGTGTTGTATCTTGTAACCAAGCGTTTGCCAGGAATACTCAGAGATTCCTTGGAAGATAGCAAGGAAAAAGAATCCTAGGAAAATGAGGACTCCGTAGCCGATAGCAGGATCTCCTCCAAAGGATGTAACAAAGTCTTGGACGATGTCCGGGCCTGACAAGAGACCGGCGGTGAAATAATCGACAGCTAAACCAATGGCTACGAACGGCATCAAGTCAAAGAATCGAGCCATGGCGTTACCAAAGATACCTGCAAGTACACGTCCAGGGTATCGCTTTGCGTACGGCACAACACGCCATATTTGGCGGCCAACGATCTGGGTTCTCTCGTTGATATCGGAGGGCTCCATTGCATCGCCACCACCAGAACCCATTCCGCGCATGACTTGCGCTGATGTGGCCCTGATTTAACACAGGTGGTAATGGCACAGCAACCTATGCACGTAACCAATTGGAACGAGGTTAATGCAAATCATTGATGAGTGACCGGTCCTAAGGTGGAACTATGCCGGCTCCTCGTTCCCGAGTGTCAATCTTCCTTGTTTGTCTCATGATAACGCAATTGGCGACTCCATTTGCGATGAGTCAACCCCTCCCAACCATCGAAGTCGAAACTGATGCAGAATTAGACCTACTCTCGCAAATTGGCATTATTCCAACCAAGGAACATGCTCAAGGATGGTACGACAAAGGTGAGGGCCTTGGGACGATTGATCTTCTTTACCGACAAGCAACTGTAACACCACTCGAGGACTGGTCAGAACGCACACAGGAGAAAGTACTGAACGGAAATTATGTGCTCACGCACACCTATCCTGTCCCAAGCGAATGGGTCGTCGAACTTGAGGAAGCAGGGATTCATTGTTTCTCCTTCCTTCCAGTAACTGGATTCCATTGTGAGGTCGAAAAGAAGTCAATTGATGAACTTGCAGGACTTGAAGTTGAAGGAATACTCAAACTTGACCCGACAGACAAAGTACGCACACGATTGGTCAAGGCGATGCTTGGCGATGATATCGGACCAGTATCGCTGTTTTACCAAGATGATTTTGTTCCTGTGCAAGGAGTCCTTGTCGGCAAGACACTCCCAGATGGAATCCATGAACGGAATGACATACGCATCACGTACCATGTCGGGCGTTTTGCAACGTTTGAAATCGATCGAACAACCTCTGGACTTGCATGGCTTGTTGCACAAGATGAGATTGAATGGGTCGAAGAGAAGCTCTGGGCAGTAACCGCCAACGACGTAGCTGATTCGGTCCTCAAAGCACCTGACCTTTGGTCGCAATCAACCATGAACGGAATCAACTCCTCATGGGATGGCGTGGATGGATCTGGTATCATCGTCACCGTTGCGGACTCCGGACTGGATAGCGGGGTGAATGATTCAACCATGCATGCGGATTTCTCAGACCATATCCTCGATATCGTTTCCTGGGGCATGTCCCCTTCAGAGGCATCCTCATGCGGCTCTGTTGCAGATGATGGTGCCTCAGATATCGATGGCCATGGAACACACGTCGCTGGCTCTGTTCTTGGAGACGGAACCAACTCATCAGGGAACATCAAGGGAATGGCACCAGAAGCACAACTGTATTTCCAAGCCATTGGGGTTTGGTGTGCCAATGCTGCGACAACACCCAGTGATTATCGATATTCCCTCAACGGACTTCCATCCAACCTCACTGAATTGTTCAAGGCTGGTGCTGATAATGGTTCCCGCGTACATACCAATTCATGGGGCGCTCCATACGCAGGAGCATACACGACTTCTTCGATGCAAGCGGACATCGCTGCACGTGATCATCAGAACATGACCATTCTCTTTTCCGCTGGAAACAATGGAGTTGATACCAACGGAGATGGGGAAGTCGATCTCGATTCGTTAGGAGCTCCTGCATCGGCCAAGAGTGTCCTTACTGTCGGGGCGAGTGAAAACGATCGTCCAACAATTAATTCATTCTGGGGGTCCACAGCATACAGCGCCCCGATCAGTACAGACCGTACGGCAGACAACATCTCAGGATTGGCGGCATTTTCGAGTCGTGGACCAACCGATGATAATCGTCTGAAACCTGATATCGTCGCACCGGGAACGTTCATTCTCTCCGCATTGACTCGATACAACACAAAGTCAGTAGGATGGATGGCCTACAACACATCCTATGTCTACATGGGCGGAACAAGCATGTCCACTCCGTTGACTGCAGGTGCAACAGCACTCCTGCTCGAGCACCTCATCGACAACATGGGACACGAAGACCCGAATTCATCGCTCGTGAAGGCCATCTTTGCAGCGAGTGCAATTGACATGGTAGGCCAGTACAACTCAGCGACCAACGGAGCAGGTGAAACAGCTCCTAACGATCACGAAGGTTGGGGTCGAGTCGACATGCGAAGTGCTCTCAATACGACATGGGTCGACAATGAAAGCCTCACGACTGGTGTTAATCGAGGATGGAGTTTCAACGTAGCTTCGAATGCCCCTGATCTCAACGTTGTGGTAGCATGGACCGATAAGGAATCGACTCCATCGGCCGGGACGAATCTCGTGAACGACTTGGATCTCGCCATCAAGGACCCATCTGGAACATGGACCGAACTTTCAAACAACGTTGACACACTACGCGGATTGAAGTTCGCAAACCCTGCTCAAGGAACTTGGGAAGTTCATATCAACGGAACCAATGTTCCTGTTGGACCACAATTCTTCTCTGTTGCAGTCAATCAAGAAACAACGTTGGTCAATCTGACAGAGGATGCTGATTTCGACGGAGTTGTGGACGATGATGATGATTGTCCAAACCTCTACGGAACATCCACAAACGATCGAGAGGGTTGCCCCGACAGCGATGGCGATGGGTATTCCAATCCAGACAGTGCGTGGACTGTTAACGATGGGGCAGATGCTTTTCCTGCACTTGACACGCAATGGGCAGACCAAGATTTCGATGGATACGGAGACAATGCTGTCGGTTTCCAACCTGATGCCTGCACCTCCGTTCTCGGCAATTCGACAACCGATCGATTCGGATGCTTGGATGATGACGGGGATGGATACTCGAACAACGATGCAACATGGCTCGTCAGCAACGGCGCAGATGCATGCAATTCCGTCAAGGCATATTCCAATGTAGATCGAAATGGATGCCCTGACGAAGATGGAGATGGTGCAAGCGACCCAGATCCGACTGGAATCAACGGTTCAATTTGGACCGTTGCAAACGGAGCAGATGCATTCATGGGTGATTCTACACAATGGTCTGACCAGGATAGTGACGGATACGGAGACAATCCTCCACCTGCAACAGAAGGCGATTCATGCAACACAACACTCGGAACCTCCTATCAAGACAGATTTGGATGCATTGATTCGGACAGCGATGGCTACTCGGATCCCGACCCAACAGGCCTCAATGGTCCTGTCTGGACTGTTGCAGACGGTGCGGATGCGTTTCCAAGCGAGGTGAGCCAATGGTCAGATCAGGATGGTGATGGATACGGTGACAACGCCACTGGTGTTGATGCTGACGATTGCCCGACGACATTTGGCACCTCAACAGAACTAGGCAACCTTGGTTGTAGTGACATGGATAACGATGGATATGCTGATTCTGATGATGCATTCCCAACGGATTCTACTCAATGGACTGATACAGACGGTGATGGATACGGAGACGAAAGTACCGGCACCAATCCCGATGGCTGCCCTACCGTTGCAGGAACATCGACATCGGACCGATTTGGATGCCCTGATAGCGATGCAGATGGTGCATCCGACGAGGATTTGAGTGGTACGAACGGCCCTGTTTGGACCATTGCTGATGGAGCCGATATTCTACCAAACGACGCTTCACAACAATCCGATTCGGATGGCGATGGATTTGGTGACAACCCGTCTGGAACAGATGGTGATAGCTGCCCTTCACAGTTTGGAACATCGAGCATCGACCGAAATGGATGTCCTGATTCAGACAACGATGGTGTATCCGATTCAGATGCGTCGTGGAGTGTGCTTGATGGAGCAGATGCCTTCCCAAGCGACCCTACGCAATCAGCTGACACAGACGGCGATGGGTATGGAGACAATGCAAGTGGGACCAACCCCGATGGATGTCCAATGCAATATGGTGACTCGACAGTAGACCGTATCGGTTGTCCTGATTCAGATGGTGATGGAATCTCCGATGCTGACGGAATGTGGAACGTTTCACAAGGTGCCGATGCCTTCCGCTATGACGAAACGCAATCGCAAGATCAAGACGGTGATGGGTATGGAGACAATGCAAGCGGAAACTACCCTGACGCTTGTCCAACCGAGTTTGGCGATTCATGGCAAAATGGAACACTTGGATGTCCTGACAGTGACCAAGATGGTTGGGCCGACATCCAAGATTCTCACCCAAGCGATATCACGCAGTGGTTGGATGTTGATGGTGATGGATACGGTGACAACCCTGGTGGAACCACTCCAGATGCATGCCCAGGAACCAACGGAAATTCGACGCAAGGCAATCGATACGGTTGTACTGATTCCGATGGAGATGGTTGGGATGATGTCATTGATGAATTGCCAGATGTCAAGCACCAATGGCTTGATCAAGATGCTGATGGATACGGGGACAACGCTACTGGACCACAACCAGACGCATGTCCCGGCGTATCTGGAACCTCAACAGTCGATCGTTACGGATGCGTTGATGGTGACGGAGACGGTATTTCTGATGACAACGATGCCTTCCCAACCGACCCAACTCGAGCAAGCGATGCAGATGGTGATGGGTACGATGACTTGGAAGATGGATGTATGCTGATTGCAGGAAATTCCACACAAGATCGACTTGGATGTATTGATACCGATGGCGATGGATACTCGGATGGCGATGCACAGTGGACGCTCGTCAACGGTTCTGATGCCTTCCCCGATGAAGCTACTCAGCATGCTGATCAAGACGGCGATGGGTTCGGAGACAACCCTTCTGGTTTCGAGGGCGATGATTGTCTTACGACTCCCGGTACATCGTTCCGTGACTTCTTCGGTTGTGATGATGAGGATGCTGACGGAATGTCGGATTCCAACGATGCTTTCCTCGGCGAATCAACACAATGGAACGATACCGATGGCGATGGTTACGGCGATGAAGTCAATGGGACACAAGGCGATACCTGTCCGAATGATGTCGGAACATCAACCAACGATGTCTACGGATGCGTTGATTCCGATGGCGATGGTTATTCGGACCTAAATGATGTATGGCCAAACGACAACACGCAATGGTATGACGATGACATGGATGGATTCGGCGATGAGTCCTCTGGGACTGCTCCAGACCAATGTCCAGACGAATACGGAACAGCATTCAGAGGCGCCCTCGTTGGATGCCCTGATACGGACGGAGATGGATATGCAGATGATGATGATGCGTTCCCGTTCCATGACTCTCAACACCTCGATTCTGATGGCGACGGTTGGGGTGACAATGATACATCTGGCGCTCACAAACCTGACCACTGGCCAAACGACCCGAACAAGAATGCAGGCGATGCTTCAATGGAATGTACGCCTACGAAATATTCAACGGATACTGTTACAGGTGCGAATTTCATCTTCACTTGCACTGTCACCACAAGCATGAGCGACGGTTTCACAGTCAGAATCGATCTTCAATCCTCAACCAGTATTCAAGCAGAAACAAGTTCACAGACCATGATTTTCACATCTGAAACGGGAGACACGCAACCAAAGATCTTCATGGGTACTGCAAACAGTGAAGGAAATTTCAACCTCGTTCTCACCGTTACAGAACCCGGTGCAGAGATTGCAATGGACACCGTTACGATTCGTTTGAACGTGTTCAACAGTTCGAAATCATCAGGCGATGATGATTCCTTTGAATGGGAGAATGTTTTCGAAATGCCTGTCTTCCAGGCTGGTGCAGCAGCAATCCTTCTCACGTTCTTATTTGGTATGCTGATTATTCGTGGGAAGAGCCGCCGAATCAAGGACAACGATGAGCGAAAGGCGCAGGCTGCTCAAGTTCTGTACAACCGTATGATGGCAGATCGGGATGTTGTCCAACGAAGACGGGTAGAATTGGGTTACGATGCAGTACCTCCTCCCCCAGGTCTGAATTGATGAGTTTCGACCGATGCGCTCAAAAAAGGGTGCTTGTTCCGATAGATTACCACCGTGCGGATATGGTGAAGTGGTTATCATCTGAGGTTTCCAACCTTATGTCGTGGGTTCGACTCCCGCTATCCGCACCTCCACCAACAAAGCCTATGAGTGGAAGATATCACGGCGAACCATGCAGCCTGCTCGTGTGTCGAAAGGATTGTTTCTTGTCCTCTTAATGATGCTTGCGTCTTTGTCTGGATGCTTTGGAGAATCAGAGGTTGAACAGCCCCCTGTCGATTCTGTTTTTCAGATTGATTACACGTCTCCTGATGCCGTTGTCATGAAGACGGGGGAATGGCATGAATTTGTTCTCAAAGGACAAGGTCGAGCGCTTTCCGTTCCAACAGACGTGATGCTGTTTGTCAACGGTTCCGTTTTGCCCAATGGGTATGCAACAGTGGAAGGAGATCAACTCATTGGTAAGCTTCTCTTGACCCCGTATGTTGAAGAAGTCAAGTTGACCATTGTGCATCCGGATGGAACCGGCGAGTCGTTTGAGCTGATTGTTGAAGAAGGCACACCAATTGTCAACGGACAAGATTGGATGGAAAAAATGGAATTCATTACCAGTGTTTGTGCTGATTCGACAGAATGTGGAGGCTATGTCAATCGATGGATGGGGTCTCCTAATCCAGCATTTGAACGGGCAGCATCGTTCTTCCAAGGGCACTTCGAGGGGCTTGGATACGAAACGCACATCCTACGTGTCCTCGACCACGGCAATCCGTTGGAACCAGAAAGCCTGAATGTTGTTGCTTGGAAGGAGGGACGTGATGATTCCTGTGTTCAAGGCATGGGCGCACACATGGACATCGCTCCACCTGGCGGACCTCCTGGTGGCGGAACGTACGAGGGTGCCTACGACAATACTGCTGGTACAGTCAGCATGATGCTCTTCGCTAGGGCGTTTGTAGAAATCGAAGTTCAATGCGATACTTTCCTTGCCCTTTGGTCTTCCGAGGAAGAAGGTCTTCGAGGCTCGAATGCCTTTGCGAACAACGATTGTGATTATTGCCTTCCAAACGATAAGGAACTACGATTCTACATCAACATGGACATGATGGGGATTTCTTATCCAGCACTCAAACCAACTGGGGAACCGTACCCTTACCACGCATGGTCAGGCCCTGATTTCGATCCTGAGGTACAAGATGTTGAGATCACAACCGTTCTTGACCACGTCCATCGAGACATTCTCGGCGCCCCGATGGATTTGCGAATCGATGGAACATATGGCGCAGGGTGTGACCAACATTGGGATGATCACGAAGACCTCGTCCTTGATGTCCATGAGGATACGTTTGGTCGTTCAGACCACGTCACATTCAGAGATCTCGGCGCTCAGACAATCTTCCACCTCGGGGCTTACGATGCTGATTACAGTGCCTATCATTCACCTTCAGATACACTGGACAACATGATCGATGTTGTTGGTGGTGTTGAAGAGTTGGAGAAGAGCATGGAATTCGTTATGTGGGCTGCCATGCTTGAGTTTATGATCGCTGATCAAACCCCTGAAATACGAAATGTCAATGCTTGATCATTGAAACGATATTTTTTGAACCCAAAGCAATACTTTCGCTTATGGAAGACGCGGCATCTCATGAGAAGTCCATCTTCCATCGCTTCGCTGATTCTCCATCGTTTCCTCTCGCCATGATGCTCTTTGGCGCCTTCGTTTCATTTGCGGAGTCGCTTCTTCTCCTCCTTCAAGGTGAATCCATCGAGAATGCGATTTGGCCGCAAGCTGTTCGAACCCTATCCTGGACATTTATCCTCCGTGAGAGTGTCGTTCTCGTTGCACTGTTCTCTGCAGTCTTCCTCGCATGTTGTGTATACTCCTCGATTCAACATCATCGTGGCCATCGTCTCAATAAACCAATTCAGGGACTATTCTTTGGCATCATTGGAGCCGTTTTCGCGTCATGGATTATCTTCGTACTGATGGATTATCGGTACATACGCGGAGCATTTCTGCTTCTCCCTACAATTTACGGCGTCCTTCTTCTTGGGTCAGTACTGGCAGTTCGTGGCCCTCCTGGACTCCCCGAATCCTCACAGAATTGGAAAGAAAAGATGACCACGATTCTTCATGTTGCAACCGTTTTTCTAGCAGCGTGGCTGGTCATGCCTGGCATTCCTGCATTGATTGGAATTGCACCCTCGCCACCACACGCTCCAACAATGGGTTATGGTGCTGAAGCAGGACCATTTGATCGGACAACGCTCCGCTATGCCTATCCACTACCCGAAGAGGTGGTAGCGATTCAAGGGCCGACTGAGGAAGACATTGAGTTCTCCATTTACCTCACCTTGCCTCATCTTCCCGCCGATCCTGGAATCGAAGGAGTTCCATTGGCGATTCTATTCCATGCATTCAACAATCCATCCATTGATTCCTATACAGATTGGATCGACCACCTCTCTGCGAAAGGCATTGCTGTTGCCTTCATCCAATATCCCACCGATGTTCGACCTGAAGGAGGGGATGATTTTGAGCCAACAATCATCAATGGTACCTCTGATTGGCCTCATCATGTTCCAAGAATGCTTTCAATTGAATCCGCTCTCAATCGACTCGATGAGGTCATCACAGCATCCCCTCGAGATGACGAAATTAACAACGTTCTCGGAAACCTCAGCATCATGCCTGAGCACTTGTGGATTGGAGGGCACAGCCTTGGAGGAGCATATTCGCTGCAAGCACTTGGCATGGTTCAAGCAATGTCATGGGGCAATGAAACACTCGTAGTCGATACGGAAATGGCTGCTGCTCGGCCGATTCAGGAAGAATGGCTTCCTGAATATACCAACTTACCAGAGAATTCAATTGTACATCTCGTCGTAAGTGAGGACGATATGACGGTTGGACAATGTAACAGTGTTCATCAGCTTGCTTTATTTGAACAAATCGAAAACAATCAATCGCTATTGCTGTACATCCCAAGCGACCGATATGGGTTTCCGAGGCTCGTCGCCACACATTACCTACCGGCGAATGAAGCACACGATACGTTAGCAGATTGGGCTTTTTATCGACGAGTCGATGCTCAAGCAGATTGGGTTGTCGCTCACAGTCGAGGCGATCTAAACACTGCAGACTTTGCTTATGCCAATCTCATCAATACAGGGATGCTAACCCACTTGGGTAAATGGTCCGATGGTGTCGACGTGCTACCTATACAAGCCTATACAAATCCAAGCGAAGCCAAGAAGTTTGCAGACTGTTTCTAACGGAGGTGGGTAAATGGAAGAGAAAAACGATATGAAATCCTTCTTCAAACTCATTTCCACATCGACAATCATCGCATCAATGTGTTGCCTACCGAGCGTCGTTCTGGTGCTGTTTGGTTTGGCGAGCGTAAGTAGCGCAGCAGCTCTTTCCGATACGCTATATTGGGGAGGGAGCGGTTACGAATGGTTTCGGCCAACCATGCTTGGCATAGCGTCGATATCAGTCGTTGTTGGCTTGATTCTTTACTTTAGGAATCGTGGCATATGTACCTTTGATGACGTAAAGCGTCAACGGCGGAAGGTCATCAATACGTCACTCCTGATCATCATCATTGCATACCTGTCGTACCTTTTGTTCAACTATGTGATTTTGACCGAGGTAGGGATCCTCCTTGGACTCGACTGGGAGTCAAGTCGATTTTGGAACAAATGATCAGGCATTCTTTCTGACAGTTGAGCATCCAACGGTCCAATCATCGGCGCTCATCGCTTCACGAGTCGCATCCAGAAGATCGTCCTCTGGACTGCGGATTGGATCAACATCTTGGCCCCAAGCGAGTGAGATTTGGTATGCATCATGCAATACATTTTCCAATTGCAAAATTAAATTTTCAATTGGAATTTTATTCTCGTTTTCCGAGGGATTCAAAACAATATCTCGAGGATTCAAATGCATCCCTTTCCGAGCGGCTTTTTGGATGGCTTCCTTGGAAGTCCAGGCCCACAACGCATCCAGTTTTCCATCTCGAAGATGTTCGAGTTCCTCTCCTTTTGACATCATATCGTAAACAGTGGGCGCGGGTGGCCTCGCAAGTGGTTCGGCATCTACACCCACGGTCCAACCTTGTTCGATGAGAGCTACGACTGCCAGCTCTTCGCTGTGAGAGATTGAGATGCTAGGGAGTTGTGGTTGAACCCACAACCCTTGGATGGCTTGCAAGTAAGGCGCCCGTTCATTGGTTCGTGCAATGGAAAGTTGGGTGCAATCTAGACCACCCCATTCTTTCAACGCCTCCTCGAGGAGCCAACGGGCAGAGAGGTGTTCATTGCTTCTCTTTTGCGTCTTGAACGTCTTGATCTCATCCCAGTTGATGAACTGAAGTCCCGTAGGATCGCATTCAGTAACAGTACATGTTGCAAGAAGGCAACGTGGACCATCATTGAGTTCTAGCCAACGAAAGGTAGCTTCCAAACAATCACCATCAACGTTCGAGAGTGAATTTCTGATCTTCAGGGACTGGAGCCATTGCCTTCAGACGAAGTCCCTTGAGTGCAAGAACAGGCGCATCATCGGAACCAACCACAAGAACGTCATGGACTGTAACGCCAGCATCTTCTGCAGCGATTCGTATAGAGCGTAGTCGAAGTTCCTCGTCTTGTTCAGGAACACGAAGCATGGTCGACCATTCAATGCCTACTGGTAAACTACTGAATCCTTCGGATTCCATAGCGACCAATCCCGCATTCTGGAAGCCAGCCTCAATCAGCATCGGCAATGCCTCAAGCAAGACATCCTCTCCATCACGTTCGTATGCAAATTGATCCGTTGCAGGCAGCTGATGGCGCATCAATGCAATTCCATCAACACCCGGTTGAGATGCATCTCCAACACCACGGAGTACACCTCCGTGTGATTGGAATCGTGGACCGTGGAAATATCGCAAATAGATGAAGGAGGCATGGTGCTCAAGCCGTCCTGTTGGAGGCGTTCCTATCGAAGGCAGTTCCGCTATTTCAGACTCTAGGAATGTGCTTAAGTCCTCTGATTTCTTAACCAACCGTACCAAGGCTTCATGATGCTCACGTTCACCAAAGACAACTCCTTCTGAATTGGTCAAATCAGAAACAAGTCTGCACTTGACCCAAGTCAAATCATCACGATTTCGTTCAATTTCCGCTTCAACACGGACGCGCATTGTTCCTTTCATGACCTTTACAGGCAATCCAAATTTGACGTCCTCAAATCCGGCAAGACAAGAATCTGGGCAAAGCAACAATGCGTTTTCTGCAAACATTTCCATTGCCATAACACCAGGATGATAGGGGACACCGTCAATGGCATGATCGCTCAAGAAGGGATGATCTGCAACAGAAAGCGTACTTTGTGTCATCAACGTCTGCGCCTCTTCGAAAGCCAATACTTTGTCAATGAATGGGAAACGAGAAGGGTCCGCCATGATGGCTGCCATATCTCCTGGAAGCATGAGAGGTGCTTCCCTAAACGAGTCGAACCGATCCATGAGGCCAAGTGAACCGCACGCTATGACGCGTCGTTTTCCACCCCTAAGTGCTTCATCAACGAAGATTTGAACGCCAACCTCAACCGGTAATGTCTCGATCCCCGCAGCCTCAAACACTGCTTCAATGCTACCGCGCGTGGCCATGCCAACATCTCGCCAACCAGTCCAACCTATTGCTACTGCTCGACATTCGCCCTTCGCAGTAAGCCGAGACATCTCAGAATCGAGGATTGAATTAGCCGCTGAGTAATCGGTTTGTCCACCATTACCAAAGCGTCCAGCAACCGAAGTAAACGCAGATGCAAATCGCAATTCACCTTTCGAAGCCTCTACCGCTTGCATCAATGCGCTCCAGCCATCGATTTTGACACGGACAACCTTGTCAAACGTCTCCCATGTCTTGTCCGCAACAAGTTTGGAGTCTTCCAATCCTGCACCATGGACAACACCCGTAATTGGGTTGGAGAGCGATGACCCAAGCGTTGAGAGTGCCTCAGCATCCGTAACATCAATCGAGTGATAGAACGCACGATTTCCAGTTGATTCAATCTGAGAAAGCGTCTGATACACATCACGGCTTCTTGTGAACTTCTGCCATGCTTTGTTCCACTCAACCATAGTGACTTTACCGGTTGAAGAAGCATCGGTCAAGCGCTCGCGCAATGCCATTTTCTCCTTCATGAGATCTTCTTCGCTCCACTTTAGCCATTCTGCTGTCTGCTCAATGAGGACTGAACGACCAAGCAGATGGAAGGTTGCTTCAGCATCTTGACTGGCTTTTGCAACGCCAACGATACAGGCAGCAGTTACGCCAGAACCACCACCTGAAACAAGCCATACGTCATCGGACTTCAGTGGTTCTAAATCGCCAACGACATCCTCTGCAAACGCTGCAAGGAGCCATCGACGACCATCTCGATCGAGACCAATTTCAACTTCACCAGAACGTTCAAACAATTCAGTTTCGATTTGTTCAGCAGCAGATGCGGCGTCGAAAATCAATTCAGGATGCACATCGAGTGCACGTGTTCGGAGATTCGGTCGTTCGAAAGCATAGGACTTGGTGACACCAGAAGCAGCACACTGTATGGAATTGAAGCGCTCTCCAATGTTCCCATGTCTGCCGTCCATTGCAGTAACGCTTGCAACCAAACCTTGACTCAATCCAGAGAGATGACCATCCATTCCTTTGAGGAGTCCAAACCAGCCATGTGCAGCGAGTGAAATCTGTGCCGATGGCATGGTATCCTCTGACCAACTCGCTGAAGCGAGTTTCATCGGTGCAAGGTGAAGAAGACCAACCACATTCATGGTCGAGAGCGAGGTCGTAATCGATTCGATGTGCTCCGGATTTGCGGGATCACCTC
>Ga0181568_10000127_pt1 | contig 60440 bp, 44 predicted proteins | sample 101ome_20_FD_133758 | JGI IMG/M metagenome (GOLD analysis project Ga0181568, IMG submission 133758) | Coastal salt marsh microbial communities from the Groves Creek Marsh, Skidaway Island, Georgia - 101404AT metaG (megahit assembly) | ecosystem: Environmental > Aquatic > Marine > Intertidal...
ATGCCAAAGAAAGCAACTTTACCATCCCAACGTCCAAGTTTATATTGTGGCATATATCGTGCGTATGGCACATCAAACTTGAGAGCATTTGAAAGTTTACGTCTAACGTCTACATCTAGCCCTTCTAGTTTGATGTTTACTTCGTCTTCAATTATGAGTTTACAAGTCGGCAAAATTAATCCTTTTAAAATAACTTCCTTGATTGTCGTGACAAACAATTAGATCGCATATGTCTTGAACATACTTAGAAACATTCATATGCTCTCTAATACCTGTAAGTTCTAATACTGATTGTGGCTTCCAGTTTGTTTTTAACAATAACTTTGGTAATTTATCTTTTTTAATATACACTATTTTAGTGTTTTCGTCAAGCCAATTATTTAATACTTTATCTGCAATAAAATTGTTAACATTGTATTCTTCGTTATTATTATCTACTCTAAAAAGGGCTACTTGTTCAAAATTAGATACAGTATGTTTAAATGCATTGAATACTTTTGTCAGTTGATCCAACTCGTTGTCAGCATCAACTAAAACTAATACAGGCAATCTTTCCAGTTTATATAAACCTTCTATAATTTTATCTAAAGAATATTCTTTAGGATCAATGTTGATTAATGATTGCTGTCTTGTAATAATCTTTCCAACAACACCCGACGGAACATCACAAGTAATATATGATAAACCTAATTGATTCCGTTTGTCGTAAAGTTTTATTGGATCTAGATCAGGAACTTGATTTTTAATATACTGTACTGCATTATCATCTAAATTTGTTAAATCATTAAACCAAAACCCTGGAACATAGTTTATAGGATTTTGTTTTATATCTTCAATTTGATTATAATATTCCAACAATTTTAAATCTATTTCAAATTCTTTGTCTTTAAAAACATCAAGCAAAAGACTTATAGTTTTTTCATTTAATTTAAAAAAGTGTTCATGAGATCCTTTTTTGTGGAAGTAAAATTTATTACATTTACTAGCAACACTTTCTAAATCCATTATTGTTTTCTTAGCAAATGGAAAACGTACCTTGATCCACTTCCAGTCCGACTTATAAGATTCATAAACTGTATCTTGTCCGTAAACATCTTCTGTAGCAACAATTTTAATATACTTGCTGCGATCAATTTCACGTAGTGGCTGTCTTGTAGGTTCAAGGCCGGTAAATTCTAAACCATCAACTTCAGATAAACATTTTTTAACTAAAGCATATTGTCTATCAGTTAATGCAGTGCCTTTTTTACACTGCTTGTTGATGCTCATAAGAATTTGTCTATTGTTGTCGCTGACACCAATTTTTTCTACATAGTGTTCTAAAAAATCTTCTAAGTAAATCATAAACTTACTATAACAGATTAAAGTTTACTTGTCAATCTTTTCAGCGGTAAACCTGATGCTATTTCTTCTACAGTAAATTCAGTCCAAGCATAGTTGTTAAGCCACTTGAATCTGTCTGGTGTTTGTGTATATTCTATCAAGTTCAAATCATGTCCTGCTACATCATAAGCAAGACTACTAGGACCAACAATAGCAGGAACCCCGTTGATGACACTATGTATCCCAGGATTACTGCTCCAACTAATAGTACAAAATACATTATCAAAGCCCATATCAAAATCGTCATAACTACCCTCTATCTTTCTCGGTTCTTGTCTATACACATTACGATACTGATGTTCTATTGCATCTAATCTACAACGTGGATGAGGCCTAAAAACTATAGGACGATCGCTGTGTTTCTGTATTGTTTCTATTGTGTTCATTACCCATTGGCTCATACGAGGCATATCTCGCCACTGTAAACTTTTGTCATGCTGTCCACAAATTAAAATATGCTCGCCGTCTTTACGCCAAGGTTTTACTTTGAGTTCAAGTAAATTACTGCGCTCACTATCGTGCCCCATATCAGGGCCAAAGTAAGCATCTCTATTAATACCATTTAATCCTACCTTCCAAGTTGTGCCACGTTTTATTCCACCCACTTCGAGTACAATAACTTTACGACCTGTTTTTGTATAGTAATCCCATATAGGTTTGTTACCTGACATGCGTCCATTAAACAACACGCTCCATATAACAGCAACATCGGCGTGCATATCACTTTCTGTAACTGTGTGTCCAGCACTTACTAAACTGTGTTCAAATGCTTCAAACACAGGCTTGCTGTTCATTGCACCATATTCTTTAAATAAACTAAATCTCATGTGTAAATACCTATAATGTATTTAACAAGGATAAGACTTTGACAAAAATTTCAGTAGTAAGCACTTTTCATAAACCAGCACTAGAAAAATATGGGCAACGTTTTTTAGATAGTTTTAGTGCAAATGTTGATCCAAAAATTGAAATGCTACTGTATGCAGAAGATTGCAAACCTGTAGTAAATGATCCGAGAATAAAAGTTTTAGATCAAAAAGCAGAACTACCAAAATTGGTTGCTTTTAAAGAACGCTGGAAAGATGTTCCAAAAGCAAATGGTGTTTGTCCTCCTGAAATAAAGGCAAGACGTCCTAGAGATTGGCACAAAGAATTCAAATGGGATGCAATTAGATTTAGCAATAAAGTATATGCAGTATTTGATGCTGCACAACGAACTGATGCAGATTGGATTGTTTGGATGGATGCAGACAGTTACATTCATCAACAATGGTCATACGAAAGTTTTAAAAAGTTTTTACCAGACCGTGCTTGGTTAAGTTATTTAGGTAGAGGCAAGAAATGGCCTGAATGCGGCTTCTATGGTATAAATTTAAAAAACAAAATTGCCTTACGATTTTTACAAGAGTTTGAACATGTATACGAACATGCCGAATATGGTATTTTTAGAATGGAAGAATGGCACGATAGTTTTGTGTTTGAAGAAGTACGCAAAAAGATTGCCGACAAAAATCCAACAGGTATAATACACAACATCAGTGGTGGTATTATAGATGGCGAAGGACATCCTGTTATTAACAGTGATTTAGGTCAGTACATGGATCACTTAAAAGGCGATAGAAAAGATATTGGCAAAAGTAACAAACCAAACGATTTGCGTATTAAACGTTACGAACCTTACTGGCAGTAATTACGCATATGGCGCCAGGCACTTCCATCTTTTAATTCATCAAACTTCCAATGAAACATACTAATACGTTGTAACCAACGTTCTCTATCAAATTTCTGCGGTGTTTCAATATGCGAAAAATCATGGTGCGCAACTTCTTTACATTGACTTCGGTTTGGATCAGTTATAAACGCATGATATCCTTGAATAATCGGTCCAACAATACTACTGCTGTTGTGGTTAACAACACACCAAGTTTTCGTTAAGTCTGTTTGTAACGGTGTGCCAAATCTTGATATTCTTAAATTAGGAATAGTTGCAAGTAATCCTGTTAATTTTAAATATTCGTGTGCCCTTTTATCACCAGGATGTGCTCTAATTAAAATAGGTCTATCGCTGTGCATACGTATTTCTTTGCAAACAGAATAAATCCAGTCTACAACTTTCATGTTGCCCATACTCCAGCCACCGTTGCGTTGACAACATAGTAATATGTATTTTCCTTTATTCATTGTATCAGATAATCTAATATTACAATCAACACTAATTTGTCTCCAACGGTTTGGATCAATTACATCGTCACAGTAATTTCCTGTTGTAGGAAACACACCATTAATACTATATCTTAAATAATGGTGAGGATGATTACTAGCGTTAGCGTACAAAAATAAATTACTATCTGCTGTAATAACATACTTTTTACGCATCAATTGTCTATCAATAATATCTTGTCTAAGTTGCAAATGCGGTGCAGTTTTGCCTCGTTGATGTTGCCAACCTTGTATTACTGCAACATCTGTATCAATTGCACTCGGTCCAGTATGTATGTTACCTATGTCGCCAACCTGCTTTACACCTTGTATAAAGTAATTGAGAATATCACTTTTTTCTGTGCTGTTGTTTTTTGGTGGAATAACTCTTGGAAAACTAGTTACGATCATTTTCTTGTAATATCCTCCATGCATCACCGTTTAATAATTCTCTCACATGAAATTGACAATATGCTAAATGATGTGCCCATCTACGTAATATTGCTTTGTTGTACAAAGTCGGTGTTTCTATTTTGCTCAAATCTTTATCACACACAGGATCTGCTGCTGTAGGTGCAAGAGTAAACGCAGGTACTCCATATAACACACTCTCAACTGCTGCAATACTTTGAAATGTTACTAGTGCATGGCATTTTTCTAGTTGTTCGTAAATTGTGTGGTTTAATCTAACTTCACGGCGTGCCTTTTCTCGTATAACAATTGGTCTATCGGTGTGTTTTTTAATTTCATTTATTGTTTGTTCAGTCCACTGATCAAGATTTAAATCATAAAATTTACAAGGTTTTTCACTAGGAAGAACCAACAGTATATGATTACCCGAACCGGGTTTCTGCTGTTTAATTGGATAATTAAAATTCTTTGCCCATCTATCCATTGGACGGTCAATTATTTCATTATGTTGTAATCCATTCTTTACAATACGCACCCAATACTTTTTGCCACTTTCGTTTTTTGGAGATTTATCATTTCCAAAATATCCAGTATCCATATAATAAAAATCAAGACCGTGTTTTAGTCTATAATTGATCATTTCTTTTTTAGCAATGCTGCGAAATATTATAGGTTCGGGATTATCGTATTCAACTTCAGTAACAATTGGAGCACCAATACCATGGGCAAAATCATTGATAAATGGATCGGTTCCGTTTTTACTTAAACAAATCATTCTAGTTCTTCTAACTTTTCGTCAAAATTTACTGTGTCTTTTACACCTGCTTTGTAGTGAGAAATGTAAGGACCTAATACACTACGTGGAATTGGTGTCTTGTGTCTCCACCCTTTATTCAAGTCTAATACTTCTGCACCTTGCTCCTGTAATCTTAATACAGTTTCACCGTAAACTTCACCATCATAAAATCTTCGTAAGTTTTTATAATCATCATTTACATAAATCGATTTGTAAGTATTTTTAAAATCAGTAAACATTGGATGATTTTTGTTTAACATAAAGTATCCTGTTTCACAACTAAAATATGTTTTGTTGTCAACTGTATGTTTTACTCCAAAGTGTATGCTGAGATACTTGTCATCTGTTATTATATCTAATAGTTGTGTTGGCATATCTACAGTTGCTTCGCTATCTGCATCTGCCCAAATTAACCAATCGCAATCAATGTGTTCCATTGCATGAATAATACTAAATGCTTTTTTTCCAAAGGTTGTAACTTTACGATTTTCTGTAGACCATCTGTTTACAAAATCGTCGTAATCGGCACCCAAAGACCAATTCATATGTTTCCATCTTTTTGTTTTAAATGCAAACCCTTCATTGTAACAATATAAACTCACACCTCTCCAGTATCTTTCAAAACTTTTAATCATAAGTTTTCCACAATGCTCATAGTATGGAAGATTCATACTAGTAATCAATGCAAATCTTTTGTCTTCTATGAGTTCATCATCTGCCATAATTCATTTTTCCATAAGTTATCTTTTTCGCAATTTCTGTAGTTTTCAAACCACGGACCGCCTTCAGTGTAATGTATCAAGTTTGGAACATCAATGTCATCGTAAACACCAACAAGATAATTCCAAGTGTGATCCAATTCTCCAATTTCTTCATCTTTTAACCAACTAAATCTATGCAGATAAGCACCTGTTGTATCTGCATTGTTTACAAGTTCTTTTGTTAATGTCTTGTTACTAGGATGAGCACAGTTGATTAACATCACACTGCTCCAGTTTTTTCTTGGATATACAGTCTGTTGTTTACCATCCATTTTCATACCTTCTTTTGGTGTATAATCATGTTGCACACACATAACTGCATATTTGTCGTCTGCTTGGTCAAACAGTTCTTTAATGTCTGTTGTAAGGATCATATCGCAATCCATAAACAATGCCCAACCGTTGTAATCAACAAGTTCAGGAATAAGAAAACGTGTAAATGTAAATTCAGTACTTGCTAGTTTATCTACATCACGCCAATATAATTCTTGTTCACGCAATTCGTTTTGCTTTAGAGGAATTACTTCGGCATTAGGCTGTCTGCTTACAATACTGTGCTTACACACTTGGTAGGCAATATCTTCTCTGCTGTCCCATCCTACAAATACTTTCATTAATCTCTTCTTTCTATATCGTCTTCGGTTAATTCTTTACCCATCCAAACTTCAACTACTTTAGCATCTTTGTTATCAATGTTAACTGCCTTGTGCCACCAGCCAACAGGAATATCAATACTGTCTCCAGGTGTTAATAGTGTGCTAGTTCTTCTGCCTGTTTTATCTTCAAGGAACATATTAATAACACCATCAACTACATGCCAATGTTCACTGCGTTTAAAGTGGCGCTGATCGCTTAGTGATTTTCCTTGATAAAATGTAAGTTCTTTAACCTGCCATTCGCCGTTGCGATCTAATATTTTATATTCGCCCCATGCTCGTTTTGTAACAGGTTTGTCCCAATTCTTAAGAATCCAACTGCTGCTGTTTTTCTTATCTTCACCACCTACTCCAAAAACAAATTCTACGTCTTTATGATCCCCATAGAGTTTTTGTTCAGGTATCTCTCCATCAACTCTGTCACCGCCGTTTGCAACAATCAATTTACCTGTATTTGTTGCTAGTAAATATCCGATAGCCTGTGTTGTACCGCCAGTGTCATCATCTTTTACTAGCATTACTTCGTCAACACAAGCAAGTTCTTTTACAATTGCTGCACGTTCTTCAAAAGGCATGAATGGCCTACCTTTTTTATTTACAAGCCATTCATCGCTGTTTAAGCCAACTACTAGTTTATCGCCCAACTGTTTTGCTGCTTTAAAATATTCAATATGACCGCTGTGAAGTGGATCAAATCCACCTGTAACTAATACTGTTTTCATGCAGTATTTATATGCGTAGTTTATGTTAGTTTGTAAAACAGATAACTGCTTTAATTTGTTTTTTAGTTTCTTGTATGATTTCTAATATCTCAACATCTTGATGTATTATTCTTGTGCGCAAGTCAAAAACAATTTTGGTATTTTCATGTGAATGTTTTTTAATTAAATTTTTGTAAGTATTTGCAGGATAATGAAATCCACAACTTACACCACTGTAAATTAAATCAAACTTTACATCGTCATCTATTTGTATATTATTAGCATCTACAAAATTGTATCTTAGTTGTCTCGAATTCCACGATGTTTTTAAATCATTTATTTTATTATAAAAACTAAAACTTTCAGCACTACCCCATTTAACGTCTCTTCCTGTATTAGATTGTTCGCCTTCTAACAACCAAAGATTACTATTGTATTTTTTTTGAAAATATTCGCTTTCTTTTGCTAAACCGCATCCTATATCTAGTATGTTTACAGGAGCAAAATTTAAATGATTATCTACGGCTAAGAATTCTGCTTTTCTGCTTTCAGTGTGTTCAGGCTTTGCCCATCTATCTATCCATTGTGACATAGTGTATTTAATAAATATTTCTATGGCAATATTTGTAAAAGAACACAATCTTTGTTTTATTCACAATCCTAAAACTGGTGGTAGTAGTATACAAAAATGGTTATTAGATAACACAGACTGTGTACACTGGAAATTACATTGTAGTTTAGATGAAGCAAAACAACAATTTCCTAATATTAATTTTAGTTTTGCAGTAGTGCGTAATCCTTGGGATTGGGCAGTTAGTTCTTACTTTTATGAATATAAAAAAATAGATTACAATCTCAACTTGATTAAAAATAATCCTCATTTAATAGATAATCGCAAAGACAAGTATAATGTTGAAATTCAAAACAAAAAGAAAAAGTTTTTAAACAAGGGATTTGAATACTGGTTACATAATGGACACATTACACCTCAGAGTGAATATTTAAATGTTGACTATGTTTTAAAATTTGAAACTTTAAACAAAGATTTTAAACTTATTCAAGATATGCTAGACATACATATTCCATTACCGCATATTAATAAAACACAAAGAGATAATTACAAAAAGTACTATACCGAAAGTACAATTAAGTATGTATATAATAAATACAATGATGAAATAACAAAGTTTGGATACAATTATGAAACACCCTAGAATGACTGCAATATTCCAAGATGCTGTTTGGAAAAATAACAAGCCAGGTTTTTATGTTGAAATTGGAGCCTTTGATGGTCGTAAAAAGAACAGCACATATATTTTGGAAAGAGCAGGTTGGGACGGAGTTTGTGTAGAACCAACTCCTGCAAGTTTTGAACAACTAAAACGTAATCGTAGATGTAGATGCGAAAATGTTGCTATTTGGAAAGAAGATACAACTATTGAATTTAGCACATATCACAACGATCCTGCATGGAACGGAATTACAGAAACATTAGATCAATATCACATTGACAGACTTAGTCAAGCAAGTAGCATTACAGTACCTACTAAAAGTTGGGCAAGTATGAAATTTCCTAAAACAATTGATTACTTACAAATTGATGTTGAAGGTGCAGAACTTACTATCATGGACTGCATTGATTGGACTAAACAAAAAATTACATATATCTGTATGGAAGATAACGGTAGTAAGTCAGGTGATCTAACTTACTACAATTATATGAAGGATTTAGGATATCAACTTATTGTTCAACAACACGTTGATTACTTGTGGTTTAAAGAGTAGCATCTTCCATTCCTGCTACACGCAATTTCACAATATTAGTAAGTTGCCATTGCTTTTGGTCAAGTGCTTTTAATACACCTAACCATTTATTACGCATGAGTGCAAACTCATTGATAATTTTTTCGTAGTCACAAACGTCTGCTTCGCCGTCAACATACTTCTCAACATCTCTGCTGCTTAATGCACGTTGATAGTTTTCAAGATATTTCTTAAAAAATTGGCTACGTAATTTTCTTAGTTCAATATTTAGGTATTCAAGTATTGCTTCAATTTCTTGAAGTTGATTGAATCTGTGCTCAACAATACCAGGCATAGCAGCGGCAGCCTTTTCGATACTGCCGCTGATTTTACATTCTCTTTTTGCTTCGATTAACTCAGTTTCAAAGTATTGTATTGCTGCCGGTATTTGAGAAATATCTCTACTAACACGACTATACCATGCCATTATTCATCCCAATCATCGTATGCATCATCTAAATCAACATCATCCATTTCTAGAAAGTAATTAATAGCAGAATCTAAATCTTTATCATTACCTAGCATTGATTTAAATTCGATATCATCAACTCCGTAGTCTGCTAACATGTCAACATACTTCTCTGCAATGATATCGATTTGTTTTTTATCTAGATATTCTTTAAATAGATTCCAGACATCAAGCATCTGTTCTTCATTCATTATCGATCAACTCCTCGTTATGATCCACGACTTCTTCGTTCGCTTCTGCCATATTTACCATTTGTTCTTCTTTTGCTGGTAAATCTGCCATGACCATTTCGAGTAGTTCACCTGTCCAGTTTTTACGATATTCTAGATGTTCGTTACCTTCGCTATCAATATACTTGTAGCGATTACCTTGTTTTTCAAGCAATCCTTTTTTCTCAAGCAAATCAAACATGCCTGAATAAGGATCCATTCCTGTTTCATAAGGAATTTTTACTTGTACACTTTCAAACGGTTTAGCGTAACGTGTTTTCATAACTTTACACGCTGCACGAATACCGTTTACTTCTGATGTTTTGTTACCATCTGCATCTTCTTTGAGTTTTAGTTTTTTCATTGCTACAACCATTGAACTTGCATACACAAAGCCTGAACCGCCTGAAATCTTATCATCTGGATCAAACATATCTTGTGATGCGTAAGTATGGTTAGTAACACACATACCCACGTTGTATGAACCAAACATATTCACACAGTTAGTTACAAGTGCTTTTAATGCTTTGGCTTTACGACCCATATCACCTTTCATATCACCTGCTTCAAACTGGTTAAGTTCAGTTGGTGACATAAGCATACCTAAAGAGTCAATAACAAACAATACTTTAGGACGGTCTTCTTCAGCCATGTCTTTGTAATCTGACATAAATGTTGAGATAGTTTTAGCAACATCATCAATCATTGCCATATTAAGTTTTAAGATTTTATCTTCTGTTGTTTCTACACCTAGTGCATGTAGCCAACTTTCGTCAAGTGCGTTTTCACTGTCAATAAGCACAACAAAGATGCCTTGTTCTTGTGCTGACTTAACAATGTTACCACTTACAATATACGATTTACCGGCGCCTGATTCACCTGCAAATACACTTACTTTACCTAGCGGAATACCTTTGCGAAAATCACCACTAAGCAAATAGTTTAGTGCATAGTTTCCTGTACTGATCCAGTCTTGCGGATCATTAAAGCCTGCACTCATACCTTTAATTGACTTAGTTAATGAGTTTCGAAATTTACTAGGATCGAATGCCTTAGTAGCCATGTATATCTCCTATTCTAAAAAGCGTAAAGTCTGTAGACTTGTTTGTTAAAAAACAAGCCTACAGCATTGTTTTTACTGACCTTGACGTGCTCTGATCATTGCGAGAATGTCTTGTGCGCCGCCTGCATTTTCTGCCGGAGCAGGTGCTGGTTCAGGTTGTGCTGCTGGAGCAGGTGCTGGATCTTGCCAACCAGTATCATTTACAATTTCTTGTACAGGTGCTGCTGCTGGTTGTGGAGCCGGTGTTGGAGTATTGTTCTGTGTGTTTGGATCACCAGTACGTGCTGCCATACCTGCAGGACGGAAGTAATTACTCCAACGATCTGGATCATATGCTTCGCCATCTACACTTGCTTCAAACATTTCAGTTAATACTTTAACTGCTGTTTCGTCTGGCTTTTTAGGTAGGAAGTCATTTAAGTTAAACAAACCATGTGTGTTAACAGCATTCATTTCTGCATCACTCAACGGACGCTCTCTACGTGCCCAGTTACTTGCACCGTAGTCTGCGTAACCACCTTTAGAACCTTTTGACAAACGGAAGTCAACACCAGCAGTGTAATCTGTTGGTAGTTCTTCCATGTCTGGATCCATAAGTGCTGCTTTGATTAATTGGAAGATTTGTGGACCGATAATAAAACGACGAATCGGATTATCTGGAGTTGAATCTTCTTTTAGCGGATCATCTGTAACAAAACCTTGGAAGATATAAGAACGTTTTTTCCAATACTTGCGACCCATATCTTCTAATGATGGATCTTTAAACCAACCACGTACTTCTTGTAGAATTGGACATGATTCTCCGTACATTTCCATACATGGAACGTTTACAGTAGTTGGACGTGAACTTGTATCACCTTTAATACCACTGAATGGAAGTTTAATCATTAAACGTTCAACCCAAAAGAATGTGTTGTCAGAATTGCCATCAGGCAAGAAACGTAACGTTGCCTGTTCGCCTTCTTTCATATTCCAAAATGGGTAAATTGCGTTATCGCCGCCGCTTGAACTAGTTCCTGATGAACGGTTCTCTTGTTCTGCAAGTTTTGCTCTAATTTCTGCTAATGATGCCATAGTAATGCCTCCTATAATATTGCCTATGTGCTTTGTGCCTAATAATGTGTAGCACAGTTATAATACTACACAAAGTTATTTATCTTGTCAAGTATTTTTTTGACAAAATTTTCAAAATGTTAGCCGATTATCTTAAACCGGCTAACGCTTTAATTCTATCTGTTTCAGGATATCTGCTGCTTGCCATTTCTTCTGCCTGACGTTGCGCAACCATTGATTCTACTTTTTGAATAAATCTAGCAGCCGGTTCTACATATTGCGGACCGTAATCTTTTTCTACCATAGTAAGTACTGCTGTTTCGCCTTTTGGAAAAGTTCCGTTTTCTCTATCAAAGTAAGATAGAATGAACTCGCCAATTGGTGTCTTTGGTTTTTCATCAGCCTTTTCAATGCCTCCATCTGGTGTCATTTTAACTGACATTGGTTCGTCATCGCCTTCGTATTTGTCTTCGGCAAACTGACCCATTAATTGATCAATCGCTGCTTCTAACATATCGTCGACAGATTCTTTCTTAATTGGAACACAATTGTCTACACGCTTGCCACCTTTCATTTTGGTGCCCATACGCTTGTATCCATCCCAACATGCCTTACCGTCTACGCCTTTTTGTTTTTCTGCTTCTGCAACTAAATCATCAAAATCTAATTCTTCTGCCTTTGTTGCCTCACCAATTAGTTTGTAAACATATGGAAATACATCTTTTAGTTCTTCATTAAATTGTTTAATTGTTAATTGATCAATCCAGTTTTCCGCAACTTCTTCTGGAACTTCAATTGTCTCTGCTGCTACAAAATTTGCAACTGCTTCTGCATAATATGCAGGTTTTTGTAAATTAGAAATTTCTTTACGTACTTCAGAAATTCTACCTTTTAGTATATCGCTGTACTGATCTAGTGTTTCTGCCATAACAGTGCTACGACCCATGTAAGTATTTAACTTACGAATTTTATGCATTTCTTCGCTAAGGCTTGTAATGTACTTGCCAAAGTCATCATATGCATGACCGCCTTCACTAATATGTAATGCTAATGCTCTTGCACCTGCAATGTGTTTGTAAGGAAATTTAAATTTTTCACCTTCTGGTGATTCAATAAAAATTTTGCTAATTTTGCTAGTACGACTACTTGCATTTTCTACATTAATAGGCGCACTATGCTTGATTGCTATTTTTGCTTTGCCTACTTTTTGGAAACTTGTACGATCGTTTCCATACATCTTTGACTCGGCCATTGTATTTTCTCCGTTGCGGTTTTGTGCTAAAAACTGATAATCTCTTTTGTTTAAATTGCTTTTATTAATATCTCTTACTTCAAATTTCATCATACGTTTTTTAGCAAATACACGTAACTCTTTTAAAAAGTTGTACCAGCCATCTTGTACTTCTTCCATTTGACCCTGTGCAATATCTCTACCGACTATTACACTTAATCCTGCTTCAGGATCTATTGCTACACTTACTTTGCCTAAATCAACCCCATCAGCAAGATAGGCAAAATCAAAATAACGTGCATCTTCGGGCACGTTAGTTACTTGTCCGTTTTCGTCACCAATTGTGACGTTTTCAAAACGTCCTCTGATCTTATTAAATAAGTCCGCAGATATTTTATCAAGTTTCTTCATAATATTATTTATCTAAAAGTTGCTGCTTATAAAAATAGGCATGGGCATTTCATAATCATCCATTTCGTTATCAATCTGTACAAAACTGTTGTATATTGCAGGATCCCAATCTTTCATAACTGCAATCATTCTTAACGCTAAGATCATTGCACTAACTAAATCATCTGTTGCGCCTGGTTTTGCTTGATAACTGCTACCTGTAGCAATATATGATTTTAGTTCACTGATAAGTGGTTTGCTTTTAATGCTTAGTTGGTCATTTTCGACCATTGTTTTTAGCCTAGCACAAGTTGTAACTTTACTGCTATGTGTAGTATTAAATCCTTTGCGGAACTTGCGTACATGTCCTTTGCGTATTGGTTCGCTGATAAACAATCCTGGCATATTTTCTTCACCAAAGTCATTTATAACAATTAGTGCTGCTTCGCCTAAACCGTTGTTTTCAACACTCCAATATATACCGTTATCGCTTTTTCTCTGATCAGCAATATATTTGAGTATGTCATTTAGTACACGTATTTGTCCAGGTATAGCAGTTGTATTGTGTTGCCATTCTGCAACCTGTTTGTATGTCGGAAGTTCTACAACTTGTATTGCTGCATAGTCTCCGCCTGTGCCCATACTTGGATCTAATGCAACAGCATAGTTTTTCTTTGGATCAATTTTTTCATAAAAACGTGTTTGACCCATATTAAGTACTGGATTTATACCTTCCATTGCTGCTAGTTTAATACTGTTAATAAGTGTTTCATCAAATACCAAGAACTCGCAGCCATACTCACGTCTAAACTTCTCTTCACCAATACGGCCTATTTCGTCTTTCTTCCATTCTTCGTCTCTGTCAGGGTGTTCCCACCAATCTGCACGGAATGCATGAAAGCCATTACGTCCAACTGCATTTTCATTACCATATTCGTCAAACTTGTCTTCTGCTTGTTTCCAAATAGTAGCAAATGTATCTTCGTCACTGTTTGGTGTACTTGTAAGAATAGCACGACCACCTGTTGCTAGTGTAGGTGATATTGAAGTCCAAAACTCTTCAGCAATATTAGGTTGCACAAATGCAAACTCGTCACAGTATAGTAGCGAGATAGACAAACCACGTCCTGTATTTCCTGTGGTTGTTTGGCTAATAATTCTACTGCCATTTTCAAATTCAATACTACCTTTATTATAACTTGTTACGCCTGCACGTACAAAATCAGGGCAAGTCTCATACACATAACGTATACGTGACATAATTTCCTGTGCACCTGTGTATTTGTGCGCTGCAATAAGAATAGTTTGATCTGGATTAAACATAGCATACCATGCTAGATAGATACTAGCACAAGTGGTTTTGCCTGTTTGTCGTGGCATCATGTTTATATTAAATCTATAGTTATGATAACTTTCCATCAAACCTAATTGATAGTCAAACGGTTCAAACAACAATTTACCTTTTACAGGATGCTGTATGTGTGCAAAATGTTCTGCAAAATACAAATAACCAGTATCAGGATCCATACATTTTAGCAAGTGCTCGACTTGTTCATTAGTATACGTTTCCTGTTTGTTGGCTTTTTTAATTAAAACGCCGTCTAGTGATTTACTCATACAGTATTTATTCCAAGGTTCTTAGGTCAAGTTTTGTTTTTGTTGGCGTTGCTGTCATTAGATAACGCTTAGGCGGTTTATCAAACAATTGCATATTTTTGTTTTTCCAAGCATTACGCCTAATAATTTGATTTAAAAAATTTGTAGTTCCACCAGGTACAAAATAACTCCAAGGACCTGAGATTAAATTTTCCATATCAATGTCGTATTCATCGCACCACTGTATTAATCTAATAGTATGAGGTCCTAGTTTAACCATTATATGATATAAATTGTTATCACTGTTTTCCATTAATCTAAAAGGTATATTTCTTTTATCACACCAATCTTTAAATAGATTAAAAATGTCACTTAAATATAATCTTTCTTGACCAATATTTCTTCCGATATCACTACCATACCTAATTCTATAATGCCAAGGCTTCCAATTTTTAGTTGTTATTTCAGTAAGTATGTCATCCATTTCTTGTAGTGTTGACATAGTATAACTAATGTATCCTACATTTATTCTATTTTTTAATAAATTTTCTATACCAGTTTCTTGCTTTTTTCTAATAGTAGAATTATTGATATATGATGGATGATTAAGTCCTACTAGCACACTTGTGACTTTTGCATTTTTTACAGCGTTAACAAATTTCATATCTGCAAACTTTATACCATTTGTCATAATATCAATGTGTATAGCAGGATTATACTCATGTACTGCTTGAATTAATTCTGTAAAGTTTTTGTGTAAAGTTGATTCAGCGCCAGCAAAACAAACAGTCCAACCTTTCTTTTGTAGTGTAGGACTTAGTTGTTTATCAATAATTTTAATTTGATTTAATAGTGTGTCTACTGTAGGATCTTTAATTTTGTTATTGGGTATATGATAACAATGAGGACAATCTAAATTACATTTGTCACTTACTTCAATCATTACATAATCGTTAAAATGATAAGACTGATAACTGCAATTTAAACTCTTGTAAAATTCATAATCATTTTCAATTACGTATCTATGTGTGCCGTGTTCTTCACAATGTTTTACCATGTAAAGTTTATTGTCAATTTCATACTTTAATGCAGGAACGTGTTTATAACATTCGTGACATATAGATACTGTTTCTTCTAATGGATTGTTTACTTGTGAATATAGATAGTCTATATGTTCTGCTGAAAAATAACTCATACAATACTTATAAACAAAAATAGCGCCCAGAGGCGCTATTTGACTTATGTGTTATAAATTATAACTCTGCTTTCTTTTCGTTTAGTGCTGCCCACAAACGATCTTTAATTGATGATTCAACTGCTGGGTCTTTTACACGCATTGCTTTTAATGGCTTTTTGCGGTGTAAGTCGTCGCCACTCGGAAGTACATCATCTGTATCCATGTATTCTTCTTCTGGTTCATTGTCCATTTCGTCGCCATAAGATTCTAGTTCCTCTTCTGGCTCCGGTGCTGGAAGTTTCATTTTTATAGGCATATCCATTGGCATATCCATTGGTGCATCCATAGGAGGCATATCCGGTTTACTACCTGACTCTACACCTGCTAGTGCTCTTAAAATTTCTGCCATTTCACTTGCACTGCTTGTTTTAAGTGTTACACCACTTTCCATTCCGCCTTCGCTCATGCCACATTCTGTAACTTCGGTTTCTGTTAGGCGTCCTGCTTTTAAAAAGTTAGACAATATGTCTTGCATTGTTTTATCTTGCATTTTAGTTCCCCACTACGCTTTGGTTATTTTGTGGTTCTTCTTTTGTTGCTTCCATTTTAAAACCACTGGACGCATCGTCTTTTTCTTTACGTGCTGCTTCAAGTTCTTTTAATAGATCCATAATGCGTGATTCGCCTGCATCTTTTTGCGCACTTTCGCCGCCCATGTCTTCTTTAGTTAATATTGTTTCATAAGGGCCATCATTTTTTTCTTGCTGGTAAAGTTCTTGTGGCTCTTCAGGATGTCTTACAATAATGTGACTTGCTGGAACATTGCAGCATTGTGCAATGTATTCTTGTACAGCATCTCTTGTTGTAGGATAACGTACTTCAGCATCCCAATACTGCACATCAATATTTTCTAGTTGTGGAAAATCTAACGGACGTTCTTGGATAGGAGTTTTCTTACCTTTTGTCCAACTTGCAACTGTCCATTTTTCCATGCATCTTTTGATCTGTTCTTCGCAACCTTCAGGAAGCGGACCAGCAACGCCAATCTTCCAAGGATATGTTCTATGCGATTCAGTTATAAATTCTTTAATCTTTTTCATTGTAAGGATCCCATTATATACTATTTATCTTTATCGAGACCTTTGAGACGTTCTAGCAAACTGTTTCTGTCTGTAACAACATAACCTTCGCCTTCGGAGAATCCACCGTTATCTCCAAAATTGTCTTGATCCATTTTTTGTTTTTTAAGTTGTAATTCAACCATTTTTAGTTTTTTATCTAGTTTTGCAACCTTGGCATCTAAACTTGTTTTCAGCATGTTGCCTGCTACTTCAAATACCCTACCACTGTATCTACTTTCAACATTCATGCCAAGATCCATTAGATCATCATATGCACTCATTGCTTTATCTGCAACTTCATTTAGTTCTCGATCTGCTAATTCACCAAGACCTTTAACTTGAGGCAATGCTGCTGCTATTTTATCAAGTTCTTCGATATCTCTAAAAGTATCTTGTTGTGCCGCAATAGGCTTTGGCTTCTCTTCGGCCATTTCTTTTGCATCGGGTAAGTTTAATAAATCTTCGAGTTTTTTAGTCATAGAGATATTCCATTATATACTACTATTATTTATCTTCTACCACCAGTATGGAAAATATCTTTTTCGCTTACAACTCTAAACTTGATGTTGTTTTGTTTACAGTAAGCATTTGCTGCTTCCCATTTTGCTTTGTTCAAAACTACATGTGCTTGATTACGTTTATTACGTCCAGCACTTTCCATTGTCATTTGATTGCTTGGTTTAACTTCAATTAATTCTGCATGTTGTTTGCCGTTAGCATCAACATATGCAATAAAAAAATCTGGTACATAAATTGTGTGTTTGCCTGTAAATGGATTTCTATAAGGTATTTTTACTGCTTCGCTTGCCCATTTACTTACACTAGGATGTTCGTCGCAAAAACGCATAAAAGCAAATTCCCAACTGCTTCTATAAGTTGGAGTTCTACCACCTACATACTTGTCAGGGTTTTTTGGTGTAAATTTGCCTTGTGCATATTGTTTCATTTTAGTAAATTATATTACGAGCAGATTTGTTTTCTAAATTTAATGCTGCTCTAAATCCTATTCTGCTGATGTTGTCTCTATTGTTGTTTAATATTGCACCAATTAATTCATTTAGTTGAGGCTTTTCAAACTTTCTTAGATTATCTAGCAGTTCCATAACATTATAATTGTCAACTTTTGCTTGTTGTAGAAGAACAGTAGCAGTATTAATTGCTGCTGTTTTTTCAAATCCTCTTGATTCAAAAAATCCAACAACAGCGTCAACTTGATTACTTGGATAACTTATCCTATCTTTTTGATAATTGTCAAAATAACTTTTTGTTTTAACAGTTACATCTTTGTTTGTTAATGTAGATTGATAACTCATAATAAGTCATTCCTTGATTGTGCATCTGTTGTATTTTCTCCAAATGCGCCTGGAATAAGAACATCGGTTATAGCACTTTCTCCTGTGCTAATTATTTCATTTACAATGCTTCCTAGTGTAAGTCCTCTTCCATTACGAACAGTGTTTGCACCCGTAATTAAAGCACCGAGCAAATTACCTGATTGTATGTTTCCTAATGTAGTTGCTGCACCTGCTAGAACTCCGCCTGTGCCAAATAAACTTGAAGCACCACCACCTGCTGGACTTAATGGGCTAGGTCCTTGATCATATCTATACTCACCAAACCCTGCTGGAATAATATCAGGCACTGTGTAATCTCTATCAGTTAACACAGTTTCGTAACTAAAACGCATTCTGTTGATTGCAAATTCGCTACCTTCGCTGTTTGCTTCATCATGATCCCATTGATCAATTAGCGGATTTATAAATGTATAACTTGTATTAGTAGAACGTCCATTTTGTGGATGTAATTGGAATACTTGAATACTTGTAAAAAAGTTATCGTTTTTACCCGGTCTATCTAAACCAAATCTATTTTTCATTACGCCGCCTGCACCGTATGCACTGTTTTTATTACTTACTCTGTTGTAAGCAGCATCGGTTACAGCAGGAGGACCCTCAGTTTGTTGCACATGCTGTGCATCGCTGTAATAATAGTTAAAATAGTTTTTCCAAAGAAAATTAGTTAATCCTGCATTGTCATCGTGCCATACCATATTAATAGGATCATAGTTAACACTGGTTTGTATAACTTTTTTACGATTGTATTGATTAAGTGTTTCTGTTTGCATACTGAAACTAGGCAAGTCAACACTTTTACAAAGTAAGTTTATTTCACGTTTAGTAGTATTTGTCCAACCGCTGTTACCATTTAGTGTAACGTTAGGATTTATATTCAAAACCACATGGAACATGTGTTTGAATTTAGGTGCAAGCCTCATATTGCCATCTACAAATACTTTGCTCGCATGGGTGTAATCTCCTAAGTCACCTTTTGGACTAAGAGCACCATTAATTAAATTATCAAATAAACCTGAAAACGGATTTGCCATAATAATATTTATCTTTTCTAATAAGTGCGCACATAATAAAAAAGGAGTACATAAAAATGTACTCCTCTAAATTGGCAATCATTTTAATTTTTATCAGCCGGCACCTGTTGCTGCTGTACCAAGTGTTCTGCCTACATCTGTACCAACACCTGTTTCTTCTGGTGTTTGGATTGCGTTGTCATATGTAATGCTTAGTGACACTGTTGCTGGTTCGTTTGTTGCATAGTTAAGTGTGTTGTAATTTGCTTCGTTAACATAGCAACCATAACATTCCCAAGTTTCTAATACATTCGGAGTTAAGTCACCATTACCGCCATCTAGGATTTCAATTCTTGTTAAGAACTTGTAATCAATACCAGATGCTGCACTTGCTTGTTCCATAAAGTCAAACTGTTTCTGTAACTGTTCGCCAACTAGTTTTTGAACGTTGCCGTTTACATCGTCACGCATGTTAAGTGACAATGGGCTCCATGTGTGCTTACCAGCAAGATTAATTTTACTGTTGTATACTGGAATTTCCATGTTTTCAAAAGTAATTGTTGGACGAGTTACATCCATTACTTGCTTTGTAAGTTCTGTTGTTGGTGTTGATACACCAAAGTTTTCTAAAGTAACACGAAAACGGTACTGTAGTTTTGGCATTAGCAAACCTTGTGACGCTGCACTGTCATTAGTTGCTAATGGTACTGTTAATTTTGATAGACTTGAGATTGCCATATAATATACTCCTATTCACAAGTATTTATCATATTAGGGGGTTAAATCAATAACCCCCTATATTATGACTTATAAACCTGCGATTTCTCCTGTGTTTTTAAGGCGTAGCGGAATGTAAATAAATTCAACTGCCTTAACTGGTTCAATAGCGATATCAACATATAGTTCGTTTCTATCAATTCTATTTGGAGTGTTGTTTGTTTCATCACACACAACCAAATAGTCATAAATTGCTCTCAAACCAATCAGTTCAACCATTAAACTTTCAACCTGTTGTTTGATTTCATCACGTGTGATTTTATCATTTGGTTCAAAGATGTATGGTTTTGCAAGTTTCTTAAGTTGGCTACGTAGATATACAACCAATCTTGCAACGTTGATTCTGTCAACTGCACTTGCGTTTCTAGCACGAGTTTTCTGACCAAATACAACCAACCCTGCTCCATTTAGGAATGTAATTGGGTTAACGTTGTTTTGATATAGTGTGTCACGCTGTCCTTCGTTAAGTGCAATACTTACAAATTCGCCTTCTGCATTAATGTAACCTGATGCTGTTGCGTTAGTAACACCACCACGTCTTGTACCTGCTGGTGCAAACCATGGGTAAGAAACTTGATCACTTAGTGCAATTGTACGTAGTGCCATGTGTGATGCTGGAACAACAATGTTGTTTCCTGCATTGTCACTACTAAAGCCTGCTGGATAGTAAACGCCTAGATATTCATCTCTGCTTACTAGTCCTAAGTCGTTATCTTCAACTGCTTGATTAACGTTGGTTGCCCATTCGCTAATCGAAGTAGTATTTGGTGCAAGTCTCATTGGGCTATCACCTACAACAAATGCTGTTAATCCTCTGTCATAGTTTAGGCTAATCATTTCGCCAATTAATTCTGGATAACCTGGTGCTGCAATCAAGTTAAAGATACGTGTTTCGTCATCACGTAGATCTTCAGTTGAGTTGATTGTTGCTTGCATTGCTTGAACAACAACTTTACGCTGTGCATTACGTCCAAATGATCCGCTGCCATCTGCATTGTTTGCTGATTCAGTAACCCAACGATGTGGATAGTAACCGCTCATTGCTTCGTCGCTGTTGCGTACATTTTCACCTAGTGTGTCAATGTAGTCACGTTCAAAACGCTTGACGTTAAATCCGCTTCTACGTGTGTTCCAAAGCAACATGCCTTTTGGATATAGTGCTGGATCTGGAGCATCTGGATCTAAATAATCGCTTACTAGTAGATCTGCAATATCTGTTGCATCTTCTGATGCACCTGCTGATGCCCAACGTGCATCATCAAATAGCACACCGTTTTCAGTAGTTTGATCAGTTTTGTCTAGTAATACCCATTTAGTTGTTCCTGCATTCCAACGATAAATTTGTGGGAAGTTTTCTAAGTCTGCTGTGCTAACCCATAGGTCGCCTTCAACTAGAGTACTTACACCATCTGATTGCTTTGTTGGAGCACTTGCTGCAACAATTGGACCAGTTGCGTTGTTTGTGCTTGTAGGACCTACTGCGCCTGTACCTGTGTGGTCATAGTTATGATAACCAACCCAGTCTGTACCGTTATGAATCATAATGTCAACTTCGTCAACAACACTGCTGTACCATAGTGCTCCATCTGCTGGAGTTGTTGTTGGTTCACCGTCTTTTGCAGTATATGTTAAATCTGCCCAGTTACTTGCTGTGAACTTTTTAGGTGAAGTGTTAACATCAGTTCCTGGTGAGTAATATAGATTTGCAGTTGAACTCGGAACAGTTGAATCAAAAGGTGTAAACACATTATCTAATGTGCTATCCCAGTCAATAAATCTCATTTCTCCGCCAAGTGCGTGTGTGATAACAATTTGGTTTTTAGTGTTAACACTTGCAGTTACGTTTACCATGCCTGCGCCGTTGATAGCATCTGCCATTGCTTCTGCGTCTGTTGTTGCACCTGTTGCTGTCCAAGAAATGATACTTTGAGTACTTAATGCTTCTTGTCCTTTGATGCTTTCTTGAATTTCAAATGTGTAACTACCGCCATTAAATGTAGTTGCTGTAACTGCTGCACTAGTAATAGTTGTTGCACCAGTTGAGTTTCTACGCTTAAATGCAAATGTACCTAAAGGCTCACTGTCTTCGCCGATGTTGTATACTGTGTATACGCTTCCTAGTGGAATGTTTACACCACCGCCTGTTGAGTCAAGATTGTAAATTGCACTTTGACCGCTTGCATACATTGGTGCTGAAATAGTTGACCAAGTGCTTGTTGCGTCACTGTATGTTTTCATTGCAATGTTTGCACCCAAGTTTGGAGTAGTTGTTTTAATCCAAATTGAACCAGATGGACGTGGATTTGTATCACGTGACTTGTATTCTGGTACTTGTGTATGTGGTGCAATTGTTACTTCTGGACCGTAGTATGTTTTTGCAGTAATACCTAAATCTGATAATAGTTGTGCATCACCTGCAACAATAATGTCGTCCATCATGTCGTCTGCTGTTGGTGCAAAGTATAGTGCTAGTGCACCACCAACTGCTGCTGCCGAAATACCATTTGATGATAAATTTGCATTGCCGTTAATGTCTGCTACTACCTGAGTTAATGTTGTGCCTGTTGTTGTTACTGTCCATAGAGAAGATCCGTCAACTGTAAATGAAAGATTACCTGTACCTGAAATTGTTGGATTTGCTGAACCAACAACAAATGGCCAACTATTTTTCCAGTTGTTACTACCAACTTCTACCCAAGTACCGGCAGTATTTTTATACCAAATTCTGTTTACAGTAGTTACTGCTACAACTGCGTAATCGCCGATGCCACCTACGCTGCCTTTTGGTGTATAATCACCGCCAGCAAAATTAACAACTTTTGTTGTATCTGTAATTACATGTGGAACTTTATTTGAGAATGTTTGTCCGCCTGCTGCTGATGCTGCTGCGCCATTCCATTCAAAAATACCGTAGAATGAATCGTTTGTGTCAAACCAGTATGACCCGTCTGTTGGGTTACCAGTTGTTGCTGTTGCACTACCTGTAATTGCATCTAGGTTTAAATCTGTACGCACAACATATGCTCTGTTTGCTACGCCAAGGAATGAATATGCTGCTTGTAGACCATATTCGTTTTGCTCGCCGCCGTGAATTGGATTGTTGTTTTCGTCTGTGTAGAAAAGCGGATCGCCAAATGTTTCTGCTAGTTCACGTTGTGAACTCATCAAATAAACTTTGTTTGCATTCGCTTTTAACGTACCAGGTGCTACACCTGTGCCACCTGGATTAGTTTTGTTTTCTTGTGTTGCCACAAAAATAATTGGTGTTGTGCCTGGTTCAGCAGGAGTATAAAAACTCTCGTCAATAACTGAAACCTGTACACCTGGTGATACTAATGCCATTGTAATTTTCTCCTCATGGATCTCGTTTATACTATTATTTAGCAGATCCTGGGGAAAAATACCGGTTTTTAGCGGTTAACTACGTAGTTAATTTAAATTTATACAGTTCGTCTACCCAAAACTCTAGGTCTTTAAGCGTACCATTGTTGTCAATATGATAATCTGCCATCCAAGGTTTGAGGCTCATACTATCTTCAGATTCAGGAGGTAAGTAGTCGCTACGGTCAACCCAAACAGCATAATCAAACACACCAGCAATTTTCATAGCATAAAATTCACGCTTGTTACGTAGTCCGCAATAGATATCGTGGGCTTTAAATATTTCTCTGCCTAACTTAGCAGCATCAGGAACATTGTAATCACAAATAGCATTATACCATTCTGCTCGATGATTGTGTCTATCATTATAACACTCATCTTCGCTGTTATAATTGTATTTCTTTTTTAACATGTCATAGATAAACAATTTAGAGCAGAACTGACTACTACTCTCAAAACTATAACCGTATTTGTCTCTAAGGATTTCACACACAGTGTCCTTGCCGTGACGACCATGTCCAATAATTAATAATTTTTTACGCATGATTTACATTAACATAAAATGTTATGTTTGTCAACCAATAGTAAATGCGTATCCTGTTCCACCCGAAACTGCTAGTGCTACTTCTGCTTCTAGTTTTTCCATTTCGCTTTGGGCTTCTGCTTTAAGACTCGCTCCATTAAGGCTAGTACCGCCTTGAGGACCTGCAATAGTAGCAAACTTCTCACGTGCTTCTCCTAACATGTATTTGCAGGCAGCAAGTGTATAATCTTTAATCCATTGTTTTGCAAGATAATCATCCAATAATTGCATATCAGGACGATACATATAAACTTCTAGCAATACATCTTCGCCTTCGCCTGCTCTAGGACGTTGTAATATAGTTAGTTTCTTTGTTGTAGTGTTCCAAGTAAATTCAATAAAACTACCAAACATTCTACCAACTAGTTCTTGTTGTTGAGCAAACAATTCGTATGTTGCTAATCCGCCCATGCCAGATCCAGCAAGCAAATAAGCATTTGTATATGCAAGGTTAAACGGTTCGTATAATGTTCCGCCGTCTCCGCCGCCGCTACGTGAACCAACACTTCGTCTATATACTTTGTTCACTTCTACAATTTCATGTGGAAGTGTATAATCGTTTTGATCTTCTAATAATTTTAATCCAACGTATGCTTCTTCTACGCTGTGATCGCTGCGCATACGATAACGTGTTAATGCTTTTTGCAATGCTGCTTCATAGTGCATTGGGTCTAGTTCTACATCAACCATACCGCCGCCGAGCATTGCGTATACATAATCAAAAACGTGTTGTTTTGCTGTTGCTAGGTTTGTGTCTGCCATAGGTGTTCTCCGTACAGTATTTATGCATAAATATAACTATGCCAAGACTTAGTTTATACAGACCAAACAAAACACAGGATTATGAATTTTTAGACAAGATTGTCTATGAGCAATTCAGTGTAGGCGGAACTGACATACATGTTCACAAGTATTTAGGACCGTTAAATCCAGAAGAAGGAGATGCAACATCAGCAACTCCACAATATAATGCTGTGAGTGAAACAAACATACAAGATATGTTGTTTATGGAAAATAGAGATCGCAAGTATGATCCTGATGTATATACTATGCGTGGAATATACAACGTAAGCGATACTGATTTTAATCTAAGTCAGTTTGGATTGTTTTTACAAAATGATACATTGTTTATGACCATACATATTAATAGCAGTGTTAAAACACTTGGCAGAAAAATAATGAGTGGAGATGTTATTGAATTTCCGCACCTAATGGATGAATATGCTCTAAACGATTACAGTGTAGCATTAAAAAGATTTTATGTTGTTGAAGATGTAAATCGTGCAGCAGAAGGATTTAGTCAAACTTGGTATCCTCATTTATATAGAGTAAAATTAAAACAAATCATTGACAGTCAAGAATACAAAGAAATACTTGATTTACCTGCAGAAGATGAAGACGGAAATACACTTAGAGATATACTAAGTACATTTGAAAAAGAAATGCAAATTAATAATGCTGTGGTTGCACAAGCATATGATGATGCACCACTATCAGGTTATGATGTAAGTCATTATTATACATTGCAAGTTGACGAAAACGGTACACCAGAAATTCGTTCAGCAGAAACAGATGAAATTACAGCAGATGCAGACATGACTGCTGATAGAATAAATGCTAAACCTAGCAGAGCAGGTTATAAAGGTTACTTGCTTGGTGTAGGCAGTTTGAATGGTGAAGTGTTTAGTAGCGGTATAAGTTTTCCTACTGACAACGTTGTAGGCGATTACTTTTTAAGAACAGACTTTTTTCCAAATAGATTGTTTAAATATGACGGAGTTAAATGGACTAAAGTGCAAGATAGTGTAAGAGCAGAACTTTCGAATACAGATACAAAACGTACACAAGTTGCATCGTTTATAAACAACACAGCAACAAACGAAATTAGTGGTGAAACAGTGAATGAAAGACAATCGTTGTCAAAAGCACTTAAACCAAAGGCAGATAACTAATGCAGTTTTTTTATGACGGACAAGTAAGAAAATATATTACTCAAATTGTTAGAATTATGAGTGGATTCAGTGTACAAGACGGAAATGGTAATTTAAAATCTGTACCTGTAACATATGGCGATTTAACTAGACAAGTTGGCAATATTTTAAGAGACAACAGTGAAAACAAACTTCCGACTGTTCCTCGCATGAGTGTGTATGTTACTAACATTGAAATGGATAGAAGTCGTACAGGCGATGCAAGTTATGTTGATAAAGTTAATATTAGAGAACGTGCATTTGACGAACAAAACAACGAGTATCTAAATACTCAAGGTAAAAACTATACAGTTGAAAGACTTTATCCAGCACCGTATACATTGAGTGTTAACGTAGATTTATGGGCAAGTAATACAGAACAAAAATTACAAATGCTAGAACAAATATTAGTTTTGTTCCGTCCTAGTTTAGAATTGCAAACAACAGACAACTATGTAGACTGGACAAGTTTAACAGTATTACACATGACAGATGTAAGGTGGAGTAATAGAACTATTCCTATCGGTGTTGATTCAGAAATTGATATTGCAACAATGAGTTTTGAAACACCAATATTTATTACGCCGCCTGCAAAAGTCAAAAAACTTGGAGTTATCACCAGTGTTATTGCTAACATGTGGGACGAAAACAAAGGAACTATTGACTTAGGATTAAGTAATCCAGAAATCAATGCATACGGCGACGATTTACCTCCGTTACAAACAACTAACCAAGAAGACGGTACTACCGACGATGGAAGACTTGATACAATTACAAGGATCGATCCAATGCTTGGAAATAGAGCAACTAATGCAACAACATTTAGAGATTACGGAATCTATGTTGAAGGTAACATTGCAAGAGTAGTTGACAAAGACAACAAGGTAGGAACTATTAACTGGAGAAAAATTATAGAATCTTATCCAGGGCAATATAGAGCAGATGTAAGTGAAATTAGACTACGTACAGACACAGGGTTTATTGTTGGAACATTTACACTTAATCCGTTGGATGAAAATCAAATCAGTGTTAATTGGGATGCTGATACATTGCCAAGTGGCGATGTTATCGACGGTCCAGCAAGATCTGTAAATAGTTGGACAAGTTTTGATAAAGTTATCGATCCACTTGTCTACAATCCAACAGCAGATAAAGTACCGGGATTTAGAGTATTAACACTAGGCGATATTAACAATAGTCAAAGTGTAGGCGACAGTGCATACGATGGTCCAGATGCCTGGAAAAATGCAGACGGCACTGATTTTGTTTGTGGAGCAAACGACTTGATAGAGTGGACTGGCACAAGTTGGGTAGTTGTCATGGATGCAACAGACAGCACCAATGGTATCAACAGTAAAAATCTTAATACAAATATTATTTACAAATGGACTGGCGAGGAATGGTTACAAGCATACGAAGGTTACTATCCAGTTGGTACATGGGACATTTATCTTGATGCATAATTATTTGTATGAAGAAAATTATTTGTAGTGGTGCACTTTTTTATACATTAGATACTAATCGATTTTTACTTTTGCATAGAGCACAAAGTAAACAAAATAATGTTTGGGGATTAGTAGGCGGTACAAACGAAGATAGTGAAACTCCTTGGGAAGCATTGAAAAGAGAAATGCAAGAAGAAATAGGAACACTTCCATCTATTGTAAAAACTATTCCACTAGAAACTTTTATTAGCAACGATTCTCATTTTGAATTTCATACTTATTTGTGTGTTGTAAGCAAAGAATTTATTCCAGTATTAAACGACGAACACAACGGTTATGCTTGGGTAAGTTTTAATAACTGGCCAAAACCACTACACAAAGGGTTGTTAAGTACATTGCGTAATAAGAATAATGTACAAAAATTAGAAACTATCTTTAAACTTATTGAATTCATTTAACAACCAGTTAAAGTCGTTGATTTTTCCAAGTTGATCTTTACTAGTTGCAGATTCACCATATTTTTTGCCTTGAATAGCACCATTGATTGCTGCAAGACCAAAAGGTTTATCTTTACCTCTTGTACACCAAACTTTTAACCTAAATTCAGTTTCTTCATCTAGTTGACCGTTAATTGCTTTACTCGACAGTTTAACACATTCTCTAAATGCACTACGCCATGCACTAAATTCGTCTGTATTAAATTTAGTAACGTTACTGATTCTATTTACAACTTTAAATGATTTACCAATGCTTGTTGTCATATCTGTAGTAGTTGTATCCATATTTAGTGTTAGTTCTCTAGGAAGCAATTTGACTGCACCGTAACCATAAATTAAACCATTAATTGGATTTTTGCTTTTCCAAACATGCACAGCATTTTTACTATCAGGATCATATGCAGGAACATAATAATCAAAATTAAAATTGTCAACAATTTCTGCATCTGCATCAACAATCCAAATCATATCTGTGTTGCAAAGTTTTGCTGCTGCAATGTGTGCATTATGAATACCTTCAACACCGTGTACACGCTTTGCTCTTGGAAATCTTATTAACAAATCTTTGTAATTCTTGTCCGCATGTTCTTCGTCTTTGCTAATAAACACAATATCATATAATTTTGGAGTACTTGCAACAATATTATATTGTTTTTTATTTGTAAGAAATCTCATATTAATTTCACGTTCAGTAACATTGGCATGTTTACTCACAAGTGAAATGCCGTCCCATGCATCACCATTTTTAAAAACATGATGTGTCTTTCTTTCAAATATTTGATCATGTGTGAAATAAGTATTAAAATTAAATGAGTTATCTACAACAACTTCGCTTGGTATCATCCAAAACATTTCTGTTTTTGATTTCTTAAATGCTTCTAAATAGTCTTGGTAATTTTTTATTTTAAATTTATCATATTCAACAGAACCACTGGCAACAATATCCCATTCTTTACGATTTGCTATTGTTCTAAATTCAATTTCTTTTTGTGTAAGCGGTACATTTTTTGACAACAAAAATAAACCATTGTAATGTTTTTTGCCATTAACTTCGTGCGCAAAAACATGATTTATATTTCTGTCATAAGTGTTATGATGACTAAAATAAAAATTAAAATCAAAGTCTTGTGCAATTTTTATATTATTAGTAGTAGCCCAAAACATTTCTGTTTTACTAGTTTCAAGAGCATTTAAATAATCATTATAAGTTTCTATAACAAATTTGCTAAATTGTTTAGGATAACTTGCTATGACATTGTGTTCTTTTTTGTTAACTAAAAATCTTGATTTTATTTCTTTCTCTGTTACCGGACTGTGTTTACTAAACAAAATTATTCCATCATAATTTTTATCATTTAAAAATACATGATTTGTAGTTCTTTCAAAAACTTGATCATGAGTAAAGTAATAATCAAATTCAAAATTTATATCAACTTCTACATCACTAGGAATACCCCAAAACATTTCAGTCTTAGACGATTCTAATGCCATGTTATAATCTTTGTAATTATTAATTACAATTCTATCATACCAAACAGGCCTACTTGCAACTATATTCCATTCTTTTGCATTAACAATATGTCTATGTTCTATTTCTTTTTGTGTAACTGGACTGTGTTTACTAAACAAAAATACTCCATTACGGTATTCTTTACCGTTAACTTTATGAATAAAGTTATGATTTATTTTTCTGTCATATTCGTTATCATGCGTAAAGTAATGATCAAATGCAAAGTCTCTACAATCAATGTTTTCGCTATACCCATAAAACATTTCTGTTTCGCTGTTATCTAATGCACGAAGATAATCGTCATAAGTTTCAATAATAAATCTTTCATAAAACACAGCAAAACTTGCCATTATGTCCCATTCTTTTGCATTTGCAATATGGCGATATTCAACTTCTTTTTTAGTTAAAGGTTTGTGTTTGCTGCAAAGAAACAATCCGTTGTAATATTCTTTTCCATCTACCATGTGTACAAAAGCATGATTTTCCTTTCGATCATATTCGTTTTCAAAATCAAAAGTCATTTTAAAATTAAAATCAGTTGTATCTATGTTTGGAGAATCCATCCAAAACATTTCAGTTTCACTGGTTTCTAATGCGTGTAAATAATCCTCATACGTTTCAATATTGAAATGATCATATCTTTTATTTTTACTTACAATATTAGTGTGTTCTATGCGATTTACTGGATGCCTATATTCAACTTCTTTTTGTGTTAAAGGCGTGTGTACACTACACAAAATCATTCCATTAAATGATACACCTTCGTTGTTTTGATGTAAAAACACATGATTTTGTTTACGTAAATTTCTATCGTGATGACTAATATAAACATTATAAATGTCTGTAAGCATTTGAATGTTTGAACTACTCATCCAAAACAATTCGTTTGGTGTTTTCTTTAATGCTTCTAAGTATTCATCATACGTGTCAATTTTGTACACAGGAAAGATTTTTGGATGGCTTGCAACAATATTCCATTCTTTCTTTTCAGCGTAAAATCTATAATCAACTTCACGTTCAATTACTTCGACATTTTTACTAAACAGCACAATACCGTCGTATGTTTTACCATTAGCAAACACATGTGTAATATTTCTATCGTATGTGTTATGATGTGTAAAATAAATGTCAAAATCAAAGTCATCTGAAACTTCAACATCATCGGGCACACCCCAGAACATTTCAGTAGTACTACGCTCCATTGCCAGTTTGTAATCAGCGTAGTTGTTGATCACAAACTGATCAAACTTTTTTGGCCGGCTATATACCTCCGGGTGTTCTTTTTTGTTTGCAATAAATCTGTGATTAAATTCTTTTTCAGTTATAGGACTATGTTTACTAAACAGTACTACGCCATCATATTCATTATCATTTAAAAACACATGATTAATACGTCGATCATATTGATTATGATGATCAAAATACAAATCTAAATCAACTACGTCTTGAACGTCCGTTGGAACATACCAAAACAACTCGCTTTCTTTTTCTAACGCTAACTGATATTCTTCAAATGTTTCAAAGTTATACACAGGATATTTTTTAGGAGTACTTGCAATTAATGATACTGTTTTTTTATCTGCATAAAATCTGTGTTGTAATTCTTTGTCAGTAGGGTTGTATGCTTTTGGAAATAATGCAATACCATCAAACACTCCTACATTACCATTTCCAAACACATGCACAAATTTGTGACTCCAGTCATCAGGACGATAACTAAATTTAAAAAACTTTCCCAATTCAATATCATTAGGCACAAGCCAAAACATATCCGTAGTAGACATGTCTTGTGCTTGTTTATGCGAACTAACAACACGAGCATGTGGAGCACGTTCTTGTATTTGTGTAAATAGTTCGTCTGTTTCTAAACCTAAATAAAATACATCAAACACATCTTTGCCACAATATACATCATAGATTGCTGCAATATTTTTGTGTTCAATTACACCTGTATATTCAACTTTAGTAGGAATAAGTTTTGCATATTCCCAACTTTTAATTCTTTTGCTGCTTTTATAAACATACGGAAATACATGTTTTTTATTTAATTGTTCTTCGGTTGGTTTAAAGTGCCAAGGAAAAGTTCTAAGTACATTAATATTTTTGTTAACAATCCAAACGTAATCTGCTTTATCAGCATATTGTGTTGCAACAGTCTCGTCGTCGCAATTGTCAGTATAATGTATTGGATAGATTTGTAAAAAATGATTTTTTAATACATCTTGTCCGTTGTATGTTTTTTGACCGTATCTTTCAAACTTTTCAAATATATTCATTCTATAACCTAAATGACTTTGTACCGTAATGTGCAATTTCTTGGCTTAAACTTGCATCAACATACACATCAATTCCTGCATCGTTTGCACATTTACAAAAATATATATCTTCGCCTGACAAATCTTGTGTATCGTTATTGTATAGATATGTATGCCAAGGTTTTCCTAAAACTTTATAGACTTCTGTTGAAACTAACATACATCCCATACCAACTGCAAACACTTTGTGTAAGTCGGTGATGGCAGATAATCTGTTATCTAAATTATCTGCATCAACAAATGCAGTACTTTTGTAAGGCGGAACTCTTGTGCTGTATGCTGCTGCTACAATATCTTTATTGTGAGACAATAAGATTTCTGCGGTGTTAGACGGCAAATGCATATCACTGTCTAACCACAGTATATGTGTAGCACCCCAATCTAACGCTTCGTCTATTAGACTATTACGTTGTTGAGGTATTACCGTTCCTAGATTAAACAATACAGTGTGTTCAACATTATGTTCTGTAAGTTTACTTGTAATCTTAGAGAGACTTAATGCAAATCCTGCATGAACTGTATCCCGTGATGGAATACAAATTGCAAGTTTTATCATGTAATTGTTTCAGAAATTGTGTCGTTTTTGATTGCTGTTTCTGCTGCAATAGTATACTGGTTCAAATCATTTGCACCTTGTACTGCAACTTTTACTGCTTCTTGAAAATCTTCAACACTGAGAGAAGACGCTGCTAACATGTTTTCTGGCTGTACTTTGCCAATAGTTAACAAGTCTGCACCCATAATACGTCCAATTTTTTGAACCCAATGATAACGTTCATCTGATTCTGGAATATCTAATTCTGCAATCGCTGCACGTACTTCTTCTTCTAGTTCTGCACCTAATTCAGTTGCAAGTTTTTCTACTACTGCTAGTTTGCGTTCTTTGGTATATTCTTGTGCTAAGTCAATGTTCATGACTTCAAATAATGTTTTCATAATGTGCTCCTGTGTTATGTACCTTGTCCACCAAACGTTGCACTCATATTAATAGTATTACCTACACTAATACCCATATAAGTGCCAAGATTACCAAGACTGTATGCTCCGGAAGCAGAGAAGTAGGTGTAGATCTGTGTCATTGTTACTGCTGATCCGGTTGCTGGTATAGCCATATAATAATCCTATTTCGTTTATATTAACACGTTATTTAAACATTGTCAACGGTAAGAGCCGACAAAATCGGCTCTTACTATATCTTATTTATCCAGTAGTTTTTGCACCATTGCTTTGAGTTCATCAATCTCTTTTTGCTGTTCTTTGATTGCTTCAATTAATACAGGCGCAATACGTTCGTATTTGACTGTCAGATAATCTTCGCCGCTTTTGCTTTCGCCTGTATCAGTATCAATATCAAATGGTGCCGGAGCAACTGCTTCAGGCAATACTTCTTGAACTTCTTGAGCAAGTAAACCAACTTCACGTTTTTCAGTATCAACATCAAGTCCCCACTTGTGACCTTCGTTGGTCCAGTTATAAAGCACACCGTTCAATGCTTTGACTTTGTCAAGTGCATTTGGAATGTTTTCGATGTTGGTTTTAAGTCTAGCATCTGATGAGTATGCTGTAACTTCGCCTGGGAATAGTGTATTACCATTATTATCTAATATAGTTGCAGTTCTTACAAGTGTACCAGTTAATGGGGTACCTGGGCCGTACTGTCTATGATAATGCGGTTCGGCACTTGTACTCTGTCCATCATCACCTGTTGAGATTTCCAAATAACCTGCGTTTGATGCAGTAGCAGCACCACCGAAGAACCACTGATCGTTGTCTCCCATTGTACCAGTAATACCGCGTTTAGCAGTACCGCTATTACTAAATGTAATGTTTGCTGTAGCAGCGTTTTCACCAGTTGTTCTTAACAGTCCAGTTAGTCCAACGCCACCGATACTATCAGCAGTAATGCCACTTAGTCCGCTACCATCGCCGCTATATCCAGCAGCCGTGATAGTACCAGTAATGTTAATGCTACCAGTACCACTTAGTGTACCACTAAACGAATCGTTAGAATCGCTGCGTAAGAAACTACTAGCGTGTATACCATCTACTAAGTCAGCATCTAGTCCTGATCCATTACCATCATTATTAGCATGCCAATATTTGTAGAAGGTTGCACCATCGCTGGTATATCGAAGTTCACCTGTAGTAAACATAACAATGTTACCGCCACTAGCGGCGTGCATGTACATATCATAAGCACCAAATATTGCATTACCTATGTAACCCATTGTTGCATCGTTTTGATCAGTAAAATACAGGTACGATGTAGCGTTTGCACCGGCACGATCGGAACGTTTTAATGTAAGTGGTTGCGAACTTGTACTGCTTATAACGTAAGCACCTGTTAGTGTATCATTTGCGTCACTGCGTACAAAACTTAGACTGTCAACACCATCTAGTGTTGCTGCATCAACGCTGGTTAGGCCACTACCGTTACCAGTAAATGTATTTGTACCAATGTTGATATCGCCAAATCCGCTGGTAATCTGACCTGCATCTAGTGCACCGGTACCAGTAATACCTGTGTAACTACCTGTTACTCTTGCACTTGGAACAGTTCCGCTACCCAAGTTAGTAGCATTTAGACTTGTTAGTCCGCTACCATTACCGGTTGCAGTACCACCAAACACAATGTTTTTAACAACACTTAAACCACCGCTAAGTCTTACTGCACCGTTGCCTGTAGTAGTTGCTTCAGTTGTATCACTAAATGTTTTGATACCACCCATTGATTGGTTGCCACCAAGTCTTGCGCCTGCAACTGTACCAGTACTCAAGTTACTTGCATTTAGACTGCTCAGTCCGCTACCATTACCTGTAAATGTACTTGTTCCAATATTGATGTTGCCAAAGTTGCTTGTAATACTACCGCTATCAAGAGCACCAGTACCTGTGATATCACCTTGGTGTTGTGTAACACTACCTGAAGTAATACGTGCATTTGGTACGCTGCCAGATGCAAGATTGCTTGCATTCAAGTTGCTTAAACCACTACCGTCACCAGTAAAGATACTGCTACCAATGTTAATATTACCAAAGCCACTTGTGATACTACCTGCATTCAACGCACCTGTACCTGTGATACTTAACTGGTGTTGTGTAACACCTGATACTTGGATACGTGCATCCGGAATAGTACCGCTTGTTAAATAACCAGCATCCATATCACCCATAAAGTTATCAGCAGCAACATCTTTTGCAACTCTTAGACCGCCGCTGATTTTAACTGCTGCTCCATCTGTTGCAAACGCTACTGCTATGTTTGCATTGTCAGTTGCTGTAAACCTTGTTAGATCGTTTGATGACAATGTAGTAAATGCACCTGTGCTTGGAGTATTTGGACCAATTGGAACATTATCAATATCGCTAATATACAAGTCACCGTCGATATACATATCAGCATTTGTTCTTAAATCCAAGCGCACAATTACTTCTGGATTAACTTGACCTGCTGCAACTGCTGCTGCTTTGGTTTCACCAATAGTCATTTGTCTTGCTGCTTGACCAAATGCAATGTTTGTTGCGTTATCTTTCAGCAAGTTAAATGTGCCTGTTTCGTCTGTATCTAATGTATTACCGTTTACAAACAAGTTACCTGCAAAGTTTGCTGTTGCGTTGTTAACACCAAAGTCACCTGTTGTTGCACCTATGTTAATATCTGTTGCTGCACCAAATGCATTTATTGTAGTTGCTGTAGCATTTAACAAATTAAATGTAGCAGCGTTGGTTGTCAAATCGCCGCCGTCTATATTAACATCTAAGTCTACATCTAAATTGTTATGTACAGTTGTTGTACCTGTTGCTGCACCAATTGCAACTGCTGTTGCTGCACCACCAAAATTGATAGTTGTAGCAGTTGTGTCAAGCAAGTTGAATGTTGTTGTGCCTGCAACAATGCCTGTACTCATAGTTGGATTAGTTCCAAATACTAGAGCACCACTACCTGTTTCGTCACTCATAACACTTGCTAGTTGAGCACTTGTTGTAGAAGCAAACTGTCCAAGTCCTGATGTGCTTACAGCAACAGTACCGCTTGTTGGTAATGTTAAACTGGTGTTACCTGTTGTTGTTAATGACAACGTGTGCGCACCTGTATGTGTAAAGTTACCACCTAGTGTGATAGTTTTGCTACCATTGTTTACACCAGTACCACCGTATGTTGGAGATATAACTGTACCTTGCCATGTACCTGTACCAATTGTACCTACTTGTTGTAAACTTGAATTTACAACACCTGATCCTAGTGTAGTTGAACTTAGAACATTTGCATCGTTAACATAGTATGCTTTACCACTTGCTAGATTGAAGTCTTCGCTGCTATCCCAACTTGTGTTTGCTGCATCGTAAGTTAATGTTGCATTTGCGCCATCTACTTCAATACCTGCGCCGTTTGCTGCTGCTGCATTTAATGCACCACTTGCAACTACAATTCTCAAGTCATCAACTGTTAATGTTGTACTGTTAATTGTTGTTGTATCACCATTAACTGTAAGATCACCTGTAACAACAAGATCGTGTCCAATTGTAGTTGTACCGCCGCCATCGCCGCCTGTTCCAATGTTAACAATAGTTGCGCCTGCACCTATCACAACCGAACTTGGTGATGATAACAAGTAGAACGATGATTGGTTACTGTCTAGGTCACCGCCGTTGATGTCAACATCATGTGCAAATGTTGTTTTGCCTGTTGCTGCACCAACGTTAATTGCTGTTGCTGCACCTGCAAAGTTGACAGTAGTTGCTGTATCATTTACAACATTTACAGTTGTTTGATCAGTACCAATGTCTCCTGAGAACACAACTTCGCCACTGATATTAACTTTTCCGCTGGTATCAATACGCATACGTTCAGTACTTGTTTGTTTGATATCACCTGTAGTTCCAACTTCACCAGTCTTGAACACAATGTCGCCACCTACGGCACTACCAGTACCAACACCTGCTTCGATAGACAATTCAGAACCGGCTACGTTAGTACCAACACCGTCAACGCCTTTGAGTGTTGAGTTAGTTGGTGTTGCACTGTGTTCTGCATCACCTAAAACAACTTTGGTATTTCTAATTACCATGTTGTTGTCAATGCTGATAGAACCTGCAACTACGTCTGTAGGTAAAACAGTTACGTTACCGTCAGTTTGAACTGTAAACGATGTAGCATTAAATGTTGCACCAACAACTGGCCAACTACCATCTAAGTTGGTTTTTGTACTACCAGCAATGTTAATTGTGTCACCTTCTTTAACACCTAATGTATAAGGAGTGTATGTAAATGTTAGTGTTGTACCTGAGATAATAGTACCTGTGGTATCAGCACTGATGTAAACATACAAATCAGTAACACCAGTAACAGTTGTATTTGAAGGAATACTTGCACTACCTGTAACAAGCATACCAACTTGAACTGCTGACGTATCTGCCATTGGAATTTCATTTTCACCGTTGGCAACAGCACCGTTTGTATCTTCTTCAATTTCTGCTAAGTTTACAGCAACGTTTTGACTTGCTGATGATTCATAACCAGAAACAAATGTAAGTAGACTTCTAGTAGTACTAGCACTACCGATTTTAATGTTAGTAGCATCGCCGCCAATTTCTAAACTTGTTACATTTTCATTGTAAAGTTGTCCTGCACCTGTACTTGTTGAACTCAATTTAGCAGAACCAACATCCAAGCCTTCTGCAAGATCAAGTGCTGTACCCCATTCTGGTGTAGTACCATTTGATTTTAAGAAGTTGTTTGCTCTACCAATGTTTAGAGTGTTCAAACTACCAGTTGATTGTGCATAAAGTATGTCACCAACTGCATATGTACTAATAGCAGTACCACCTCTATCAACTGGAACAAGACTTGTTAAGTTGGCAGGGTTTAGGAAGTATGCACTGTCAAGACCATCTACTGTACCTGCATCAACAACACCGTCTTTGATGAATACTTCACCGCTTCCATCAGCGTTAACATCAAACTGTGTTTGTAGGAATCTTGCTGTACCTAGTGTTGAGAAAGTACCGCCGATGTTAAAGTCTGCGTTAGCAATACCAATATTAACTGGATCACCATAAAACTCTCCGTTTACGCTGTTACCAGTTAGTGTAATTGGGTTATCAGTAGTTGTTGCTTTCTTGATACTTTGTACAACTGTTTGATAACTACTGTCACCTCTCAAGAAACTATCACTGTTTGCAATACCTGCACTTGCAAGACGTGATGGCGAAATTGTACCAGAAATAATGTTTTCTGCGTCAATGTTTGTAACAGCAAGTGTATTCCAGTTTGCTAACAATCTACTTGAAGTATTAATTACTGTGTTAACTTGTACGTTGTTAGCAATAACTCTTGCACTACCAACACCAGTTGTTTCAAGGTCTTTGGCATTGGTTACCAGGTCATTGATACTGCTTAGTGCATCACTGCGCAAGTCGTGTAACGTAAACGAGTTGGTTGTAACACTACCGATAAAGAATCTGCTACCGCTGTCAATTGGTTCTGCATTAATGTCTGGTAGTGCATTAACAGTTGATCCGTCATCAAGACTTAGAATTCTTACAGCATCACCTGTTGTCAAACCATGACTTGGTACAACAATACTGTTGTCTGTAATGTTAACTGTGAAACGTGTAATGTTATGGTTGTTGTTTGCAGGAGTACTTGTAAACTCAACTTGGTTAAGCAATGCAAAACCTTCGTATAGTTCAATTGTATCTGTATCAATAACTTTTACATAATAAACACTGCCATTTAACAATCCGCCAATAGCAACATTACCTAATGTGTTGTATGTTACAGGATCACCGTTGCTATATCCGTGTCCAGTGATACTGATTCTGTATGCTGTATAATCAACTGCACCGCCAGATCCTGTAGTACCTGCTAAGAAGTTATGACTAATTTGGTTGTCTAAACCAATATCGATAGCATTTTGCACTGCTACGTTATCTTCAACAAAGTCAACGCTCGATGTACTAGCAACGAACAACTCACCGCCTAAAATGTCAACATAAGCACGTTTTTCAACTGCACTTACTTCAATTTCAAAACCGCTACCTGAGCCGCCAACATCATTTGCATTACAACTTAACAAATCGCCTACTTCGTAGCCAATACCACCTCTGTCAATATCAACATCGGTAATCTGACCTGCTGTAACAGTAATGTTTGCTCTTGCACCAGTACCTGTACCAGTGTTTGCTGTTAATGAAACTGCTTTATAAACTTTAGTACCTAGTATAGGAGTGTAACTACTGCCTCCTGTTAAGTTAGCATTGTCTAAGTTTACTGCAATACCGTAACGTGTTTCTGTGACTGCACCTTGAGCATTACCATCAGCACTAGTAACAATAGTGTTTGCTGTTGCATCTGTTACTGCTTTAGTTGTTTCGTCATCACCCACGTTTGCAATAGTAAATGTTACTGCGTTAGGAGTGCTTAAAACAACACCGTTTTGATTGTATGTTTCATCATCATTTACTTTAACTCTAACGTTATTGTCAACAAGTAAGTTGTGTGCACCGCTTGTGGTAATTGTTGCAATATCACTTGAACGAGATACTGCTGTAACTGTTGCACTTGTGAATACATATGTGTCATCAGGATCTAGTACCAAGAACTGGCTGCTGTTTGAACTTTTCAAGAACCAGTTGTCAACAATTTCTGTGTTAGCACCTTTACTTGAAATAGTTAATCCAGAATCTGAACCGTTAACATACAATGTACCTGAACTTACTTCCCATGGATCGCCGGTGCTGTCATCTGTTTCGTCCCATGCTGCTCCTTGTGTAACAACAATGATTGTGTTACTATTAAGAAAATCACCTTTTGCATAACCAATTGCGCCTGAAACACCAGGCTGTGTAATAAGATCACCATCAACTGCTGTAATATTACCGCTTAGTGTAAGTTCAATTTGTTCATAGTTTTCAGTGGCAATATCACCTGCTTTTAAGTCAATAGCAGGAATATCATCAACTTGCACAAGACGTGATTGATAACCACTTGTGTTTGTGTTAGTGAACTGACGTGTTGCTGGAATTAAGTCTGCGTTCAACTGACCGTTAACGTTCAACTGAACAATAGCGCCCGGAACAGCCGCAGTTGACACAGTTTTGTCAACAAAGCCGCCGAGTCTGTTACTAATAAACTGACGTACTGCTAATTGTGTTGGAAGTCTTGAATTGCTCGGGCCACCAATTTCATCATCACCTAAGTTGACACTGGTTGAAATTTCTTCAATAGCAACATCAGAAAGACTTAGACGTAGTGCATCAAGTTCATCCACCTGAACTTTGTTACGGAATGTAATGTTACCAGTTCTGTTGAACGCTGTAATAAAGTCACCAACTTTAAAGTCACCAAGTTCGTTTGTACCTGATGAGTACACACGCCCCGGTAGTTCTTCATACTGTTCGTATTCGCTTCTTGTGTTACCACCGTTCTGTGGTAGAGCGTTATAGTCTGTACCTGAACCTGCATATTCCCAAGTGTGTGCAGATGAGTTAACAATTGACGGTCTGTGGAACCAACATGCTTTTTCAGGCAGTGCTGTCAAGTTTGTTAAACTTGAACTACCGTCTGTTGCAGTAATTGAGAATGTTGCTGTACCTAGTCCTAACTTGGTTGCTGCCTCGTTAACACCAACATTTGTATTAGGTGAAGCAGAATGGTCTTCGGTAATTGTACTAGTTTCATCAAATTGTACACGTAGTGTACTTGATCCAATTGTAACTTGTTCGATACTTACAACAAGTCTTCTATCTCTTGGTTCCCAACTATGAACAATAGCACTGTTGTTTAATGCTCCTGTTGTACCTGTAATTTGTCTACCTGGTACAAATTCATGATTTTCAGTTCCTGTTGCTAGGATAAGTGTCTGATAAGTTGTATGTGAACTTAAAATTTCTTCAACATAAAATTCAATAACACCTGATAAGAATTTCTGTGTACCAACACCTACGCCAAATACATTAACATCAAATTCTAATGAATCGTCATATGTTAGTGTAAATTCGTCATCGTTGATGATTTTAACATAATAAGTTTGTTCAGGGTCAAGACCACCAACAACAGTACCGCTATCATTGTCGTAAATAATTTTTGTACCATTTGCAAATCCATGTCCAACGATTGTAAAAATGTTAGTTGTTGGATTAACATCAACTGCTGCATCAAAAGTTACTTCGGTAGCATTGGTTTTATAATTGTTTGTAATGTCACCTGCAGATGAAACTTCAGTATAGTCTGGAGTATCATTTGGATCGTTTAAAATTGTTTTAACAACATCAAATCTTGTTCCAGCAAAGTTTTGTACTGCTGTTGACAAACCTGAAATATAAGTTAATGCATCAGTTTTTGCATATTCAATTGCTGCAATAGTTTGTAGTTCTTGTCCGCTGATACTAATTTCAGATGAATCTCTTAAGTTTTGTCTATAGTATGCTAGACCCGCACTACGTGAGTATCTGTTACCAGTATCCCATGTATCTTTTGCAACTGCTTCAACAATTAACTGTGTATCTCTTTCGCATTTTGCACTATCGTATGTGAATCCATACCAAATGTTTGCTTGGATTTGTTCGTTAATCCATTGTGTTGTATTTTGAGCAATGTTAATTGCGTTTTCAGGTTGTAACAAACCAAATGCTTCGATTTCAGTACCCGTAACCCAACTTAAATCTGGCTCAACTCTTACAACTTCTTCAGTACCGTCGCTTGTAATAAATGCAACGATTTCGTCGATGCGATCACCAATAAAGTCTGCTGCTGCTAAACTACCTGCTGCTGCACTTGTGTCTTGAGTTTCTAAGTTGCCAGGAGCAACAGTGATTGCAATGTCTTGTGCAATATCTGCAAGAACTTCTTTTAGGTGTCCCCATGATGCTAAAGTTTGGTCTTTTTTACCAGAACCGTATACTGGAACTCCGTCTACAAAATATGCTTGTGCTGCAATTTTACTTTGTAAGTTACCACCATACGTTAAATCATAAACAAGTGCATCAATAATTAAACCAATGTCGTTTTCGCATTTGGCTAAATCATATGCAGTTGTTTGTGGGTATGTAGTATTGATAAAATCGATGGTATTTGCAATAATTGTGCTTCTTGCAGTAACAATATCGCTTCTAGCATCTTGTAGTTCAGTGCTTACACCTAGTGTTGCTAAGTCTGGATTAACCAATGCTACTAGGTTATCTAAATTACCATCTGTGATAATTGTTTCAATGTAACCTACTAGTGTATCAAGTTGTGTTGCTTCAGTTGTACCTGCATTGTTACCACTTGTATCTTGAGTTTCTGTATTGCCAGTTGTTACTGTAATTGTGTTACCTTGTACAATATCTCCGACAATATCCGATAAGTGTGCGTATGCTGCTGCTGTTGCAGTTGCTTGGTTTGCTCCTAATTGAGAAATTTCTCCAACATAGTATGCTTGTGCTGCTTGTCTTGTTGCACTGTTACCACCATACATGATATCGTATGTTAATGCATCAACAATATAGCCAATATCTCTCTCACACTTACCTGTGTTAAAGTCAATATTTGAATAATAGAAATTCAAATATGCTAGAACTTCTGCTTGAATAAATGCTCTGTTGCTTTGTAGTCTTGTTGCTGCATCATCAGCATCGGTAGTTGGAAGTACTGCTGGAGCAGGGAACGAAAGTGTATCTGCTACACCTGATCCATTGCTTAAAATGTCAACAATTTCGTCAAAACCTGTAGTTGTTCTAGTTTCTGCAGTTACACTATCATCAACGTTAGGTAATGCTAAAACTTGTGATTTAGTATAGTTAATAGCGCCAATTGTTTCTGTTTTTTGGTCTGAAATAACATAAGCACTATTTGCTCTAGTATATGCTAGACCTGCTGTAACACTGTTATAGTTTGTGCCTAATGCAATGTCAAACCCTACACTATCAAGAATAATACCAGTATCACGTTGACACTTGGCAAAACTGTAACTAAAGTCTTTGCTAAACGGTGCAATGTTTTGATATGACTGATCTGAAATCCATGCTGTAACTTCTTTTCTAACAAAGTCTTTGTTGTTTAAAATTTGAGAGACTGCATTTGCAAACCCAGAATCACTTGCATTGTTTGTACCACCAGTTGGAGTTGGATAAGAATATAAATCTACAACATCTTCACCTGGAACAGAAAGTGAACTACTGTTTGTTAAAATTTCAATAATTTCGTCCCATAATGCATTAGAACGAGAAATAGCAGTTGCATCAGTAAGTGCATTTGCTGTGTATGTTTTTGCTTGTGCCAATGACGCAATATGTTGGTCTTTTTGGTCGGCATATGCATCAAATTGCCCTGAAAAGTATCTTAATGCTGCACTGATACTTCTGTAGTTAGAATTGAATAAAATATCATATCTTACAGCATCAACAAGCAATGCAGTGTCTCTACGACATTTTGCTTCGTTGTATGTAAACCCAGACCAAATGCTAGGTGTTGCTGCTGCAATTTGTGCATCAATCCAAGTTACAACATCTGCTGCAATAATATCTTTGTTTAATTGTAATAAATCATGTGCAGTTTTGTAATCTGGTTCGCGGAAACGTAAAACAAATTCTTCAACCGGTGCGTCACGATTGATACCTACAATACTAACAGTTTGCTTACCTTCGGACTGACCTGTTGCTGTTATATGGCTTCTGTCAAAAGAGAATGCTTTTGGTGAATAACCACTTGCTCTAAGTGAGTACAAACCAAAGTTAGTAGCAGAGTTGGTAATCGAACAATATCCACCTGACTGACAGTAAACACCGTTGAGTAGGAAGATTTGGAAACACGAAACGATCTGTGCATAAGCATCGTTAAGTAGTCGCCAACCTGTACCACCAAACTGTAGCATGGTAAATGCGTTAGCAACCATTGACTTACCTTGTTCAGGAATAGCACCAATAACTGGGTTTTCAGCCTCAATACTGTTAACAGGAACGTTGGGTGATTGTACTTTAGCACCATCAATTTTTGCACCCGAACCGCCTAAGAATGAAATAATCGAGGCGTTCTGAATGTATGGTGAAACTGTAATAGTTGGACGAGTATTTGGCAAGTTTGGATAGTCGTCTCTATCAGTAACATCAGTTGCAAAAGGGTCGTCAAACGCAACTGCATAGTCCCAAGTGATAAGAGGAACTTGGTTTTCATCAACCCCGTCGCGGAATGTAAATTCACCAAAGTAACATGCGTTACGAACACGTAGCATGTCCAAGTTAGCATTTGCAGGACGAATAATACAACCACGCAAACCGTCACCTTTGATAACTGTGTTATCCGGAACAATAATAGGGTTTTGTTCTGTATAGTCGCCTACCGCAACTTTGATGTTAACACGTTTAAAGTTAACAGTGCCGTCTGTATTGTATACAAGGCTTGAAGCAATTTGACATGCTCTTTTTAGTGTTTTAACTGGTGCACTTTGACCGTCATTATCATCGTCACCGTTTTCAGCAGACACATAGATAACGTTACCGCCAAAAACGTCAGCATCGTTGAAGTATAATTGTCCAGTACCATCTACTGCTAAAATCTGACCTACAGAACCCAATCTAGAAGGCAATGTCATTGAGTATCCTGCGTCAAGTGTATTTGGTGCTTTTAAACTAATACCATCTTCACCGGATGCTGTTAGTTCTTTAAATGTTATAGTTTTAGCATTTTCAATTGTAACATCTTCTTTTAAAGCAATTTGTTCTTCTGTAATAGTTGCTTTATCAAACCCGTTAACATCGATTTGAATTTCTGCTAAAGCACTGTCTGCTTTATCTGTTACTTTAATTTGAGTATCGTTGTCAAAAATTCTTTGTGTAATATCTTGAACTGTATTATCATCGCGCAGTAGGAATACTTTACCATCTGCTGTGTTAATTGCTAGTTCGCCGGATTCGAGTTGAGATACAATCGGTTGCTTACCCGCAACCGCACTACGCTTGTGTTTAATCTTTGTTGCCATTAAGGCTGCCTCCTATTTAGGTACGGGTCAGGTCTATATAGACGCCCAAAACTATACGATAGAAATCGCTGTACACTTATTTATCATAGGAAGTAATAGTGGTAGTTTTTAGAAACTACCACCATCAATTGTATCAGTCCACACAGGTGTTGCATCAACATCACTTGTTACTGTAAGTACTTGATACGAAGTTGTAATGTCACTTGTGCCTGCTGCATCAGTAACTTGAACTGGATCTGCTGTATTACCGTAAAGTATACCATTTTCAGTAAATGTGCTTACACCAGTACCACCGTATTGTACTTCTAAGTCAGTTGTTAGTGTTAGTGTGCCAACATCTGCTGTAACAACTGTAATGTTATTGTTAACTGCATCAAGTATTTTTGTACTGTCATCTGCAAAAATTGAACCTGTAAATGCTGCTGCATCTAGGATACCGTTTACAATCAAGTTGGTTGTAAAGATACTATCTGTTTCGCCTAAACGCAGTTTTTCAACACCAGCAGTACCGTTGATCATAGTGCTAAACACCATGTCAAAGTCTTCTTGTGTGCCAGTTACGTCTTGAGCAACAACATCAATTGCACCACCAATTTCGAAGTTTGCATTTGAAGTTTCAAGTTCAAAGTTAATACCTGTACCGCTACCAATTGCAGGAGTTCCACTTGTTGTATGGTGTGCAAGAGTAATTGGATATACAATATCATCTGCTGCACTATCAGGACTGTTTGCAATCCATTTAACTGGATCCGGTGTCTCAATAGTCTGTGCTTTGATAAGAATTTTATCTGATCCAAGATCTGTAAGTTGTAGTACACCAGAGTTGTTACCTCTGATAAATCCTTGTACATACAAGTCTTTAGCAATTCCCATGCCACCTAGTGTTGTAAACGAACCAGTTTGATAATCAATTGCGTTATCAGTGTTAAGCAGTGTTACTGGGTTAGTTGCTTCAACTTGGAACACACCGTCACTAATAACCAATCTTCTAGTACCAGCAGTGAAGAATTCTAGTTCGTCATTGTCTGCATTTGGAGAAGTTTCTGGTCTAATGTATGTGTCTTGGTCAACGTCTTTGACACCACCTAGTGAACCCCAAGCAGTACCGTCATAACCTTCAAACACAACTGTATCAGTGTTAAAGCGAACTTGACCAGTTGCAGGTGTTGGACGATCTAAAGTAGTACCAACCGGAATCTGTAAAGAAACAACACTATCAAAAACAGTTTGTTCGTTGTTAACTGTAAATATACCAGTTGCAGCACCAATTGAGATACTGTCTGCTGCACCAAACGCTTCGATGGTTTGAATGTTTTCGTTGAAAACAGCAAATGTTCCGCTGTCTACTCTAGTTGAAATTTTAGAACCGTTTACATATACATCACGTTCTGAAATGATATCTCTGTTTGCAGTGATATCAACGCCTGCATAAATGTCATATGCAACACCCACACCACCTAGTACTTGTAAAGCACCTGTGTTTGGATTTACTGCATCGTCTTGGTTTTGAATGATAACATTTGGTACAACACCAAACTTAACAAGTTCTGTATCGTCATTTGTATCAATTACCATATAGTTGGTAATGTTTTCGTGAATTCTAAACACACCATTTAAGTTATCTGGCAAGTCAATATCAGTTGTACCATTGATATCAATGTTATCAACTGCTCTATCATCACCTAGTGTAACATTGCCGTTGATTGTAAAATCACCGCCAACAATCAATGCTTTAGCAACACTTAAACCACCGTCCATTACAACTGATGCATCACCTAATGCAGTTGCTTCTAAGTCGTTTTCAAACAATGTAGTTGGTCTAAAACCAAATGTAATTCTTTCATTGTTAGTACGTGTATTGATACTAACATAATCTAAACTACCTTCAGTGCTGATGCTGTATGCTTGGATACTTTCATCTGGAATACTTAAACTTACATCACCTGTGAATACAATATCACCGTTAACAGTTAAAGATCCTTGTACTAGCAAATCTGGATTAATTGTCATTAAACCTGTATCAGCACCCATGTTAATTACAGTAGCATCACCAAATGCTTGAATTTCTGTAGCAGTTGTATTCAGCAAGTTGAAAGCACCTGCTGTGTCTGTACTGATAACATCACCGTTGACATCAAAGTCACCGTTTAGAATAATGTCACCAGTAACAGTACCGCCTGTTAATTTGTTTAGGTATCTGTTTTCAACATAGTTTACAACTGCAAGTTGTGTAGGAGCAGTGTTTTGGTCTGCTGTACCTGTTGAACTTGACAAGTCAAAACTGTTGCTAACTTCTTTTAATTCAACACCAACTGGAATACCAAAGCGTTTAAATGGACCGATACTTGCAATACCATTTAGGTTAATCTCTTCTGCGTTAAGTGTAATAGCACCTGTAAGTGCGTTAACATTAAAGAAGTTACCAACTCTAAAGTTACCAATTTGGTCAACAACACCACCTGCAAAAACTTTACCTTGGTTAGTTTCTACAAACTCGTTTTCTTGTATAGCACTACCGCCAAAGAATGGAAGTGCGTTATATGTAATACCTGCACCAACATATTCAAATGCATGACCTGAAGTACTTACAGTTGAAACGTTTTGCATGTTACCCAGTGTACCTTCGTCAACACTTACAAGTGCTGGGAATAAGGTAAGTTCTGCTACACCACCGTATTGTAAGTTAAGTGCTTTAATAGCATTATCTTCAATCTCTTGTAAATCTTGTAGAACAATTTCTCTGTATGAATTGTTAAACGCAATACCTTGTGTGTCATAACTGTGATCAATTTCAACTGGAAGATCGTATGTTTTTATAACTTCTGCAATCTTAGCAATGTTGGTGTACAACGATTGTCCTGCTTCGACACTACCTGCATTTGTACCATATGTTTGTGATAGTGTATTTGTTGGAGATTTTGTTACAGTTTTGTTTTGTGCAATATCGCTCATTAGTTGAGCAATGTGCTTGTATGTATATTCTGTAATATCTATTTGATCAGCATTATCGCCAACTGTAGTAATACCACTTAAAATTGTACCACTGTAGTATGCTTCACCTGCTCTACGTGTCTGTTTGTTACCGCCGTACAGCATATCGTAAAGTGCAGCATCAAAGATGTATGAAGTATCTCTTCTACATTTTGCTTGATCGTATTCAAAACCAATAATATCAGAAGTAATAAAGTCAACTACATTTTGTTGAATTGTTGTATTTGCAGTTGCAACTGCATCTGCTGCTAATGATATTGTTGGTGCTACCCAACTAAAGTCTGGAGACACGTTGCCTGGAGTACCAGTTAAATCACCTGCTGTAATTACATCAATTGTAATTTGGAACAACGAATCGCTTGTTGCTGCTTCAACACTTGATCCAAAACCACCAATCTGTGATTGTGTTTCAGTGTTACCGGGTGTTACAACAACTGCTGAACCTTGGATTACATCTGATGCAGTATCTCTTAAATGTGCAAGAGCAAGAGCAGTAGGACCTTCTTCGCCTGGAATCTGGTTTGTATTTGCATCAAAATAAGATCTTGCAGACTGCAACGAACTTAGATTACCACCGTACAATAAGTCAAAACTAGTTGACTCAATAATGTAACCTGTATCTCTTCTACACGCTTCCTCATTGTAACTAAAGCCATTCAAACTTGTATTAATATAGTTAATAACTTCGTCTAAAATTGCAATTTTATTTGTTACATAAATGTCTTCTGCACTGTCAATTGCTGCTGCACTTGTACCACTTAAATCAAGTGCAATTTCATCTGGTAATACTGCTGTAGTATTTGCTTTGATTACATCTTCAACAATTGCAACTAAATTATTAACAATTGTACCTTCTGCTGCTGTTGCAGGTGAACCGTTTGTTGTTTGTCCTGCATAAGTTTCTTGTACAATATCTTCTAAAATAGCACCCAACTGTGCATACGCTGCTGCTGTTGCTTGTTGTTGATCAACTGGTAACTGACTCGAAGTTCCTTCAAAATAAAGGAACGATGCTTGTCTCATTGCTTGGTTAGTTTCATACTGAACGTCATGGCTAACAGCATCAATAATGTAACCAGTATCTCTTTCGCATTTGGTTTGATTGTATGTCAAACTTGGATAGTTTGTATTAATCCAACTGATTAATTCACTAACAATAAACGTTCTGTTTAACTGAATTAGTGTTCTAGCATTTGTACGGTTAGCATTTGCAAGCGGATTTGAGAAAGTCAATGCATCTGCATTTCCAACACCGTTTTGCAAAATATCAATTACTTCGTCAAACAAGTTTCCTACAGTTGTAGTGCTTGCTGCATCATCTGTAATATAACTTAATGCTTCAGTTTTAAGTTGAGTAACTGCACTAACTGTTTCTGTTAATTGATCGCTTATAACTAGTCCAGCGTTTGCATTGTAATATGCAAGACCTGCTGTAACACTGTTATAGTTTGTACCCATTTGTAAGTCAGTTGTTACTGCTTTAAGTATTAGTTCACTGTCTCTACGACATGTTGCACTGTTGTAAACAAAGTAAGTGTCATTAATCCATGCAATAGTTTCAGCAACCAAGAAGTCTTTGTTTTCTTGTAGTTGTCTTACAGCATCAATTTCTGCTTGGCTTGCAGGTGTAGGTGCAGGATAAGTATATCCTTCACTTGGTATTGTACCATATTCGATTATTTCAAGTACATTATCCCAACCTTCTGTCATTCTTGTTGTTACAGTAGCATTACTTGCAACTTCGGCTAGTGTAAGTCTTTTTGCTTCTCTTAACGCAATAATTGTTGCTGGAAGTTGTTGTGCATCAACTACACTTGCTGTTGCACGTCTGTATGCCAAGCCTGCAACTAAACCGTTATGATTGGTTCCTAGTTTTGCATCAAGTACCAATGCATCGAGAATTAAACCAACGTCTCTCTTACATTTAACTCTATCATATGTAAAATCAGGATAGTTAGTTAAAATATAATCTGTAGTTGATGTTTGTAGTGAACTACGTAATGACTGTATGGTTGTAGTTGCAGAAAGTATATCTTCGTCAACCCAAGAAGTTGAAACAGCATCAATACCAGGCAATTCATCTAAGTCACCTGCTTCAATAACATCGATAATTATCTGTAGCAAGTTGCTTATACGATTTGCTTCTACTGCTGTACCAGCATCGTTGCTTATATCTTGTGTATAATTGTTACCTGCTTGTGGTGTAAGAGCACTTTCTAAAATTACTCCAGTAATTATACCTTGCATGTGTACATATGCTGCTGCTGTTGCAGTTGCTTCACCTGTACCTAACTGACTTGCAGTTCCTACATAATAACTTCTAGCATTTGTAATTGTAGCAGTATTTGCTTCATAAATTAAATCATGAATCAATGCATCAATAATGTAACCTACATCTCTTCTGCATCTTGCTTGATCGTATTCAAGTGTTGGATAATTGTTATTTACAAACTGAACAACATCCTCCATGATAAATTGTTTGTTTGCTAAAATTTGAGTTTTAGCATTTGCTCTGTTTGAAATTATTGCAGGAGGATTAGGATATCTAATATCGTCTGCATTAGTAATTGAAATATTAATCGAAGAAATAATATCATCAATAATTGTATCTTCGTTTGCAATTAAATTGTCAACTGCGCTATCGATTCCTGCTGCTACCCATGTAGTAGTTGGTGCAACCAGTGCTGGCAATCCACTTAATGAATTGTTTGTAATAACATCTTCAATATATTGAACCAAACCTTCTAGTTCAGTTCCTTCAGTAGCACTTGCAGGATTACCAGTAAGTGTTTGTCCTACATAATTTTCTTGTACAATGTCGCTAACAATATTTGCAAGTTCAGCATATGCTGCTGCTGTTGGTGCTCTTTGTGCTTCTGGTAGTTGACTTGCTGTTCCACTAAAATATGCATCTGCTACTCTGCGTGTTGCAAAGTTACTACTATATTGTACGTCAAAACTTAACCCGTCAATGATATATCCAGTGTCACGCTTACATTTTTCACTATCGTAAACCAATGCAGGATAGTTTGTTCCAATCCATGTATCTAGTTCATCTATAATAAATTGTCTGTTTGCTTGCAACAATGTTCTTGCATATGTTTTGTTTGCAAAAGTTGGACCAGGATCTGTAAATGTTAATGCATCTGCATTGGTGATCAAGTCATCTGTTAGATATGTAATAACTTGGTTTTGTAGTGTTGTTTTTGCACTAGTTAATGCTGTTACTGCTGTTGAAATGCCCGATGCTACCCATGTAGTATCTGGGTTAACTAAACTTGGCATTCCGCTAGTTGTATTTGCATCAATGACATCTTCAATAATTTGTACTAGCCCAGCAATATCATCAGATTCTGTTGTGCTTGCTTGGTTTGCATTTGTTGTTTGACCTGAAACATTGTTTAACACAATCTGGCTCATTACAAAACCAAGATTGGCCATTGCTTGTACTGTTGGCTCTTTTTGTGCATTTGGTAATACACTGTAAGCACCATCGAAATAACTTTGTGCTGCAATGCGTGTTGCACTGTTGCCACCGTATTGAATATCATAACTTACTGCGTCAACAATGTATTTAATATCACGTTCACAAGTTGTTTGATTATAGTCTAAATTTGGAAAACTACTGTTGATATAATTTGTAACTTCAGTTGCAATAAAATCTCTGTTTGATTGTAATAGTGTTCTAGCATATGCTCTTTCGGTTACAATACCAGGATCTGTCCACACTAATGCATCGGCTGCGCCTGTGCCATTTGTAAGAATATCTAGTATTTCATCATAACTTGCATTTGATCTGCTAACTGCTGTTGCATCACCTGCAACTAATGTTGCTGATTCTGTTTTTAACAATTCAATTGATTCAATAGTTTGTTGGAATTCTGCACTTAGAGTATAACTGCTTGGCGCTCTTTGATAACTTAAACCTGCATATACACCGTTGAAGTTTGTGCCTAACAATGCATCGTATGCAACACTGTCAATAATTAAACCAACGTCTCTTCTACAAATTGCACTATCAAATCCTGCACCTTGAAGCAAATTAATAATTTCGTCGTATGCTGCATCTGATCTAGTTACTGCTGTTGCACTACTTGCTAGATATGTTGCAGATTGTGTTTTTGCTTCTTGTATACTTCTAATAGTTTGTTGGAATTGGTTGCTTAAAACATAAGCACTTGGTGCTCTATCATAACTTAAACCGGATGTAATTGCATTGTAGTTTGTGCCTAGTAATACATCGTATTCAACACTGTCTAAAATGTATGCTAAGTCTCTTCTACATGTTGCTTCGTTGTAATTAGCGCCTTTGATAATATCAAAAAACTCTGCCATTAATTCATTAATGCGACTAACAACAACTGGCGTTGCTGCAACTGTTGCATCTGCTAATATCAATGCTTGTACATTTGCAAATGCATCCAAGGTAATAGCATTTTGACGCTCAATAACTCTATTAGCATTTGCTCTCAAATAAGAAAGACCTGCGGTAATTGTGTTATAGTTTGTACCTAGTGCAGCATCAATAACCAACGCATCTACTAATAATCCAACGTCTCTTTCACATTTTTCTTGATCATAACTTAATTCAGTAAATTGATCTCTAATGTACTCAAGTGTTTCTTCTAAAATAAATTCTTTGTTAACAAGTAGAGTATCTTTTGCGTAGTTGTGTCCATCACTTACTGCTGTTTCTGTTTTGTAGAAAATATCAGGTGCTGCTGTACTATCTTCGTTTGCAATAAATGTTGTGATAGTAGCAAAATTTTCAATTACATCGTAACGCAATTGTTCAAGTGTTGGACTTGTGTCTGGAATTCTATCAAGAATTTCATCTCTTGCTGCTTCAATACCGTAGATAGTAGGTTCTAATTGCTGGAATAAAACTTTTTGTGATGTTGCACGTAGATAACTTCTTCCAGCAGCAATTGCTTGATAGTTAGTACCCATTGTAATATCGCCCATAACAGCATCAACGATACGTCTTACGTCACGTCTACATACTGTTTCGTCGTATATAAATGGTTGTGTAGATATTTCAGTGTTAGTGACATAATATTTAATAGGGTCACCGTCAAATTGGATAATACTACCTGTTTGTGGAATATCTCTTAAACTGTTAACTTCAATTTGTGTGTTAGACAAAAGGTTTGCTGTTGCAATACCTGCAACTGTAAATCCGCCTCCTATAAGAGTAATATTTGGTATATCAGTATAACCACTACCTTGATCAACAACTGTAATCGAAGTTAATTCACCTCTAGTTAAGTCTACACTAGCAACACCTGTTGCAGTAGTACCGTTTGGATCACTAGGAGGATCAATTACCACAGTAGGAGCACTAGTGTAACCACTACCTGTACTGTTTACAGTGATACTACCAACTCTACTTGAATAATTTTGTGATGGTCTTGCAGTTGTATAAACTTCGTCAAAAACACCGTCTGCAATAATAGCATATGTACCAAAGTCACTAACTGAGTTGGAAATACTTAGATAACCACCTTTGCTTGCATAGAAGCCAATACGTGTGAAAACCGAGAAGCAACTAACAATCTGTGTATAACCAAAGTTTGTAATGTGGAAACCAATACCACCTTGTGCAATTTGTGTAAATGCGTCAGCAACCATTGAAAATACAAGTGAACGCTGATCGTAATCATTACCATCAACAAGCATACCATTACCGCCGCCTGTTTCGTTAACACGTTTTGCAAATGGAACAGCAGGATCGTTTTCAATCGGTCTTGCACCTGCTGGTACGCCTGGAATTTGTTCTGTTTGGAATGGAATAAATTCAGTACCGTCGTTCAACCACGGACCGTTCATGTTTGTACAGTTTTGTACATAAGGTGAAACAGTTACAAGTGCACCTGGTTTGATTCTCACACACCAACCTGGATCTCTCAATGCACGGAATGTTACTTGGAAGATGTAACATGCATTGTCTACAAAGAAGAAATCTTCAGTTGGGTTATTTGGGTAAAGTTGTGTGTTACGTAAACTGTCACCTCTAACAGTTTGACGTTCTTTTAAAGTAATAGGGTTATTTTCATAAAAGTCGCCTGCTGATACATGAATAGTTGCACCTGCTGGTGCTGCTTCAACTGCTGCTTTTACAGATCTTTTTGCACGGTCAGGACCTGCACCAAGTCCGTCGTTGTCATCACTACCCTGAAGACTTACATAGTACACATTAGGGTCTGTAGGACCACTACTTGCACCTGTAACTTCAAGATCACCTGTAATTTTAACTTTACCGGAGCCAGGATTAAGTTCAATTGTGCCATCATTATTAATTAATAACTGACGGTCTCCAATTTTTCTTTCATGTAAGATCTGCTTCTTTAAATATTCCATTATACTTCCAAATAACTAATGATTGCGCTTAACTTATCAGAGTCTGGACTAATAAGAACAACTCTGTCACCTTCTTCTAAAATTAGACGTTCAGTATTAAAACTAAATGTCTCTTGTGCTGGCATTTCTATGTTGTTGAGAACTTTGTTTGCATCGCCTTTCACACCGCCAGATCCTTTAATCACATGCATGTCAAAACTACTATCGTTAGCAGAATCTGTTGTTGTAGCATAGTTACAAACTAATATAGTTGTCAAAGCATATTTTTTACCAGCAGGCACGTTGAGTACTGTTGTGTCAGTTGCTCCTATAAGTTGTGTGTTTATTGCCATTTTATGCTTCCTTAAAAAATAATACTATAAAGTAGTGCTTTGTTCCTGCTAATAATTTCGTCTTGAGTGCTGTTTTCATTTATAAAAAATAAACCTGTACCACCATCTGCTTCTTCTTTTGAGTATAATTTAATACCATCAACTGGAGCATCTGGATCAGTTCCTCCGGGTTGTGGATCAACATACTTAGGAAACAACATAGGAGTGTTTAATTTAACACTACCGTCGTCATCACCTTCCAAAATCAAATCTGCATTAGTAGAACGTGGACGTATCGTATTTCCTTCAATTTCAAGATTAGTAAATTGTGTTTTAATTCCTGAAATTCTAACTTGTTCCGCCCCGTCGATATCTATTCTTACTATGCTTGCAACACCAGTCTCATCAAAGTCTGCTGCTACAACTCTAGTGTCTCCATTTGGAGTAGGACTTACTATTTTGTTTTGAAAATTATAATTCCAATAAGCAGTAATATAATCAATCATACCTTGTACGTTAACAATACTCTGTCTATCAAAATTTGTACTTCTTAGAGGTTGTCCAGGCACATTACTATTTTGAGGAATTAATGCGCCATTACCAGCATAATCCCAAAGACGTGTTTCATAGTAATCAGGCACACGTACCAATGCAGTATCATTAGGATCACCTACTGTTGCATCTAACAAAATTAAGTCTCTATCGTCAAAAGTACCTATAAAGTTTGTAAACAACCCTGCAAGTCCGCCAGTTTCACCTGCGGCATCACTATTTGTTGTTTTTAAAACAAATGCACCAACACTTGAGAAAGGATTTTCTCTGTCAATTACACCGGAATTATACCACTGTAATGACTCATCGAACAAAAATCTAGCATCGCCACTTACTGCTACACCTCTGTCAATAACAATACCAGAAGTAGTTTCACTAATTCCGTTTCCTGTTTCGCCGTTGTTAAGTGTAATCAAGTTGTCTTCAATCACAAGATCGTTAGTTGATCTTTGAGTAAAGTCACCTGTTACAGTTAAGTCACCGTCGATATTGACACCGCCACCGCCGGTGAAAAAATCAATACTACCGCCGTCTTTAACGGTAACTTTGTATAAATCTACACCTAGGTTTGCAATTTTAGCACTAGTAGCCATATTTGTTTAACTCCTTAGATAGCAGTTAAACGTAATACAGTGTCGGTTGAATCGTCTTCTAACGCCCATGTATAACGGTTGTTATCAAAGTCTACTGCTGTTCTGTTGAATAGTTTTTGGATTACTTTACGCACACCATTGGTATCAAAACCTTCAATTACCATTTCACCTGCTGCAATACTTGCTGTTGCTTTGTTTACTAAACGGCAAACTGCTGTTGCTGTTGCACCGTTATTTGAAACTGTAAATTTGTTAGTACCTCTTTGGTCTACGATGTATGCTTGCTCATCAATCCCGCCGCCTACATATGCACGTACTGTGATATTAGTTGCGTCTGCTGGATCTCCGAAATATCTTTTATTAATTGGACGTCCCATTGTTTTCTCCTTTTTGACGTTCTAGGTCTACGCGGTGGGTACCCGCATAAGTCCTCTGCCCGAGGCTCTCCTCTCGACATAAGTATTTATCCTTTTAGTAAAAATGGGTTATAATGTCCACAAAAAAAGGCCTGCTAAAATATAGCAGACCTTCTCTATAATATTGATAGGTTGGATTAAGGATTACCAACAATCGCCTTTGTAGATCCTGTCCATAAAAGCGAAGCCTAGCATCGGATAGTTACTTCCAAAAACACATCTTCAAGTCTCCTTGCTCATGCGCTGTCACTACAACTACTAGCCAAGTTACTGCCTCTACCAAGCAGCGTTTCCTTGCACTATCTAACTCGGACCGTCGTCTTTGTTATGTACTTAATATAGCAAAAGAAAACCCAAAGGTCAACCTTTTTTTTAAACTTTTTTAATATTTTGTGCGTAACCTTTTCCGTTAACATATTCTACAATATATTCAACTTCGTCGCCTAACTCAAATGTGTACTCTGAACTTAAGAATAGTACATCTCTTCGTTCAGTTTTCCATTCTTTTGGCTTAATTACGCTATACTTTCTATTTTTATTGTATTTTGATACTGTACCGGTAGGCATAATTGCAATCCTTTTCTATTATTGTATTTAATAGATTTTTAAACAGAATAAAAAAATAGGCCCCGTAGGGCCTATTTTGTGTCTTATAAGTTATAACTTATGAGAATGACAAGTTACCTGAAGTAACTTCAACTTTACCTAGGTAATCTGCTGCGTTACCTAGTGACGATGCTGTGTTTGATAGTTCCACATATCCGTAACGAGTCATAAATGATACGACTGGTTCGAATGTATCTGGATCTAGAACAACACCACTGCTCATCAATGGAATGTATGGGCAGTAGAACGCTGCTGCGTCTGATTCTGAAGTACCTTTGTAACCAACTAGTACGTCATCATCTGCTGCATATGTGTTAACATAAACTTTCATTGCGTTGTTTAGAGTACCAACCATTTTTGTGTTTGTTGGTGCTTCAAATGCGCCTTCAGTTGTACGTGCAAATGCTGAAGTTGTTGCTGACTGTAGAACAGTTAGCATTGTTGGTGAAACAACTGCCCAGTTACCTGCGCCACGGCGTGTACGCTGTGCAATCAAGTTTGCTACACGGTTGATTTGAACTGCAAGTGCTGCATGTTCGTCACCAACGAATGTTGCTGTACCTGATACTGCTGCCTGGTTGTATGTTTCTGAACCAGTACCTGCTAGTGATGTTAGTGATGCAATGATTTCTTGGTCGATTTCAGCAGTAATCTCTTGTGCAAGTGCTGCCATGATTTCTGCTTCTACGTCGATGCCATGCTGTGACTGAGCGTCTTGAGCCGCTTCGAATGTCCAACGTGCGCTTAGTTTGCGTGATTTGGCTTCGACTGTTTGCTTCAAGATTTGGATGCTTAGTCTGTTACCAGCAGTACCTTCTGCTGCTGCTGTTGCATTACCTTTTGCTGTTGAAGTATCACCTGAATATGCTTCAGCAATTTTGAATGGTGATAGTGCTTCTTCGCCTGCTACTGCACCTGCTGCACCTGTGCCTGCTGTATCGCTATAGCGAACACGTAGTGTGTGGATTTGACCCACTGGACCTGTCATTGGCTGAACACCAACTAGATCGTTTGCAATAACTGTTGGCATAACACGTCTGATCACTGGAAGGATCACACGGTTAAGTGTTGCTACGTTACCTGCAGAAGTACCGCCTGCTGTTGCTGTCTCCATCAAATGCTTACGTGTATTTTCAAGAGTTGTTTCCATCACGGCTTTTTTGTTGCCGTTTAGGCCTTCAACTAGGGCACCTTTGGTCTCCTGCCAGCGACTTTCTAATAGTTCTGACATAATTATCTCCTTAATTTAATCCTGCTAGACGACGAATGTCAATTACGTTTTTATCGTCTGCTGTAATAGAACTTGTTTCTTTTTTGTTGCCTGTAATTTCTTTTGCCTCTGATAGAACTGCCTTCTGCTTCGCTGGAGTGTTACCTTGGATAACCGCTGGTAGATACTTGTCAAACGCCGCACGTAGTTTTGGTGTTTGTACTGATTCCAGTAAGTCTGTCATGATTTCTCTTTGGTCCTTGCTTAAAGGTCCAACTAGTTCGTTTAATGTGTCTTTACGTTGTGCTGCTTCAGTTAAACGCTTAACTTCTGCATCTTTTGCAACTGCAACTTCTCTTGCTTTTATTGCAAGTTCTTTTGCTTCTGCAATTTGTTTTTCTTTGGTTGCAACAACGCTAAGTAGTTTTTTGGTTTCTGATGTTTCGTTTAGGTGTGAACCCATGTACTCGTTAGCAAACGCTTCGAAAATCTTACGACCAAAATCGTTTTGACGTGCTGTGTCAATATCTTCTTTAAGTTGCTTAATTTCTGCTGTTAGAGCAGAAGCAACTGTTTCTTGAATTGCACTAGCACTTCTTTGGATAAAGTCTGCTTTGACTTTAGCCAAGTGTTCTTTGCCTTCACGTACTAGACGTACTTTTGTTTCGGCAAGATCTTTTTTGTCTTCTTGGAACTCTGCAAGTTCGGATGTAAGTTGTTCTACAACAAATTCTTCTAGCATTGCAAATTTACTTGCCATTGCTTTTTGATCTTCGTGTAGTTCTGAAACTTCTTTAACTAGTGTTTGCTTTACAAACTTTGCCATTAAATCTGCGTCTTCACGCATTTTCATTGCATATTTTGCTTTTTGCTCTGCTAGTTGTTTACGATCTTCATGTAACTCAGCCATTTCTTCCGCTAGTTTTTCTGAAACTAACGCATCAATTGCTTCAACCATTACACCTTTATCGTGTTCATACTTCTTAGCAAATTCTTCACGAAGTTCTGATGTAACTGATAGGCGATTTTCTTTTACCTTTGTGTTCCATGCTTCTTCAATATCTGATTTCATTGCTTCCGAAATTGCATCACTCTCTAAAAGGGCTTTTAGTGCTTCCATAATTTTCTCCTTTTATTGGAGCCTGTCTATTATGTTTAATAGACTCTCTGCAATATATTTTTGTGCCTTTTTGTCGCCTTGAACTTCTTTTGAAGTAAGAATTGCCTTGTATCCACCTTTTTCGTTCATCAAATGCTCGTAAATTGGTGTAGGATACGCACCGGGGGCGCTGGGCTGAGCCACAACGTCCACAGTGATTATTTCAAAACCGTTGACGTTACCTTGAGCGTCAACTTCACCACTACCACGCGATGAGACGCCTAGTTTAACTCCGCTTTCAAGCATTGTTCTAACTAGTCCGCCCATCGGTGTTGGTAGGATTTTTAGTTTACCGTAACCATTAGGTCCGTCCATCCACATGCTTTCAATCATGAGGCATACACGGTCTAGGTTGATTTGCAGTCCGTCTGGATGGTCTACTTCTCCTAAAGGTGAGTATCCTTCGGCTATCTGCTCGTTGAGAGTGGTGACAGCCCTGCTAATCTCTTCTACGGGATAAACACGCTGATTGGCGTTTCGTACTCCGCCTTGGATACAAATACCTTTCATGAAAAGGTTTTTGCCTTCGTTAGCAGACTCAACAACCATTCTAGCCTTATCAAAACTCAAATTTTCTCGTAGTAGGTTCATCCGTCAGTTCCTAATTAACTGCCAATAGTTGATTTTTTATTAGCAGCATTCTCTGGCTTGCCTGATTTCTCAGCACCATGGCCAGGTTCTGTTTTTGTGCCTGATTTAGCACTTGTACCGCCTTTAACATTTCTGTTACCTGCGTTATCTTCTTTAGGTGCAGTTGCGCCAGTACCTTTTGTATCTGCTGCGCCGCCTTTGACGATATTTGCAGTTGTGCCGCCCATATCATTTTTGCCTGCTACTACTGACTTAGCGTTTGCGCCATTGTCACCTTTTTTTGGTTCGTCTGTCATTTTGTTGACATACTCACGCATAATTTCTGCTGCTGACTTGTCTGCTGCTTCTTTTACATCATCTTCGTCTGTTGCTTCTTCAACTTCTTCGTCTGTTGCTTCTTCAACTTCTTCGTCTGATGCTTCTTCAACTTCTTCGTCTGCTTCAAATGCCATTGCTTCTTCTTCTGGCTCTTCGTCGCCTGGCTCTTCGTCGCCTGGCTCTTCGTCGCCCATCATTGCTGCAAATTCTTTTTCAAGTGCTGCTAGTGCATCTTTTAGATCTTCTAGTGCTTCTTCTGGACCTTCGGCTTCTTCGTCTTCTTCTTCGCCTTCTTCGTCGTCCATTTCAACATCACCCATCATGTCATCTGTTGCGTCACCGCCCATGTCTGCCATTGGATCTGCTTCTGCTTCGAATTCGTCTAAGCCAAACATTTCGTCTAGATCTTCGTCGTCTGACTCATCTAGATCTTCGTCGTCTGATTCATCTACTTCTTCTTCTGACTCATCAACTTCTTCATCAGTTGCTTCGTCTAGGTCGTCATCTTCTGA